>Ga0310697_10001310_pt1 | contig 29688 bp, 41 predicted proteins | sample 172DNAGHGlowgp2_FD_203883 | JGI IMG/M metagenome (GOLD analysis project Ga0310697, IMG submission 203883) | Sheep rumen microbial communities from Palmerston North, Manawatu-Wanganui, New Zealand - 1728 DNA GHGlow gp2 (v2) (version 2) | ecosystem: Host-associated > Mammals > Digestive system >... | reverse complement strand
CAGCAGGCGCTCGAAGCCATGCCGCCATCCTCCATGCTGATCCCGTTCGTGGAACATGTAGCCACCTTCCGCCTGGACAGCCCGAACGACTGCCTCCGCTGCCTGCCTTTCAGAAAGAGAGATCATCATATTCTCCTATTTCTATATCTTCCTCTTCTCCGTGCGAAGAGGAAGACACATCTGCGCGCGCGCGTGCATCATCCTGCGCCGGTGGGTACGGTGGATTTGCACCCGCGTTTTGGGAAAAGTCCGTACGTACGGGCGGGTGTGCAGAGGTTTTGCCGAAACCGCCTTCCAAATCCACCATACCACCGCCGAGCACCATGGCCGCCCGGGTGAGACCGAACACTTCATAGAGCGTCTTGCCTTCAAGCAGACGCGGCTCCGCCATCTGGTACAGCGCAGCGAACTGGCGCTTGAACCGGGCTATCGCCTTGCCGACCCGGCGGGCGCCGAACGCCGCCTTGGTCTTTTCGTCCGGCTCATCCGCCAGGTGGTTCAGTATGTCGAGGGACATATCCCCGGCTGTGAACTTCCACTGATTGCCATGCCGGGCCAGGGCTAACAAAACCTCTTTGCATATGAAATCATTTCGGAGGGGAAGGAGGGACTTTGTGAGCTCCGCGCTTTCAAGCGCGCGCACCACGCCGTCTTCGTCACCAAACGCACGCCCGCACCGCACCGAGAAGATACCATAGTCCGGGTGCCGCCTATTGATATTACCCTCGACCGGCTTCGTGTCCTGCATTGCCTTCGCCACCGTGCGCAAGATCCACGTGAGGAACTCGTCCCGGTGCTCGGCAATATCCTCGGACAGCTCCGTATCCATCGCCACCGACCTGTTCATGTCCAGGTTGATCGTGATGATGCGGTCAGCCATGCCGCCGCCGCCCTCGGTCGAGAACATCGGATTGTTCGACGTGAGGATGATATTCGCGTTCGCGCGCAGCGTACTCACGCCGAACGTGGTGTAGAGCGTGCGCCGCTTCGTCTGTCCGTCCGTTGCGACGTTCTGCAGCGCATCGGATACCCACTTGATCTTGGTGTCGAGGTTATCAAAGACTTCGAGCTTCCCGTCGTTCACAGCCGCCCAGAAGGCGTCGAGCCCCTTGTCGCCGTCTTCCACCTGCTGGACCGCCAGATCGAGCCGCCCGTCTTGCCGCACCCCAAGCATCTCCTTTATGGCTTTCGCCATGCGCGTCTTGCCGGACTGCGCGAGGCCCGTTATAAGCATGATAGGCTTCGTCTGGTGGCACGCAAAAAGGTTCAGCACCCAGAGCCGCACGTTCATCGGCCCGACGTCCTTCTCTGCCCAGCTCGCCCCGGTGAATATCTTCGCGTTCGCAAACGGATCCACGCCATCGCCGTCCACCACCTCGAACGGCGCGAGCGTCTTGCCTCGCATGAACACCACGCCGTCCGTGCCGTTCTGCACCTTCTCGACCGCGCCGCCGGCAATGCGGTACATCTCCGCATCTCCGTTCGACACGTACACCGTGTTCCCTCGCCGGTCCCACATGCTGGACGGCAGCACGCCGCGCGACACCTGCGGGTCGAGTGCTGCATCATCAACAAGCGCCATCATCCGACGGAAGGTCGGCGTCTCACGGTTCACCTCGCTCGCCGTGCTCAAGAACGCCGCGAACTCATCAGACCGCACGCGCATCAGCACGCCCGTCCGCTCATCGAAGTATAGCGAAGTCTCGAACCCGCGCGCGTTCTCGTCCCAGAAGAACTTCCCCCTGGACCGCAGCCACAGCAACGCCACCAGCGCCGCGAGGTCGCTGCGCTTCGACGAGTTGAGCGACCCTTCGTCCTTATGCAGGCACGCCTGCGCCATGTGCCCTGCGTGCCAGATCATCGTGGCAAGCGGTTCGCGCACCCAGTCCTCGTGGTGCACCGTCTTCCCGGCTACGGTCTCATCCCAGATGCGCAGGAACTCATCGCGCGACATCTCGATGGGGCAGTTCACCACGCCACCGGTTCTGAAATCCACTGAATATACCCGAGCCCCGGAAGGGGAGCGGGGAGGGCGCTCCTCGCCAAACCTCCCGCCATTCGCCTCTACATAGACCGCCCGCGCCGGCGCACCGCCTTCGCGCACCTTCTCCGACGCCGCGTCTGCGAGCGTCTCCGCGTCGAACTTCCATTCCTCCGGCCATTCGCCCGCGCCACGCAGCGCTTCCTCGAACGCCGCCCTGTCCGCCGCAAGCCCCACCTGCTGGCGCGCTTCCACCCAGTCCGTGAAGTCCTTCACGTGCTTCGCGCCGTCCACCTGCGGCATCACCATCAGCTTGATCGCTCCGGCATACCCAGCCTCGCGCAACTGCCTCTGCACGTCCCAGGCATGCTTCTGCCCACGCCAGTGCGGGTGCTCTTTCCCTTTTTCGTCGGTCTTTGTTTTCGGGTCGTTATCGGCGATGATCAGCACGCCGCTCACGCCGTCGAACCACTTGCCCCAGTCCGCCGGCCACTCCACGCCCCACTTCAGCGCTCCGCCCACGTTGCACGTCGCCGCCATGCCGAGCGCCTTCTCGACGCTGTGGACGTCCTTCTCGCCCTCGACTACAATCACCTGCCTATGCGCCGCCGCCGCCTTGACAATGTTCGGCAGCCGGTACGGCACGCGCGGCACGCCGCCCGCCTTGAGCCCGAAGCTCCACCCGAACTTGTTGCCCGGGTCGGGCCGCATCATCACGAAGTCCTTGCGCCCGTCTGCGTGCACGTACCTCGACGCCTTGTACAGCACCGTGCCTTTTTCGTCGGTGTACACGTAGTCGCAGACCCACTTGCGGTCGTCCGGCTTGCGCTGCTTCTTGCCAAGCGCCGCCCGCTCCGCCTTGCCGCCATCGCTCCGCTCCTTGCGCGGCTTCTTTTCCTTCGGCGCTTTTTCGTCCAGGAACAGGTTCGACATCTTCAGCCCCATCGCCGACACAATGTCCGCCGCCGCACACCCGGCGTGGCAGTGCACGAGGATCCTGCCGTCCTTCACGGCAACCGATAGCGACGGCGTGCTGTCGCCGTGCGCAGGGCACCGCGCCGTCCAGCTGTCGCTCCCCGAAGCGCTCACGCCTTCGAGCTTGCCGAGAAAGTCATCGATGCTCACTCGCCCGCCTCCGCTACAACCGCGTCCAGCCACCGCTCGGATCCATCGCTCCGCACGTCGCACCCGCGCCGCGCTGCATGCCGCCGCCGTCGCACAAGCGACTCCGCCTGGCGCACGCTCGCCGCGCGCACCCACTCCACCGGCCCAACCTGCACCCGCTGGCGCGAGCCGTCCGGCCAGATCGTGACCTCTTGCAAGATGACTTTATACAGCGCCTTCATCTTCGAGCACCTTCTTCGCCTCTTCAACGACGGCTATCAGCGCCGCCGCTCCGTTCACCACTGCCTTCAGCGCCAGCCGGTATTCGTCCGCCTGCCGCTGTATCTTCCCCATCTGCTGCCGCTGCGAGGTTATGGCCGCATCCTGGTCCGCAAGCGCGCGCCTCGCTTCCTCCGGGAAGAAGTGCGGCTTCTTGCGGCGCTCGATTTCCTCCTGCAGGCGCGCTATCGTCTTCGCCTGCCGCGCAATCCTCTCGCGCAGCTCGCTCTTCGTCGGTTCTTTCATTCCTCGCCCTCCAGGATTACCTTCAGCCCGCAGCCAAGCGCCACCATGAGCTCGCGCTTCGCCCCGACCGACTTCTCCCACCCTTCGAGCAGGTAGATGGCGTCGGACTTCGCCACGAACGCAAGCTCCACCTTCATGACCTGCTGCAGCAGCTCCGGGTCGAGCTCGATTTCCTCGGGCGTCCCGTACATCTCGCTGATTTCGACCGGATCGTAAACCGCCCATCCCTTGCCGGACAGCCTCTCCGACGCACGCGCGAACGCTTCGCGGTTCCAGTCATCCTTGCCGCGCATCGGCCCGGCGATGTAGATAAACTCCATCACGCCACCCTCCCGAAGTTCTGGACGCTCTCAAGCGTCACGCGCCCGGCTCCGGCCTTGACCAGCCGACCCTCGCGCACGAACTTCATCATCGTCTTGTTGCTGTTCTTCGACGTGAAGCCGAGCATCTGCGCGGCCTCCCAGTAGGTGACGGCTTGCCGGGGCAGCGCCGCCGGCGCGCCGTCGATAATCCGCTCGATGTCTGCAACCTGCTGCGCGCTCAAGCCGAGGCGCGGCATCTGGCAAATGCCGAGCAGGAAGGTTTTGTCCTCGATGGTCATGCCTGGGCCTCGGAGACTGGCGCAGGATCCTGCACCACCGCCTGTTCGATGATCCTTGCGGCCTCGCGCATCATTGCGCGGCCCTCACGGTCTGCACGCTCCTGCAAAGCCTTCTTCACAGCCGGCTTCAGCGGTATGCAGATATACGCCTCTCCGCTTCCGTTCATCATTTCATGCTCCTTTTGTCCTGCGCGCCGCCGTTCTCGTGTCCTGTGCGCCGCCGTTCTCGGCGGCGGCAAGCCAAACAGCCGCGCAAGCCAGCACCCAGCCGATCGCGCCCCACGCGTCAGCCGCCGCGACAATGGCCCCCACCGCCACCGCCGCAACCATCAAGCTCTTGATCGTCTTCATCGTGTTCCCGCCTTTCACCTTTCGTTTTGTGCGGCGGCAATCAGGCAGTCTTTTTTACCGGCTGAAAGATCGGAATCCGCGCGTAAGAGATTGACGGCACAATGATGAACCATTCGCTCGTAAACAACCCACCAGCGCACCAATCACATATCCCGTCGTTCTCCTTACGATGCTCACACCGTTCTGGATCGCTTCCGATGTTTCCACACTTCGGGCACTTGAATCCAATCCAATTCGCTCTCGCATGATTAGCGAAATCCGCTTCTGTTGCAAACAGCCCAACGAAATACGGATTGCTCTTTATACCTTCCAATGAAGGGAAGTTTACCGGTTGATAGTAGTTAGGCCACGAATAGCTACGCTTTTCTTCAAGCTCGGCAACCATTTCATCTTGCGTCTTGCCGAAGAAATCCGCATACTCTTTGACCATCCCCCTGAACCATTCGATCTCCTTCTTGAAACGCATCGCCGTTGTTTCCCCGTGGAAACCCCAGCCAGTCTCTGCACAGAACTGCGCAATCACCTCTTCTACCGTACCTTTATAGCCCATGACAATCTCCTTTCGTTTTGTGCGGCGGCATTCATGCCGCCGTCTTCATTGTGTGTTCCTTCGTTTTGTGCGGCGGCATTCATGCCGCCGTCTTCATTGCTTGGCCTCCTTTGGTGTGGGCACATTCGCGGTATATGAAAAAACGGCCACAGACAGGCTTGACTTCTCGGCCTCAAAATGTGCCCACACCTTACGGGCCAAAAGAACCGAGAGAAGGCTTGACACGACCATCTCCGGGCTTACCTGCTCCACGGCGGCCATCTTGGCGACATCGACCATGGGCAGCTTGACATACTTCTTGGAACGGGTGAGGCTTCTCATTTGTCCACCCCCGTCTGATCGATCAGCGCTTCGGCGATTGCTACTCGCGCCGCGTACTCCTTCGTGACATTGCCATCGGCGTCAAGTATGCCGCGAGTCTTGGCGATTGTCTCCACGCCGCTCCAGAGGATGTCGGTCATGGTTAGGTCTGCGACGGAGGCGGTCACGGTGATGACAGCCTTGCGCCACTTCGTCACGTAGGCCTTCAGGGCCACCTTGCCCGGCGCGTGCTTGCCGTTCCGCGTATCTTTCTTTTTCTTTGCCATCTGTTTGCTCCTTTCACGCCTCTGCCTGGTAGAACATCCCGTCGGCGGCATCATAGCGCCAATCGCCGCCGAACTTCGCCTTGATCTGCGCTGCAAGGTCGTCAATCTGCGGCATCAGCTCATCGTGCATATTGTCATAGCGCCCAATGCCTCCATCAAGCTGCCAGTTCGCGTCAATGTCGAACACCGCCGGGGAGTCCATCACGTCAGGATCGTCCGTCCAGCAGCTCGCCGTGAGCGTGCCGTCGCCGTCCGTGAAGTACGGCTCGCCCTCGCTGTCGGTTTTACGCTCGCCCTTCGTAGGAACGGCCACCTTGAACTCGACCGGCTCGCCGCCGCTCGCCTCGATCACTTCTCTGTACGTCTTCATCTTTTTTGTATCCTTTTTCGGTTGCATCTTCTCGGCACAGACGCACCGTGCGCCTGGTAGCCTCAAAGAAAACACCGCGTATTATATCTGATGTGGGCACATTTTGCAAGAGGGTCGGAATAATTTTTCTACACTTTTTTAAGAGTGCGTTATATATGGCTTTTATAGGGCTTTCGTATGGGAGAAGTTAGGCGCGGGTGAACTTCGCCGTTAAAAAGTGCGGCGCGGTATGGTAGAATGTTCGCAAAAAAGGAGAAGCTATGGATACAATACAACTCGTTCTGACAATCCTGGGCATCGTGGTGTCCGTGATGTTCATGCTGTTGCCGTTCATCGTGAGCGCCATCCGCTCGATCTTGCGCGAGCTGCTTGAAGAGCAGAAGCGCTCGAACAAGGCGACAGAGTATCATCTCCGCCAGATCGCCGCCGCCCTGGGCGCAGCCCGCCGCTGACACCCATTTGACACCCTTTGAAGCGGAAACGCCACGGCGCAAGAGTAAATGGAAGTAAACGCAAGCCGCAAAATAAGCCCTTTTCGCGGTAAACCACACACCCCCACCCGCTCTTGAAAACCGTTGTCCCGCAAGGGACCGGGGGTTCGAATCCCTCCCTCTCCGCCATTAGGAGAGCCGCTTAAAAGCGGCTCTTTTTTTATTGCAGGATATTGCCGGATATGATACAATGCGCGGCCACTGACACCCATTAGGCACCCTTTCCGGCGAAATGGGTGTCAAAAAGGAGCATGGAGTATATGAAAGGTAATACAAGTAAACGCAACCACAAGCCGGGACGCAAGAGCAACGGAAGCGGCTATCTGGTGAAGCGCGGGAACACCTGGACCGCCCGCTGGAAGGTCGCAGGGAAGATCGTCTCGCAGTCGCTTCACACCAGCGACCGCAGAGAGGCGGAGCTGGAACTCGCGCGCCTGTCGGCTCCGCGCACCGGCCTCCGGGACCGCTCCGCCGTGCGGAAGCTGGTGCGGGTGATGTCCGCGCAGCTCTCCGACGTCACGGAACAGGTGCGCACCGCCTCGGTCCCGGTGTCGCAGCTCTACGAGCTGTGGCAATCCTCTCCGCTGCGGGGCCGTGGGAAGGGGCAGACGCTCGATGCCTACCGGGTCCACGTCCACAAGTTCGTGGAGTGGCTCGGGCGGAGGTATCCCGAAATAACGAACGCCAGGGACGTGAGCCGCGTGGTGGCGGAAGAGTACATCCTGCACCGGGCCGCTACCCGTTCGCCGAACACCGTGGTGAAGTCCTTGAACATCCTCGCAGCCGTGTGGCGTTCGCTCTGCGTCCAGTATGGCCTCGAGTTCAATCCGTGGTCGGCGGAGAGGATTGCGCGACCGAAGCTCCAGACCTTCACGCGCAGGCCGCTTACCGACGCGGAGTGCGACAAGTTGCTCGAAGTGGCCGACGATACCCAGCGGCTCCGCATCCTGCTGGCGCTCGACGCGGGGCTCCGGCTGGGCGATGTGGTCACGCTCAAATGGCCGGAGATCGATTTCGAGCGCCGCATCATCATGCGCGACACCCGCAAGACCGGCATGAAGGTGATCCCGCCGCTCTCGGAACGCCTCGCCGCCGCCCTCGCCGAGCGCTTGAAGGGCACGAAGGACAAAGAGGGCTACATCTTTCCAGCGGACGTGGCGCGACTGCGCAACGGCGAAAAGACGGACAAAATATCAGACGAAATGTCGGCGCTTTTCACCAAGGCCGGAATAAAGACGCACGAGACTGGACCGGACGGGAAGAAGCACCTCGTGGCCAGCTTTCATTCGCTGCGCCACACGTTCGTGAGCCGGTTGATGGAACGCGGCGTCAATCCGTATTACGTGCAACGCGCGGTCGGACACTCCACCATGACCATGACCGCCCATTACGACCACAGCGCTGCGGAGGAAATCCGCAAGGCGCTCGACGGCAAAAAGTAAGCCGCCCTGTTTTGGCCTCTCTGCGTAGGGCGAACACGCATCAATGGGGTCGATACACTACCCGGGCCGGCGCGGCGGAGCACTACACCGCGCAGAAAATCATGGCGTGGGCGTGTACGAGCACTGCCCGTCTGGGCAGTATTCGCAAGTGCCGTCCTTGCACTGCACGCCCACGGTGCCGTCCGTGACCGTCACGGTGCCGTCAGCGGCGGACGTCACGACCGCCTTTGCCTCGTTGCCGCCTTTGGCCTTGAACTTTGCGTAAGCAGTTTTGGCAAGGCCTACGATTGCCGCCGCACCGCCTTCGGCCGCCGCAGAGCCTCCGCAGGTAGCGATGGCCGTGCCGATCTTCGCGGCGAGCTCGGCAGCGCCCTGCAGGCTCACGTTTACCAGCGCAACCAGGTTCGAGTCCGCTGCGGAATAGTAGCCGCCGATCTTGAACGAGATCTTGCCAGGCTCCACGCCTGCCGACATATCGTCGAACTTGACAAGCTGCCAGTGCTGCCAGTAGCTCACCTCCCAGCCGCCGTCGAGCACAACCGGCACGCCGTTGGTGCAGATTGCGTTCCCGTTCGCGTCGAGCGAAACGCGCTCCGCGTACCGCGTCACCGTGACCGACTTGCAGCCGGTGAGCATTAGAGCCGCGACTGCGGCGAGTGCTATCATTCTGTGCATTGTATTTCCTCCTGTTTGTGTTTCTTGTAAGCTTTATCGAAGGCAGGCCAGCCGAAGTCGCGGCAGGCTTTCCCGATGAGGTGTGCGGCACGGCGGGCAAAATAGCGCCACGGATTGTACCATGCATATTTTTGGTCGGCGAGTATCAAACAATTCTTCTCTATTTCATCGTTCGCGGCGTCGAACTTCTCGCGCGTCCCGTCGTTGTCGAACGTGAACCGGCAGTCGTGGACGTCCGCAGCGCGCCGGAAGGTGGCGAGCCATTTGTCGAGGCGGTCGCGCCACTCTTGCGGCCATTCCTCGGGCCCGATCCCGTTGCACGCGGCGGCGACCTGCTTGGCCGTGAGCCGGTACACGAACTCCCGACCGTAGAGGCCGGCGTCCCAGATTTCGCGCATTGCGGTTTTGGCTTGTTCCTCTGTCATGGTTTTACCTCTAAAGTTGGCGCGGCTGTACCTGTCACCCTGTGAGACTCCAGGAGAATGTGAAGAAGAGGCGGAGGCCCTGGCCGCATAAATCATAAAGCGCCGATGGCTTTCAGCACCTTCGCAAGGATGGCGAAGCCGCCACCGGCGAACGTGCCCCAGATGGCGCGGCCTACCCACAGCACCTTGTCCCTCGCTGCATGCAAATCCTTTACGCGGTCGGCGGTCTTGCGCTGGCAGTCCACCATCGCTATCATGGCGAGCGTGAGCGCGCTGGTCTGTTCCTCTGTCGTTTTGGCCGACTTGAGGTTTGCCGTGAGTGTATCCGCGAGTACTTGATCCATGGTATAATATCCTCTCGTGTTTCGAGCCGTTTTAGATTGGTTGATAATTGCCGCCTGCGCCTTCTTCGTCTGGATTTGGTGCTGCGTAATGTTTACACCATGCATGCGCTTCCAGCTTCGGATGCTTCCGAAGGCGTGGCGGCCACGGGTCATGGCGATACCACCACCGAGACCTCCTGCGTCTGCGCCGCCTGCCGCTGCGCCTCGCGCAGGGCTGCAAGCTCCGGCGGAAGGTTTGCCGCTTCCCATGCGGCACGAGCTTCAGCCGCCTGCCGTTCCGCTTCGGCTCGCGCCTTTGCCGCCGCCTCCGGGTCGCGCACGCGCGAGCTGGCGCGGGTTGGCGTGTTCGTGGCGATGTAGCCGTCCTTGTAAACGTCCACGCGGATGAGCTGCGTGCCGTTGGTGAGCACGAACTGGCCCATGCGCGGCCCGTGCCAGGCACGCCGCCCGGCGTCGCTCTGCATGTCGCGCCAGTACTTCCTGTTCATGAGACCGAGCGCGTCTTGCAAGTCAGTCTGCGTCCATGTGTTCGTGGATCCGTCCTCGCGCAAGGTGGCGGCGATGGTGGCCGCGCCCTGGGCGAACGCGCCGAGCGCGAGCGCCACGGCTGCGAATGTGAGTATCTTCTTCATCAGTCCTCCTTCTTTCTTGTTTGCGTGTTTGGAAATGCCGCCTTGCCCGCCTCGCCGGGTATCATGAAGCCCTTGATGCTCCATACTCCGTTCGTATGCACGACGGGCGGCGGGACGTAGTTGGCCGCCACCATGAAGTCGTTCGAGATGGCAAGCGGGAAGGGGATGTCGAGCGGGAACTCGCGCAGCTGGTAGGGACCCTCTTCGGCGCGCACGACCGGCACCCAGTCCGTGGCGTTCGTCGAGCCGACCGTGCGCGACCAGATGAGGATTTCCATGTCGCTCGGTATGAAGTCGAACCGCGCCTCGATTGCGACGTGCACGTAGTCGTTCGTGACGAACGAGCCCCGGTCGATGATGTACGGGTCGTTCACCGTCACGCGGCCCGGCTTGGTGCCGCCCACGATGATGGCCGCGACAGCCAGCAGGCTCGCTATGGCCGCGTGGCGCTTCTTGCGCCATACGCGCCAACCGCGCAGCATATTCACGACCACGACGCCCAGACAGATCGCAAGGAGCGCCCACACACACCCAAGAAGCAACCCGCCCTCTACGGCGAGCCCAAGCTCTTTCACGGGACCACCTCCCAGGTGATTGTCCCGTTGTTGTACACCGGGCGCACCTTATGGATGCCGTCAGTGCAGAGTATTCCCTGCGATACGTCCATCACGGCTTCGTTGATAATCTTCGTTCCGCCTTCCTGCAGATACTCGAAGTAGCCGAAGAGTGAGTTTCCTCCGGTGTTGTTCGAGAGGCGGCAACGCCAGCCGTTCGAGGTCTGCGTCCATGTCACGGTGGAAAGCGCTGCCGGGATGCCGTCTTCCTCTTTCGCCCAGTTGTGCGTGGTCAGATCTGTGCAGACGCGCGCGTAGGGCTGCGTGCTCGACACCAAGTCGAAATCAACCACCAGCGTGGAGCCGTCCACGGACACCGCATCCGCGTGGACCGGCAGCAGGTAGCTGTCGGTTTTCTCGATGCGGAACATCGGCGTGCCGTCCGATGCCGAGATGTTGAGATATGCGGTATTGTTCGTGGAAGGCGAGAAATCGTATGTTGCGCCCTTCGAGGTGATGAGCCACACCGCGCCGCCGCTCGTGATCCACTTCTCCGGCTCGTAGCCGCCGGCGATGACCGTGGTCGGCGTAGAGAGCCACGTGGTGTTCGCCGGGGCTTCGACGCCCATGCCGGAGGTGACGCCGCTCCACGCCTTTGGCGCGAACGCCGCCGCCGACTGCTGCGCGAGCGCGTTCGTGGCGCTTGCCGTGTACGCGGCGGCCTCGTTCGCCGTCCGTGTGAGGCCGTTCGTCTCCGTCCAGACCGTGATGTACTCGTTCGACTCATTCAGCTGCAGGATGCGTATTTTCGGCCAGTTCGCCACGCTGTTGTAGTTCGTCACTTCCAGGATGACGTTCGAGCTGGTGAAGAGGCGCGTGACCAGCGCGGCCTCGTTCGACACGGCGTTCAGCGCCGATTTCGTGGCGAGGTTGTTCACGTCCGGTATCGCGTTCATGAGATCGGTCGCCGTGAGCTGGTGTGTGCCGTCGTCCAAATAGTAAGCATGATCCGCCCATGTTGCATTGTCAGCCCCTATGGCGTTCATCGCCAAATCAGCGCTATCCGCACGCCCAGCGGAGCTTGCCGTGTCCGCCTCGTAAGCCCGGTCCGCCTGGCCCGCCGTGCCAGCCTTCAGCAGCCCGTCCGCTATGCGCCGCTCAAGATCGTTCACGTAGTTCGTGGCGGGCGTGAGGTCTGCGGAGGGTATCTGCGCGGCGATGCGCGCTTCCGCCTCTGCGATGCGGTTCGTGACCCACGGCTGCGAGGCCATGGTCGCGGCGTACTGCGGCAGCGAGGCCGCGACGCAAGCTATGAGCAGGAACTTTTTCATCTGTCGATCCCTTCGTCTGCGAGGTTGATGGTGAGGTTGCCGTCTTCGTCCACCGATGCCGTGAGCAGGTGATACTTGCCGGTGAGCGGGTTGCGGATATAGGTATCGCGCGGCACGACCGGCGGCGGGGTTGCGCCTCCATCGGCTGGGCAGTCGCGCACCTCGAGCACGCCGGAGCCGAGCCAGCGTGGATTGCCGTTCGTATCATCCGCGAGGATGTTGTATGCAAGGTTCACGCCGGGACGGGGGAAGGTGAAAGGCGGCGCGTACACGTGCCACGTGCCGTCGGCGTTCTTCGTGCCCACGGCCTCGTAAACCGGCGCGGTATCTTCGCCAACCTCCGGCGGCACCGTGAAGATGATGCGCAAGCCGTCGAGGAACGACGGCACGCCGCGCACCGTGAAATCGGCGGACGATAGCGCCCCGACCCACACCTGGCGCAGCGGCCAGTTGAGCCTATCGGGGCAGACTGTTATTTCGATTGTTTCCATATTGTCTCCTTTAGGTTGGTTGCCATGTCCAGCCGGAAATGGAGTTCACCTCCGCCGGGAACTTGTGCGTGGTGAGCAGCGCCACATCGAGGACTCTGTAGCTGTAGCCGTCATCCGCCGAGTAATGCGGCGAGGCGCTGTAGGCCATGCCGCATGCCGACGCGAGCTGCGAAGCGAGGTTCACCGGGCTGAAGGCCGTGCGGTACTGGTTGCCGCCGGTCCGCGTGACGAGCTTGCGAACCGTGTCGGGGTTGCCGTTTCGCTGGGAGTGCGTGGCCTCCATGAGCAGCAGCCACATGCTGTACGTGACGTCGCCCGCGCCCGACGCGACGCCTGTCCAGCGCGGAGCCGTGACGCCCTTGAACGAGAACGAGTACCGGACGTTCAACGAACCCGCGATCGTTGCGTAGCCCGTGTTGTATATTTCGCCGTCCCAGTCGCCGGTGGACGGATCCGTGTCCACCTTCGTCCCGTCGGAATATACGTTCGATGCGTTGCGGGTGGCCGTGAAGAGGTCGCCGAGCGGCACGCGGCGCAAGGTGCGCGTGAACTTCTTCGTGCGGTAGAACGCGGTGCGCACGTCATCGATGCCGAGCGCGTAGCCGGAGATTGTGGGCTGTGCGTCGTTCGTGAAGCCGTAGCCGAGCGCGTAGAGCGCCGCGTGGATCGTCGAGGCGGTCGTGGTCACGAAGTTGAAGGAGTTAGACTTCGATGCGTCCACGAACACCGGGCCGCGCCCGGTCTGGGCGAGTACGGGCACGCCCGAGCTCGAGACCGCCGGATAGAACTCGTAGTCGTCGAGCATTCGCTCGCGCGGGCTTGCGACGGCGATGGTGGAGTCGCACGAGGCGGCGCGCTCGAGGAACGCCTCCTGCAGGAACAGCAGGTCCTCGTAGCGCATGGCGGCCTCGCTGCCATCGGCGGCAACGGCGCGGACGGGCAGGACGTCCCCGGTGATGTAGCCGGAGAGACCTGTCATGTCCACCATTTCGTATTGCGCCGCCGTGTTTATCATGTCACAGCTCCCAACACGGCACGACAAACGCGCCACGGTAATCGGCGACGATTTCGCCGCCCGAGATTTCATAGATCGGTATGTACGAGGTGTTGCCGCTCGGTGCCTGCCCGAGGGTCGCGGTGGTCACCACCGCCGCAGAAGGCGAAGCCCCGATGGTCACGGCGAGGGAGTAGAGCGCGTCGCCCTTGCCGCTGCCGGTGCCGGTGGCGGTCACCCATGTGCGCCCGACCATTGCGCCGCCGGGGCCCATGGTGCCGTTGTCCCAGGCGAACATCCCGCCGCCGCCAGCGCTGCCGCCGGAGGTCTCGCTCGGTTCCGCGTTCTCCCACACGCCGGGGTTGTCCACCGCTCCGCCGCCATTGCGGTCATCGTCGCCGGGGTTGTCCGTGTCCGAAGACACGCCGCTTCCGAGGCCGATGGTGATCGTGTTGCCGCTCGCCACCACGTCGATGCCGGATCCGGCGACGATGGACACGCCGCCGGTGCGCCCGTTCACGTCGGTGACGATGTACCTGTCGGCATGCTTGAAGATGTCGATGAGCCAGTTCCACGTCCGGGCGAAGCCGGAATGGACTCTCGCGCCGAGGGCGAGGCCTTCGCGCAAGATGGGAACGGGAGATGGGAGGCTCGGTATCATGTCACGATTGTGTCCGTTGCGAGTCCTTCGTCGTAGGTGTACTCGCGCAGGTAGGAGTTGTAGCGCGGGCCGCCCGTGGTATCGTCCGCGAAGCGCTGCGGGAGCAGGGTCACCGTCTGGTCCATGAACAGCCCCTCGATGTCGGCCAGCTTGGTGGGGTCGTTCGGGTCGTAGTCTCGGACGGAGTAGAGGGCGATGGTCTCGTCCACCGTGATGCGGATGTTGAACACGCGGGCGTCGGAGGTGCGAGTCACGTCGAACTGCGCCACCAGGTCGTAGTACGGAGCCTTCACGCGCCCGGAGTATCCGGCGGCGGAGTATTCGTCGGCGTTGTGGTAGTAGGGGTTGGAGTGCTGGTCATGGATCGTCCAGTACATGAAGCGCCGGTTGTACTGCTGGCGCTTCGCCTCGAGGCACGCTTTCACGGCGGCCTCGGTCATCCCCTTGAAGCTGTACGTCTTGCGGGCGCGGCGCGTGTAGCGCCACTGCGTCTCGCGGGTGGGCTGCCAAATGTCCGCCTGCACCGCCGCCTCGCGCGCGTACATCACGGAGAGGGGCACCTCCACCTCGTAGTTCGTCTTTCCGTATAGGTTCAGTGACATGTGTGGCTCCCTTTATTTCAGACCCGCCTTCTCCATACACTCGAGCATGGACTCGAACGTGCGCTTCTGCGCCCTCTGCTCCGAGAGGGAGAGAAGCTGCGACGCCATCGCCTTCTCGTACATTCCGCGCAGCTGGTCTTTCGAGTAGTTCGTCATCAGCATGCGGCCATACTCCTCCGCGAAGGCCTTCGGCAGGTTGCCCTTCAAGAGCTGCATGAACGGCTGCATCTCGGCGCGCATGCGCTTCTGCTCGGAGTGCTCGTTCTTTACATCCTCCGAGAGCTTGTCGCGCATCTTCGACCACGTGGTCTGGCCGTCCCAGTCCTGCACGCCCTCCTTGACCTCGTTCGGGTCGATGTGAAGGACCGACTGCGCGAACGCCCGCTGCTCCTCCTTCTTCTTCTCCTCTGCGTCCTTCGCCGCCTTCTCCTCCGCCTCGGAGCGCTTCTTGAGGTCTTCGTTCAGTTTCTTCTGGAGCTCCGCGTAGGCCTCGGTCTCGGTCATGCCCTTGGCCATGCTGTCGGCGAAGAGCTTGATGTAGGCGTTCGCCTCCACCTGGTTTTTCATGCACACTCGGGTGATCTTCGCGTTCTGCGCGTTGATGTAGGCTTGCTCCTCCACCTTCTCGTTCGCGCGCTCGTTTGCGTCCACCGCCTTGTCCCACGCCGCCTGCGCGCGCTTCACGGCCGCCGATGCGTCGCGGACCGCCGTGCTGTGCTGGAGCTCCGCCGTCTCCGCCGCAGTCTGCGCGGCCTTGAGCCGGAGGGTCTGCGCGGAGAGTTCCGTCTGCAGCTTCGACAGCTTGTCATACGCTGCGGCGGTATCGCCACCGGCGGCGGTCTGCGCCTCGATGGCCTTCTTCTGCAAGGCTATCTTCTGCTCGATCTCCGCAAGCGCGACCTTCTCGCGGTCGATGGCGCGGGTCTGCTGTTCGCGCGAGGCCTTCTGCTGCTGTTCCGCGATGGCGAGAGCCTTTTCGGCGGCCACGAGGGGCTTCAGTTCGTCGCAGGCCTCCTCCATCCGCTTCGAGAACTCCTCGTTGATCTGCGCAATCTGCAGCTGGCCCTGCGCGCCCACGGACGCATCCTCGGCGGCGGCGAGGCCCTTGAACGACTGCGCGAGCCTGTCCACCGCGTCCACCGCCCCGAGCGCCTTCTCCGCCAGCCCGTCCAGCTCATCCTGCTGCATGGCCTCCATGGCGGCGGCCTGCTCCTGGAGTAGCCTGCGGTATCCGTTGCGCATGTCCTCCAGGTGCTTCTTCGTCTCTTCCGCCGCCTCTTTCAGCTTCTTGAAGTGGCCCACCATCATCGTGACGCCAGCCGCAATGCCGCCCCAGATGCCGCCGGCGGCAAGCTGCCCGAGCAGGCCAGTGGCGTTGCGGATTGCGCCGCCCACCTCGCCGTTGAAGCTGCCGGCGATCTGCGTAAGGCCACGCCTCGCGGAGTTCACCATGTCCGCGTGGGCCTGCTGGTACGACTTGATGTCCTTGTTGCCCTCTGCGAAGGCGTCCCCGGCGGTGTAGTCGCCGGAAAATGATAGGTGGATGCGTTCTTCAGCCATTGTTATCCCCTCGCAGACGTGCAGTTATTTCATCGAGCGTTCGCAGATAGTTGTCTTCGGCCTCCGACGCCGCGTCCTTGCGGACGTTCGCGCCGTGGTCGCGCGACATGGCGCGGAGCACCATTTCACGGAGCGCGCGCGGCGGCAGGTCGCGGAGCTCGGCGGCGGAGCCGATGCGGTAGAGCATGCCGTGGCGCAGGAGCCCCACCTCGTAGCATTCGTCGAGCGTGGGGGGCTGGACGTCCTTGCGCTGCGCCGGGGCTTCGCCCGCGTCCGGCAGGAAGCCGTGGACGGCGTAGCCGGTAGCGGCCATCACCTGCGGGAGCGTGGCGAACGCCAGCGAGTCCTTGAAGCCCTGGATGGCGGCAAGCACCGCCGCTTCGTCCGCAGGGTCGGGAAGCTCCGCCTGCGGGCGTGAGAGCGAGAAGGCGCGCAGGAGCGCGAAGGTCTCCGCCTCGTCGGCGGCGAAAAGCCGGGACGCGGCGGCAAGCCAGATCTCCGAGCCGATGGTCGGCTCGCGGAAGGCCACGTTGCCGAGGAACGCCACGCGCGGCAGCTCGGAGAGCGAGAAGCCGGCGCGCGTGCGCTCCACCTCGAGCGCCAGGGCATTGAGGCGTATGATGTCCGCGAAGGTGGGCTTGAGGCCCGCCTCCCACATCTCCTCGATGTCGGCCTGTGCGCTCTTCGAGACCATGCCTTACTCCGAGTCGGCGGTGATGTACTGCGTCACCTCCGCGCTCACCGATGCGTAGTCGCTGTCGGGGCGGCTCTCGGTGGCGTCGCCGGAAAGTACGGTCACCGTGCCGGTGGCGGAGCCTGCGGTGACGGTGGGCGCGGCGGTCCCGGCCTGCTTGGCCTCCACCGCCACCACGACCTTGCCGCCGTAGCAGTCCCACGTCACGCGCTCGCCGTCCACCGTCGTGATGGTGCTTTCCACCGAGAAGGTGTAGCTTGCGCTCTGCAGGTGCGCGCCGGTGCCGGAAAGCGAGAAGAGCGAGTTGAGTATCTGCGCCTTGTTGCGCTTCTTGAGCGAGGCGATGGTCACCGTGTAGGTGCGGGCGGCTGTCGCCGAGGCCACCTCCTCCGCAGTGGCGGAGATCGAGACCTCGCCGGAGTTGGACGTGCCGATGGACACGCTCTTGAGCATGAAGTACTTGGTGGCGCTGCCGAGCGTCACGCTCTTCACGCTGCCGAGCACGATGTCGAAGTTCGTGAGGTCGGCCTTGAGCGCGTACTCGTTGGACGGATCCATCACGTGGCCGAACACGGTGGCGTCGATGGTGTCGCCTTCGTCGTTCTCGCAGGTGACGACGGAGACGGCGCGCCCCTCGTCGTGGGACTTCAAGATGACGGACGTGCCGTCGGCAAGCCCGCAGAAGTCTATCTTGGTTTTGAATGACATTGTATTATGTCTCCTCTGTTGTTGTTTCTGTCGCCAGGGTGTTTATCACGCCCCGGAGGGTGAAGTCGATGGATACCGTCCAGCTCTCCTCGGACTTTTCGAGGTTGCCGCCGGTGAGGCGGAAGCCGCCGGGGAAGAACGAGGAGGTGGCGAGGTCTTCGTACACGCTGTCGTTGTCTTCGTTCCAGACGTGGACGAGAGCCATGAGCGGCTCTATCAGTTCGGCGAGCTCCGCGCCGGTCGGGCACGCCTCGCGGCGGACGGTAAGGACCGCCGCGCAGGGAAGGTCGCACTGCGGGGAGCAGAAGCTGTCGTAGGCGCGCAGGCCCACGGTGACGGCGAAGACGGCGGCGGAGGCGTCGCCCCTGCCTTTCACGTCTCCATCGTCCGCGACGTCCCAGGCTCCGACGATGCGGGGCACGATGTCGCCGGTGAACGTGGCGGCGAAGCAGGCCTTGAGCTTTTCCTCTAATTCTCGCTCTGGTAGCATTAGCGGTTCCTCACAATCTCGGGGAACGGCGTTCCCACGTCATGGTGCAGCGGTGTGTGCCAGTGATGCCGTATCATGCCGCTGATCTTGTTCGCGGCCTTCTTGAGCGCGAGGTCCACGCCAGCCTGCCCGCCCTTGACCGCCGACAGTGCGTAGTTGAGCGTGTCTATCACGTCCACCGTGAAGCGGCTGTCGTTATAGACCTCGCGCACCACGGCGCACTTGTCGCCGAGCGTGCGCGCCACGCGGCTGCCTGTGGGCGCGGGCGGGTTGCGGCTCGAGCACCGGCGCATGGCGGCGGAGAGCGCGTTGAGCGCCAGGCCGCCGGTGCGGGCGATGTTCTTCCTTATCTTCTTTTCCTCGTAGGCGCGGGCCTCCGCCACGGAGTAGGCGCAGAGGTAATAGACGCCGATGGGCTTGCCTCGGAGCGTGCGGGTGGTCGTCACCTTGTAGATGTGCTGGAGGTACTGCCGCGCGCCGGCGGTCCTGTGAGGGAACACCACGGGCGCGTCCATCTGCACCTTCGGGGAATACTTCGAGATGCCGTTGCGCACGCAGCGCGCTTTCAGCGTGTTGGAGTAGCCGCCATAGAAGCCCGTGTCCACCACGTCGAAAGCGCCATTGAGGTTCCTGCGCTTGCGGGCGTCCGTGGTCATGGCGCGGATGGAGACGAGGGCCGTGATGGCTGTGCCGATCACGCTGTCCTTCGCGCTCTCCCAGCAGTAGCGGCGGCGGCGGTCTATGAGCCGCTGCAGCACATCGAGGGGCTGGCCCCTGTATGCAACCGTGCAGGAGGGCTGCACCATTACGACACCTCCCGGGCGGTGAGCTCCCACGTGTCGCCGAGTATGCTGTCCACGCGGGAGACGGCGAGCTTGATGTCGCCGCAGGTCACGCGGTCGCCCACCTGCGGCGGCTCGTGGTCGAGCCAGTCGCCGGCAAGGACCGAAATCGAATAGGTGCGCACCGCGCTCTCGCTGTCGGCGTTCGCGAACGGATCCGCGAAGCCATTGTCGAAGATGCAGGCGCAATAGGCGCCCGCCACCTTCCGGGTCTGTCCAGGAGTGAACAGCCGAGAGCCTTCGACCGAGATGCGACGGTCGAAGAAAGGGCTGAAGACAGACTTGGAGAAGATGACGGGCATATGTTTTTCGGAAATGCCCTGCCGGCGGGAAAGGATTGCCGCCGGCAGGGCGGGGGGTTGGTGGGGAATTACGCAGCGACCAGCTGGAGGAAGCCCGGCGCGCCGTTGCTCGACTGCTTCGTCAGCGCAGCGCCGAGGAGAGCCTCGACCGTGTAGAAGCGCTCGCCACGGTTCTGGTCCACCGTGATGCGGTGGCCGAGCGTGAGACCCGTGATCTCGTCCGTGGTGGTGCCCCACTCCTCGCATACGCCGTCCTGCGGCTTGATGATGCGGGAGCCGACGGCGATGGCGTCCTCGGGCACGATGAAGCCGTGGCCCTTGGCCGTGCTCGCAGCGGAGTCGGTGGAGATCGTGTTGCCCTCGACGACCGCCTTGAAGCCGAAGAGGCCAGGGGCGATGCCGGTGATGACCGCCGAGCCGTCGCCGATCACGTTGGCCGGAAGTGCTGCGATGACCGTCGCATAGTCAGCGGGGGCGAGGATTACCACGCACTTCGCGGGGTCGTAGCCGTTCGTGGCGCAGGAAGCGCGCAGACCGGCCATCGCCGCACGAGCGGAAGCATCCGTCGAGCCGAGCGACCAGCTCGAGACAGCCGCCTCGCGGGCGGAGTAGGTGAGCAGGCCGGTGACGGACGTCACGAGCGCCGCGCCCACGGCGTCGCCGGCGGCCTTGCCGCAGCGGGCCCAGAGCGGGTTGGTCTCGACCAGGAGCGCGTCCTTGTCCGTGAAGCCGAACGTGCACTTCTTGTGCGTGCTGAACGTGACGGCCGCCCACTTGACGGTCCCCTCGGAGTCATTGTACCCAGCAGCGGAGCCGGGCGCGAACGTGGCGGCGGCACCACCGAAGACGGGGATCATGAGCGAGGTGCCCGGCTGCACCGCTTCAGCGGAGAAGTCGGTGGCGAAGAGCGAGACGAACTCGAGGCTCTTGCGCGCGGCGAGGATGGCCTTGTCGCCCGCGAAGGCGAGGCCGGGAGAGGTGAGAGAGGCAGCGTTTGCCATTTTCTTTTTTCCTTTTGGTTGAGTGGTTTTAGATGTGACCGTAGTGCGCCTTGCGCACCTGGTCGCGTTCCTCCGGCGAGCGTGCGGCGGCGAGTGCCTTCTGGTACTTCGTCTCCGGGGACTCCTCCGGCGGTTGCATGGCGAGGCCGACCTGCTCGCGGTAGCGTTTCGTTTCAGCCTCCAAGGATGCTTGCGCTTCCGCAAGGGCCTTTTCGGTTTCGCCGTACTTGGCGGTCAGCTGCTCGAACTCCGCCTTCGCGGAGTTAAGGGCCGCCACCTTTTCGGTGAGGTCGTTGGTAAGAGCTTCAATTCTGGCGGAGAACTCCGCCACGGCTTCGCCGTGCATCTTCGCCTGGTCTTCGATCTGTGCCTTGAGCTGGTCACGCTCGGCGGTGAGCGCGTCACGCGCTTTCACCACTTCGCCGTAGTCCACGGCTTCGAGCATGGCCTTCTCTGCGCGCTCGGCGGCGGACTGCGCCTGCTGCGCGAGGGCTTCGTTCGCGGACTTGAGGCCGGCGATCTCCTTGTCCTTCGCCGCCTGCAAGCCGGAGAAGCGCTTGCCCCAGTCGGAAGGGATGGTGCTGTAGAAGCGGTGCGCGGCTTCCGGCGCGCTTGCGAAGGCGCGGCGCGTGACGCACGCGGCGGCCTTCAGCTCGCCATCCTCGATGGCGGAGGCGGTGAAGCCGTTCGCCGTGAGGTCATCGAGCGTGAGCCAGCTTTCCGCGTCCATCAGCGCTTTCAGCGCATCGGCGTCAGCGGTGGTCTTCGTCTGGTAGAAGGCGAGGATGGAGTCGCGCATCTTGTCGAGCACCTCCGCATCGTGCCGGAGGTCATCGGCGTTGCCCATGGTGGCGGTCCACGGATTGTGGATCATGAGGAACGCGCCCTTGCCCATCTTCAGTTCGTCGCACGCGCAGGCGATTACCGACGCCATCGAAGCCGCGAGGCCGAGCACGTTCGCCGTGACCTTGCCCTTGTCGTAGCCCTTGATGGCGTTCGCAATGGCGAGGCCCGCCGTGACGTCACCGCCGGGCGAGTTGATGTTGATCTCCACGTCGCCCTCCTGCTTGTTGAGCCACCCCACCACCATGGCGGGAACGATGTCGCTCTCGAACCAGCGCTCGCTATCGTTGGCGACAATCTCGCCGAATAGGTTGAACGTATTCATTACTCATTGTCCTCTGTTTGCTGTGTGTCGCTTGCGCCGTCGCCACCTTCGGCGACGGCTCCCGACACGCTCTCGGCTGCCGGGTAGATGAGGCCTGCGGCCTCGAAGAGTGCTTTTTCCTCCGCCATCTCTGCGATGATGCGCTCGCGCTCGCCCGGCCCGACCTCGCGCTTGAGGGAGGTGGTGCCGTTCTTGAGGCGGCGGTTGAGGGCTTCGGCGGCGTCCTTCTCGGACACCTCTATCATGTGCGGCCACTGCCAGGCGATCATCGTCTCCCACGCGGGCGGAAGCGGCGCACGGAGCTGCCCCATCGCAAGGGCGCGCTTCACCACGCACTTCACGGCCCAGTCGCAGACGGTCCGCTCGAGCGTCTTGCGGTCGTCCTTGAAGGTCTGTTCCGCCATCACCTGTTCGCCACGGAACGCGGTATAGGATGTCTGCGCCTTCATCGTGGCGAACACGCGGGTGAGACCGCGCGAGCCGCCCACGAGGCCGGAGAGGAAATCGAGATACTCCGCGAGGTTCTGGTTCGGGCGCTTGGTGTCGAAAAGCTCCATCTTGAGCCCTTCGGGCATATCCTGGTAGCGGATGCCGATGGCCTTCAGCCGGTCGAGCACCACCTTCTTCACGTCTGCGCCGCCGCCGCCGCCGGTTTCGTCATCGAACGCACCAGGGAGATTGCCGGCGCCGCCGCCGGTCCCTGCATCGTGGAGCACCTGTCCCACGAGCTGGCTGTTCCACTTCGACGCGAGCGCCTCGTTTGCGGAGGTTTCGTGCTGGTCGATCATGGTGGTAAGCGCGCCGGTGAGAGGCGAGACGCCGCGCCCCTGGTTGAAGCGCGTGCGGGAGCCGAGCATTATCCAGTTCGGCGTATCGTCGGAGAAGGGGTCGAGCTCGAGGCGGATGATGCCCTTCGTGGGGTCGAAGGTCTCGCAGCCACGCTGGCTGGTGGAGACGAATGCACCGCAAAACATTCCCAGGCGGTTGTACACGAAGCCCTGCCGCTGGGTGTAGCCGGCGGGGAAGAAATCCTCGAGGCGGCGCACGTCTGCGATTTCGTCAGCCTCGAACGCGCGGATGCGGCCCGTGCCGCGACCGCCGGTGAGGATGCCGTCATCGAACACGAGCACCATGTCGCCACCCACGTCGAGGGAGGTGACGATGGTTTTCAGCACCTGGTTGAAGCTGTCGCGGAAGGTGAACTCCGCGCGCGGGAACCACACCTTGTTGAAATAGGCCATCACTTCGTCGGCGGCGGCCTTGAACTCCGCAGGGAACCCTGCGTACATCTTGCCGCCCACGCTGCCGACAATGTTCACGCGCAGCTGGCGGTCCTGCGCGGCGCGCATGGGGCTGTTGCGCATCATGTCCCGCTGCAGGTTCACCAGCTTCAAGCGGCGGTTCGCCGGGAGCTGCCCGTCCTCGCCGGTGGTCTCGACCACGGCGCGGCGGCGCATTTCATCATAGGGGGACTGGACGGCCTCGTAGCCGGCAGACGCGAAGAAGGTGGAGCGCCGCGCGCGGGACTTGCGCCCGAAAAGGGAAGAGAGGGAGAGTTTCATGAGAAGCGAACCTCCACTGTGAGCGGCCTCGCCGGGTCTGGACCGAGGCCGAGCCGGTAGTCGAGCTTGGCTATCTCCGCATCACAGAACGCAATCTTGGCCTTGATGTCGGCCACCGAGCGGTTCGTGAAGCTCTTGCTGCCGCCACCAGCGGAGAGTGAGGCGGACTGTGAGTCTGCCTCTAATAGCTGGTCAACGAGCGCCGTGCGCTTCGCTTCCAGGTCTGCCTTTCGGGCGATGGCCTCTGATCTTGTCATCGCCGCGTATTGTATTATAGGCGGCGATTGTCAATACCTCTCTGAAAGGGGCTTTTTACTGTCGGCAATAACTAAAACCGCCTGCGCCACCGCAGCTGGGTGGCGCGCTGGCCGCAGAAGGGGCAGGTGAGGTATCCGTAGCAGCGGCGTGGATCCACGGCCACCGGGCGGGTCTGCTGCACCTTGAAGTGGACGGTGCGCCCGCAATTCGCGCAGACCGTTGCAGGCTCGGGCGGAAGGTGCTGGACCTTCTGCGGCTTTGATTTCTTGCGCTTTCTATTCAACGACATATCGCACCTTTCTCCGCAGCCGTGCGGCCATCTCCACGTCGCTCGCCGTGATCCGGGCGAGGGTGTCGAAGTTTCCGCGAATTGCACCGTAAGCGAGAACGCCGGCATGGCAGTCCCCGAAGTGGTTGAAGCCGCGCTTCGCCCACTTGTAGATCGAGCCGTAGCGGCGGTCGGCCACCTTCGACTGCAGCTCCTCCGCCGCGACCTCGGCGGCGAAGTCGAAGTGGAAGGCGGTATCGTCGCCGTAGAAGGAGCTGGAGCCCTCGGAAAGGGGAGGGGCGAGGAACGAGGTCTGCGATACCTCCTTCCAGTAGTCGGCGTTGATTGCGAGGTACGTGCCGTTGGATGTCGCCCAGAGGTGGCACTCCTCGGCGGCTTTCAGCCCCGGCGTGGACGAGGCCTTCTCATGGTGCCAGCGCGAGAAGCCCTGCGAGTTGAAGCCCTTCGACCAGCCGACGGCCACGCCGTCCTTGCCGTCGAGCTCCCGGCAGACCGCCGCCACGGTGTCGGTGAGCCAGCCGCCGTCGAAGCAGATGCCGCGCACGCCGAAGTTCGCCGCCTTGATCGAACTCACCACGGTGTGCATGGCGGCGGCGAGGTAGCGGGGCTTGGCGGCGAGAGGCGTGCCGGACGGCGCGAGCGGTCCGTCGTTCGGATAGCGACCATAGGCGAGGATGGCGACCACGCGCCCTTTGCCGAACGCTGCGATCTCCCAGCGCAGGCCTTCTTCGTCGTTCACGTCGCAGTAGGCGAGGACGCCTTGCTCGCACTGCGGCGGGATGGTGCCGAAGGGGTAGCCGTTCACCTGCGCGGCCACCTTCGTGGCGTCCAGCCGGTACACGCCCTGCGCGCTGGTGGGCGTCATCTGGCACTCTGCGTAGAAGCTGCGCGCTTTCATCACGTGCAGTCTGTTGAGCGCGTGCTGGTAGGCGGACACTTCGAGCGCCGGGTCGAAGTCGCTCGCGTCCATAACCTCCGAGCCCTTCTCGATCTCTGCGCGGTGTTCGTTGTACCAGGCGCGCGAGGCGGCGAGAAGGACGTCATGCGCGGCATTGTCCTGCGCGAGCCTCTTGAGATATTCGGTGATGAGGTCCGGCGGGCCGAACTTCGTCACGAGGCGCTCGGTGGTGGTGAGCCATTCGCCGTGGCGGTCCGAGGCGTAGCGCTCCGAGATGTCATCCGGCTCGATGGGCGTGGAGGCCATCACGGCGGCGAGGGTGGTGTTCGTGTCGCCGAGGCCTTGCAGCGCGCCCTGGATGCGCTGCTCGATCTTGTCCACGCGCCCGCCGGGTTGCGTTGAGCGGGCGTCTTCGTCGGTCTGCGGGTCGTCCAGGAACACGAAGTCCGGGCGGCGCGAGTCGATGTTGAGCCCGCGTATCGCCTGGTCTGCGCCGCGCGCGGCGATGATGCCGCCGGTCTGCGGGTAGCCGGCGAGGGTGGCGAAGCGCTTGTAGCTGTATCGGGCGTTCTCCACGATGTGCGTCTTCACGCCCTTGTAGGTCTGGACCCGGCAGCGCTGCGGCGTGAGCGCGACGTCATGGAGCGGGACGGCGAACATGGGGTAGTCGGCGGCGAAGAGCGGGTCCTCGGTGCACCACTTCCATATCTCCGCGACCATTTCATCGGCCATCGGTCTGGTGGCGGCGATGATTACGACGAAGCGGCGGAAGCCGTGAACGAGCGCCCAGATGGCGGCGATCTTGAGCCACGTGGACTTGCCCTTGCCGCGAGGCCAGCGCACGTGGCGGTTGCCGCCGGTGAGGACGGTGAGCTCGAGCGCGTCCACGAACGACCGCATGCGCGGCGACGGCGGGCGCTTGAGCATCTTGTCCGGGCCGAGAAAGTAGGTAAGCCCGAACGACAGCAGGGAGTTGTGCGCAGTGAGCGCGCGAAGCGGGTCTGCGATGTTCGGGATTTCGCCGAGCTCGCGCCCGCGTGCGCGGAAGGCGTGCGAGCGCTCGGTGGCGGTGGCGGCGGTGCGGGGCTTGAGAGCGAGCTCGCCGGCGCGGTCCCAGGACGTGCCGGAGAAGTAGCCGCGAATGGCGGCCTCTCCGGCGGCGTCCGCTTCGGCCTGCGCCTTGCGGAAGGCTTCAAGTCTCTGCGCCTTCGTCATCGCGGCAGCATCCTCCGGTCTGCGATGTCGGACATGATGCTGCGCAGGTTCCGGGCCATCGGTGCGTCGTAGTCGCGCAGGTAGAACTCGATATTGTCGAGCTGGTGGTAGGGGCAGGCGTCATGCGCGCACGCGAGCAGGTGCTTGTACTTCTTTGCGCCGTCCGGGCGCGGCACCTTCGCAAGCTTCAGCCGGTCGGCGCACAAGTGGCAACCGCGCTGGCGCTGTTCCTGTGGTTCTATCACTCGCATTTCATTGTCCTTTCGTGTTGAAGAAGTGACGCGCGGCGCGTGGACGGCAGCGTATCCGCCTCGCATTTCCGCGCGGGCGCGCCTGCGTTCGCGCCTGTGGGTGGATTGCCCTGGGCGAGGTGCCAAATGACAGCGGGACTGACAATATATACCGCCTGGCCGCACACCTCGCCGCATCGTCCACCACGCCGGGTTCGCCGGGATGGATTGCGGCCTGCAAGCTGAAAAGGCCGGGGTGCGATGACCCCCCCCCAGCCACGAGGGGTGGATGCATATGCGCGGCGGGCGGCCGAGGGTTCCCCGTTCTCCGCGTTTCGTCTTTGTGGGCAGCGGACGTCGCTCGCCCGCCTCTCAGACACGCCCACGCGCACCCGGCGGCGTTCCTAAGCCCGCCGCCTCGCAAGGTTAGAACTTTGCGTCCTACTGGTGCACGTGTACCAGATGGGCGTGACAGCCCGTGTCGCACGCAACGCCCCGGCTTGTACTTCACCTCCGCGTCTGTAGTGCTTCCGATATTGCGATTTGAACGCCGGCTCGGGATCGCCTTGAAGTCCATTACTTGCCCTCCGCCTTGAGCGTGGGGACGCCCTCTGCGCGGGACGCGGCGTAGGCGGCCTTGGCAGGCAGCGCGCCGATGATGCCGATGAGGGAGATGACCTCGCCCATCTGCCGCCCGCGCTTTGCGATGCACTGCATCTCCATCGCCGCTTCGAGCGCGGCGCGCAGCGCGGACTCCGCCTCGCGGCAGAGCTGCGCGCACCTTGCCGGTGCGTCGCCCAGGTAGGCCACGAGCCCGCGCGGCTCCGTGGGCTTCGGCAGGGGCTTCGGCAGCTTCGTCTTCGGCTGGACGCTGCGCCCTGCCTCGATCTGCCCGATGACCGTGAGCGCGGCTTGCGCCTGCGCCCGGCGCGCCGCAATCTTCGCGGCGTACTTGCTCGGCTCGAGCGCCTCGCGCATCTTTTGCACATTACTTTCCATCGCTTTCTCCTTTCCGCTCCGCCGCCGTGGCGAGGAGCCAACGCACCAGCGCAAGCAACTCCTCGCGCGAAGCGCACTCCAGCGTTGATTTGCACGGACTCTTTGCGAGGTCGTTCATGGTTAGTTTGTCTATGTCCGGCATTTCGTCGCAGTTGCGCGGAGCGGCGCGGAGAGCGTCTTTAAGGATCATCTCAATGTCTATGATGACATCCAAAGGCGTTTCAATGAGTTCGGCATTGCCAAATCTCAAAATCAAGTCAACGCACCTCTCAAGTGCCTTGCGCATCGCCGCCGCGTTGCCTGTCGGCATTATCTCGATGGGGATTTTTATCGAGCGTCGGCTGACAATTTCTCGCATCGCCGCCGCGTTGCCTGTTGGAGGTGGTGCTTTCAGCATTTCGTCAAGCGGCCTTTCGCCCGCTATCGCATCACGCGCCGCTTTAGGCGTGAAGAATTTGCCGTCATCAATCTTTTGACGAAGCCCGGCTATCTGCGCAAGAAGCTCGCACTCCTCCCGTTTCGCCGCCGCCTCTATGCGGTCGGCGTAAGAATGAAACTCATCCTCAAACATCGAGATTGTACCATCGTACATATCGCCAGGTATATCTCTTATCTCCGCCGCAATGTCCGCTATCGTTTCGTTGCTCATTTCGCACCTCCTTTCTTTTTTGGCGGGTTCCAGTCGTGCCACAGATGCGTACACGGCTTCTTCTGTCGGCAAATCTCGCACTCGCCAACCCAAACTCCTACCGCTTTGTCCTTCGGCGTAAATCCCGCTCTCTTCGCGCAGTCACGACAGACCGCGCCGATGTGGGAATAGTCCATCATTGCGCCCTCCTGTTCCATGCTTTGATTGATTCTGCCAATTCCGTTGTGTACACCGTGAACGGCTTTACTCCGCAATCTGGGTTGGCGCACCATACAGTGACGCGCTTTGAATAATTAGCCACAAAAACCTCCGCTTTCCCGCCGCAGAACGGACAAGGCTTCAGTTTGATGTCGCTCATTCCTCGCCTCCTTGCGCTGGGCTGGTTGCCTGGTCGATGACTTCCATGGCGATGGCGCGCATGCGGTTCTGGCACTGGGAGAACAGAGCGGCGGGAAGGGTCTCGAGAAGCTTCGCCGCGACCTGTTCCGCGACCTTGCTGCAGATTTCCTCGAGCTTGTACCAGGCGCAGAGCGCGCCGGTCACAGGATGTCTTGCGGCGAACGTGTTCATTCCTCCACCCCTCCCTTTGCGAGCAGGGCTTCGAGCGCGGCGGCGTTGCCGGGATTGATCTTGATGTCGGTGAGCGCGCGGAGCCCGAGCGCCACGCGGCAGAGCGCCACGCCGGAGCCGCTGCTTGCGTTGTAGAAGGCTACGAGCGCCGGCGCGACGATGCCCACGAGCCTGTCGGCGTCCATCGCCTTGAGGGTCTTGGCAAGCTGCACGCAGTCCACCTGGTTGGGCAAGATGTACCGGCAGGGGATGTCGCGCAGGCCGAAGAGCTTCTGGAAGAACTCATGGACGGCGTCCTCTGCGGCGACCCATTCCTTGCGCTTTTCGTCTGCCTCCTCGCGTTCCTTCGCGCGGCGGGCTCGCTCTGCGGCTTCGATCTTCGCGCGCGGCTGCCCCCATTTCACCTTGGCGGTGTGCGTGTACTGGCTCCACTCGACCCAGGGCACCGGGTTGGCGCGCGACCGCTTGCGGGCGCGCAGGGAGTTGAAGGCCGGGTCCCACGTGGACTTGACCTTCTCGCGCGGGCCGACGTAAGCGCCGCCGGCGCTGGCGGCGATTGCGGCGTCGATGATTTCGTCGCGCGCGGCGGCTTCCATCTTGGTGTAGCACTTTTTGTTGAGGCACTTGCCGAGAAGCTTCGCGTCCGCTGCGCCCTTGCGGCTTCCGGGGCACTGGATAGGCGACGGCGCGAGGTCGAAGAGTTCGCGGATGTTGCCGGTGCAGTTAGGGCATCCGACGCACTGCCCATGGCGGACGGCTCCGCCCGGACCATCGAAGAACCATGTGTCGGTCATTATGTCCCGGGTCTCCTGCCCGAGGATGTATTCGGCGGTCTGGATGGATATGCGCTCGCCGCAGTCGAGGCGGCGCTTTATCTGGCCGGCTACGCGGTCCTGTATTTCGGCAGGGTGCGCAGCGAGGCGTTCGAGCACCTTCACGTCCACTTCGTGGCCTTCCACGGCTTCCAGGCTCTTTGGCGTGAGGTCGAGCAGCTTGGCCCGGCGGCAGATTGTAGCCTCGCTTACGCCCACCAGCGCGGCGATCTCGCTCTGGTTCCTGCCGAGCTCCACCATTTCGCGTATCAGCTTCGCGTCTGCAAGCGGCGTCACGCCAAACCTGCACTCGTTTTCAGCCCTCGTTATCGCCCGCGCCTCTTCCTCCGTAAGGTTGTTAAAAACATGGGTGGGTATCGAAACCAACCCCACAATGCGGGCAGCCTCGAGTCGCCTATTCCCGGCAATGCACAGCGCCGACCGCCCATCGCCGGCAATCTCCGCAGCGCGATCTCCGATCCAGACGGCAATCGGCTGGACCACGCCCAGCGCTCGAACCGACTCCACGAGGTCGGCCATCGCTGGATGGTCCGGCTGCAGCTCGGCTGCGGTTCGCGGGTTCCACGGTGCGTGGGCAATGTCCGCGACGTTCATTTCGTTCCGGCTCCCGCCGGCTGTTGGCTCCTTCTTTTTCATTCGTGCTCCTTTGTGTGTTTTTAGTGAAATCTTTTTAAGCCCGTAGGCGCGTTGCACTCCGCCTTTTCGCCAC
>Ga0310697_10001309_pt1 | contig 29690 bp, 23 predicted proteins | sample 172DNAGHGlowgp2_FD_203883 | JGI IMG/M metagenome (GOLD analysis project Ga0310697, IMG submission 203883) | Sheep rumen microbial communities from Palmerston North, Manawatu-Wanganui, New Zealand - 1728 DNA GHGlow gp2 (v2) (version 2) | ecosystem: Host-associated > Mammals > Digestive system >... | reverse complement strand
ACGAGCGAGGCACAGGCAGATTCAGCCAAGTATATGCGTGTGGCAGAGATCAGCATGAAGCGCTACAATCTGCACATGCGCCATTTCAAGAACCATCGCGAGATTCTTGCGGCTGACGACGGCAAGTATATCCTGAAGGTGTTCAACGTGATCAACAAGGCTTACGCCGACCTGTATGGCTATTCTGAGATGAACGAGCGCCAAATCATGGAATATGCTCACACATATCTGCCGTTCCTGGATATGCGGCTGCTGGCCATCGTGGAGGATGAGAACAACCAGCCCATAGCCATGGGCGTCGGTATCGGCTCGCTCTCATACGCCCTGCAGAAGGCGAAGGGCAAGCTGCTGCCGTTCGGCTGGTGGCATCTGATGAAGGCTATCTATTTCAAGCCGGCGCCTGTCATTGACCTTCTGCTGGTAGGCGTGCTCCCGGAGTACCAGAACAAAGGTGTGAACGCACTACTGTTTGCCGAGATTATTCCTGCGGCGCAGAAGATCGGCTTCGTGTGGGCCGAGACCCATCCTCAACTGGAGGACAATGAGAAGAGTCAGGGTCAGTGGGCTCACCTCGACTGCACGATTCACAAGCGCAGACGCTGCTACCAGAAGAGCCTATAAGCACAGCAAGATACGGTAAGATATTATGTCAGAAATGTCAATTCTATCAGATAACGCCTCAGAGCAGGAGCTTGATAACCATTATTCCGAGGATAATATCCGACACCTCTCGGATATGGAGCATGTGCGGACGCGCCCGGGAATGTATATCGGTAAGTTGGGCGACGGCTCCCACGCTGAGGACGGTATATATGTGTTGTTGAAAGAGGTCATCGACAACAGTATCGATGAGTTCAAGATGAATGCGGGCAAGCGCATCGAGGTGACGATAGAAGATCATCTGCGCGTGACCGTCCGCGACTATGGTCGCGGCATCCCGCTGGGTAAGCTGGTGGAAGCCGTGTCAATGCTGAACACAGGCGGCAAGTATGATTCGAAGGCTTTCAAGAAGAGTGTCGGACTGAATGGGGTCGGCCTGAAAGCCGTCAATGCGCTCTCCTCGCACTTTGTGGCACAGAGCTTCCGCGACGGCGAGACGCGCCGTGCTGAGTTTGAGAAGGGTGTTCTCACCAAGGACGAAAGCACGACAAGCGGCGATGAAAACGGGACCTTGATCTATTTCGAGCCCGATAACTCGCTTTTCAAGAACTACCTTTTCCGCGATGAGTTCATAGAGACGCTGCTGCGCAACTACACCTATCTGAACACGGGTCTTACGATTATGTTCAACGGGCGGCGCATTCTCTCGCGCAACGGACTGGAGGATTTGCTCACGGACACGATGACGACGCAGCCCCTCTATCCCATCGTACACCTGAAGGGCGAGGACATAGAGATTGCCTTCACGCACACCAATGGGCAGTATGGCGAGGAGTACCACAGCTTTGTCAATGGACAGCACACTACGCAGGGCGGTACGCATCAGAGCGCTTTCAAGAAGTATATTGCTGAGACCATCAAAGATTTCAGCGGCAAGAACTTCGATTATGCCGACATCCGCAACGGCATCGTTGCCGCCATCAGTATCAATATTCAGGAGCCGCTCTTTGAGAGTCAGACGAAGATCAAGCTGGGCTCCCTGTCAACTGAGCCCAATGGCGGCGGGGTGAGCATCGACAAATTTATCGGTGACTTTGTGAAGGAGCAAGTGGACAACTATCTCCGCCGTACGCCTGACGTGGCAGAGATCATCCTGCAGAAGGCCAGCGACAGCGAGCGCGAGCGCAAGGCGATGGCCGGCGTGGCCAAGCTGGCGCGTGAGCGCAGCAAGAAAGCCAACCTGCACAACCGCAAGTTGCGCGACTGCAAGATACACTTCAACGATCCCAAGGGCGACCGTCAGGAGGACAGCAGCATCTTCATCACCGAGGGAGACTCTGCCAGCGGCTCAATCACCAAGAGTCGCGATGTGATGACGCAGGCAGTCTTCTCGCTTCGCGGTAAGCCTCTTAACAGTTACGGCCTGACCAAGAAAATAGTCTATGAGAACGAGGAGTTCAACCTTCTGCAGGCTGCACTGAATATCGAAGACGGACTGGATGGTCTGCGCTATAACAAGGTGATTGTGGCTACGGATGCGGATGTGGATGGTATGCATATCCGTCTGCTGATGATCACCTTCTTCCTGCAGTTCTTCCCGGAACTCATCAAGAAGGGTCATGTGTATATCCTTCAGACCCCCCTCTTCCGCGTGCGTCAGCGCCGCAAGAAACTCTCCCGAGCCCGCCTCGAAGCCATCGGCGAAGCCGACACGAAGGGCGACTTCATCACGCGTTACTGCTATAGCGATGAAGAGCGCCTGCAGAACATTGAGGCGCTGGGTCCGGAACCCGAGATCACACGATTCAAAGGACTCGGTGAAATCAGCCCCGATGAGTTCCGCGGCTTCATCGGCGAAGACATTCGTCTGGAGCAGGTGTCGCTGCACAAGAGCGACCAGGTGGCGGAGCTGCTTGAGTACTACATGGGCAAGAACACGATGGAGCGCCAGAACTTCATCATCGACAACCTGGTCATCGAGGAAGACAGAGCCGAGGATGAAGAGGAGGAAAAAGAATATAAAAGCCTCAGCTCAGAGCCTACGCTGATAGCCGAGGAACAACAATAGGCAATAAGAACGAAGAACAATGCAAGGGCATCACGCACACACTTCAATAGATAAAATAACCACTCCTGTTGCCATCCGGAGCGAGAACGGGGGCAAGACCATCCTCTTCCCCGGCTCTTTTGATCCGTTTACGCAGGGTCATGCCAATCTCGTTGAGCGTGCCTTGCGGCTTTTCGATGAAGTGGTGATCGCCATCGGCGTCAACGAGCAGAAGGCAGGGTGGATACCCGTCGAGGATCGCGTACGCGCGTTGCGCGACTATTATAGAAATATGTCGCGCGTGCGCGTGGAAAGCTATACAGGCATCACCGCCGACTTTGCCGGTTCCATCGGTGCAACGGCTATTCTCAGAGGCGTTCGCACACTCAAGGACTTCGAGTACGAGCAGCAGATTGCCGAAGTCAACCGACAACTGACAGGCATTGACACAGTCCTCCTGATTGCCGACCCGCAGCTGTCAGCCGTGTCGAGTTCTATCGTCCGTGAGCTTGCGCACTTCGGCAGGGATGTCAGCGATTTCCTACCCGAGGGGCTGTCGTATGGAGTGAAGAATATATAATACTTAATTTTTTTTTTTCATTGGATCAGGAACTCAACAATATCATACATCCCACTTCCCCGCGTCCGTCGGAAAGGGGAGCTGGAGTCGAAGGTTCTTCCGCCGACTTTGAGAATGCGCTACGCCCTCTGCATTTCGAGGATTTCGCAGGACAGGAACAGGTAGTGCAGAACCTGAAAGTGTTTGTGGAGGCAGCCCGCTATCGCGGCGAGCCGCTTGACCATACCCTGCTGCACGGACCTCCGGGCTTGGGCAAGACCACGCTCTCTAATATCATTGCCAATGAGCTGGGCGTAGGTTTCAAGATTACCAGCGGCCCCGTGCTCGACAAGCCCGGTGACCTGGCAGGCATCCTTACTTCTCTGGAGCCGCAGGATGTACTGTTCATCGATGAGATTCATCGTCTTTCACCAGTCGTCGAGGAATACCTCTACTCGGCTATGGAGGACTATCGCATCGATATTATGATAGACCGCGGTCCCAGTGCCCGCTCGATACAGATTGACTTGAACCCGTTCACGCTCGTGGGTGCTACCACGCGCTCCGGCCTGCTGACGGCACCGTTGCGCGCCCGCTTCGGCATAAATCTGCATCTGGAATACTACGATGCCAAGACGCTGAAGGGCATCGTGCAGCGTTCGGCGAAGATACTGGGACAACCCATCGATGAGAAGGCAGCCGCAGAGATTGCCGGCCGTTCGCGCGGCACCCCACGTATTGCCAATGCGCTGCTGCGTCGCGTGCGTGACTTCGCACAGGTGAAAGGCAACGGCCGCATCGACCTGGAGATTGCGCAGTATGCGTTGGAGGCTTTGAACATCGACCGTCATGGTCTCGACCTCATCGACCGTAAGATACTTCTCGCCATCATTGACAAATTCAAGGGCGGTCCTGTAGGCATCACCACCATTGCCACGGCCATCGGCGAGGACCCAGGCACAGTAGAAGAAGTCTATGAGCCGTTCCTCATCAAAGAGGGCTTCATCAAACGCACCCCCCGCGGGCGCGAAGTCACCGACCTCGCCTATGAACACATGGGGCGCTCACCTCTTGCCAGTGCTGACGGGCAAACCAGTTTGTTTGATTAAAGAAACCATTTCATTTTTATGTCTGTCAAATCAGATACAGCCTTAGAGCAGGAACTCGCGCCTCGGTCATCCTTCCCCATTCTTTCCCGTAGCGTTTACGGCCGGCCTCTCGTCTATCTCGACAACGGCGCTACTACGCAGAAGCCGCAGTGCGTCATTGACGCCATCACCGACGAGTACCTCAATGTCAACGCCAATGTACATCGCGGTGTACACTACCTCTCGCAGGAGGCAACACGCCTCTACGAGGAAGCCCGCGCCACGGTGCAGGCCTTCATTCATGCCCGTTCTACCGCAGAGATAGTCTTCACGCGCGGCACCACTGAGAGCATCAATCTCGTGGCAGCCTCTTTCGGTGAAGCGTTTATGCGCGAGGGCGACGAGGTCATCGTCACCGAGATGGAGCACCACTCTAACATAGTGCCCTGGCAGCTGTTGCAGGCCCGCAAGGGTATTGTCATTCGCGTCTGTCCCATCACCGATGAGGGGCGCCTCAACCTCGAGGCTCTATCACAACTCTTTACCCCCAAGACACGGCTGCTTGCCTGCACGCACGTCAGCAATGTCCTCGGCACCGTCAACCCTGTACAGGACATCATCCGGATGGCTCACGTCCACGATGTTCCCGTCCTCATCGATGCAGCCCAGAGTGTGCCTCACATGGCCGTCGATGTGCAGGCTTTGGATTGCGACTTCCTCGCCTTCAGCGGCCATAAGGTATATGGCCCCACCGGCATCGGTGTCCTCTACGGCAAGGAGCAGTGGCTGGAAAAGATGCCTCCCTACATGGGTGGGGGCGAGATGATAGGCAAGGTCAGTTTCGAGCACACCACGTTTAACGTCCTCCCCTATAAGTTCGAGGCCGGCACCCCCGACTACGTGGCAGCTTCAGCGCTGGCCCGTGCCTTGGACTTTGTCAGCGGTATCGGTTTCGAAGCCATTGAGGCTCACGAGCACGCGCTAACGGTCTATGCCCGTGAGCAGTTGTCACAGATTCCCAGGATGCGCTTCTTCGGCCCTTCCGACGATGCTGTCATCAGTTTCCTCGTGGGCAATATCCACCACCTTGACTTAGGCACGCTCCTCGACCGCCTCGGCATAGCCGTGCGCACAGGTCACCATTGTGCCGAGCCACTCATGCATCGCCTCGGCATCGAAGGCACCGTTCGCGCCAGCTTCGCCCTGTATAATACAAAAGAAGAGGTCGATGCGCTTGTTCAGGGCATCGACCGCGTACGTAAAATGTTCTGATGAAAGGTGACGACTTGTCTGGAATGCTTTTTATTCCAGATAAGTATAGCCGTAGAGTCCGGCACGGTAGTTGCTGATGAACTCCTTGCCCTCGCTGTCTGTGATTTTGCCATCCTTGATGGCACGGCTGACCCATATCTCCAGACGGCGCACGAGCTTCTTGGGGTCGTACTGCACATATTCCAGCACGTCGGCCACAGTCTCGCCGTCGATAATCTGTTCAATATCGTAGCCCTCCTTGGACACGGTGATGTGCACGGCATTGGTGTCGCCGAAGAGGTTGTGCATATTGCCGAGAATCTCCTGATAGGCTCCGACCAGGAATACCCCTATATAATAGTGCTCATTGGTCTTCACAGAGTGCAGAGGGATGTAGTTCGTCTGGTGTCCGCCATTGACATAGGTCGTAATCTTGCCATCGCTGTCGCAGGTGATGTCCTGTAGCGTGGCGCTGCGGGTGGGTTGCTCCGAGAGACGGTCAATGGGCATGATGGGGAAGAGCTGGTCGAGTGCCCAAGAGTCGGGCATCGACTGGAAGAGCGAGAAGTTGCAGAAGTACTTGTCGGCCATCTGCTTGTCGAGGGCGCGCAGTTCATCGGGCACGTGTTTCTGGTGGTGTGCCAGTTCTGCCACTTCATGGCTGATGGCCCAGTAGATGGACTCTATCTGTGCGCGTGTCTTGAGGTCGATGATGCCGTGGCGGAACAGGTCGAGAGCTTCCTCGCGAATGTCCTCGGCATCGTGCCAGTCCTCGAGCAACGAACGGCTCGACAGCTTGTCCCAGATTTCGGTGAGGTCGTGCACGAGTTTGTGATCTGTCTCCGAGGGGGTGAAGTCTTCCGGCATCTGCGGAGCACACACGCTTTCCATGACATCGACAACGAGCACGCTGTGGTGGGCAGTCAGCGAGCGCCCGCCCTCCGTGATGATATTGGGGTGGGGGATTCCGTTCTGGTTCGCAGCTTCCACAAGCGTATAGACGCAGTCGTTGACATACTCCTGAATGGAATAGTTGACACTGGACTCGCTGTTACTGGAGCGGGTGCCGTCGTAATCGACGCCGAGGCCGCCGCCACAGTCGATGAACTCGATGTTGAATCCCATCGAGTGAAGCTGCACATAGAATTGGGCCGCCTCGCGCAGGGCTGTGCTGATGCGGCGAATCTTGGTTATCTGGCTTCCAATGTGGAAGTGCAGCAGCTTCAGGCAGTCGCGCAAGCCCATTTCGTCGAGCATCTGCAATGCCATCAGCAGCTCCGATGAATTCAAGCCGAACTTGGAAGCATCACCGCCGCTCTCACTCCATTTTCCAGAGCCGTTGGCAGCCAGTTTGATGCGAATGCCCAGATTGGGGCGCACGCCCAGACGACGGGCCGTGTCAGCAATAATCTTCAATTCGGGCAGTTTCTCAATCACAAGGAACACGCGCTTGCCCATCTTCTGTGCCAGCAGCGCCAGTTCAATGAAGTTCTGATCCTTGTGGCCGTTGCAGATGATGAGGCTGTCGCTGTCCATGTTCGTGGCCAGCACCGCGTGCAGCTCGGGTTTGGAGCCAGCCTCCAGGCCGAGGTTATAGCGCTTGCCGTGGCTGATGATCTCCTCCACGACGGGCCGCATCTGATTTACTTTGATAGGGAAGATGATGAAGTGCTCTGCCTGGTAGTCGTATTCCTTGGCCGCTTTGCGGAAGCATTCATCTGTCTTCTCGATACGGTTGTCCAGAATATCCGGGAAGCGCAACAGGACAGGGGCTGTCACATGGCGTGTCGCCAGTTCGTCAATGACTTCTTTCAAGTCTATCTGCACTCCGTTCTTCTTGGGTGTCACATAGACATGACCTTTATCATTAATGCCGAAGTAGTTGACTCCCCAACCTTTGATGTTGTAGAGCTCCTCGGAATCTTCAATGCGCCACTTCTTCATTTGCAATGCGATGATTTGATATTACAACTATTTGATAATCTCTTCCTTGATGATTCTCACACAATCGTCTATCTTAGTGAAGGTGTCGAGAACCGTGACATCGATGGTGTGTTTAGCCTGACTGTAGAAAGGCTCGCGTGCCTGCAGGGATTCGCGGATGTAAGCTTCCAGCTCCTCGGGGCTCTTGCCTTCGATGAGCGGTCGGCGTCCCTTGCCCATCTTCAGGTGCATCGCCAGCACGTCCGGCGTAGCCTTCAGATAAACCGTCTCAGCCAACGAGTTCATGTATTCCATGTTGTCAAAGAAGCAGGGTGTGCCTCCGCCGCAGCTGACAACCACGTCCTCGAACTCTGCCACCTCGTGCAGCATCCGTCGTTCCAGGTCGCGGAAGCCTTCCTCGCCACGCTCTGCAAAAATCTCTGTCACGCTGCGGTGGTAGCGCATGGTGATATACCAATCCAGGTCGTAGAATGTGACGCCCAAGGCGGCAGCCAGGGCTTTACCGACTGTTGTCTTGCCGGCACCCATGTAACCTATGAGAATGACGCGAACCATTTGAGTTAACGGTTAAGACTTGCGTTTGGTGTAACGGCGTTTCTCAGTGTTCTTGGACTTCTCATCCTGCTCCTTGATGATGGCCATACATTCCTCGTAAGATAGCGTCTGAGAGCGCTCCTGATTAACCTTCGACAGACGATAGTTATTACCCTTATATGCCAGATAGATGCCAAAACGACCGTTCATCACCTCCAGGTCGGGGTCTTCATCGAAGGTTCTCAGATGGCGTGCAGCTTCTGACTTCTTCTTATCATTGATGAGCTCAACAGCATCCTCCATGGTCATCGCCAGCGGATCGATGTTTGCCGGAATGCTCACGAACTTCTTCTTGTAGAGCACATAATTGCCATAGCGACCGGTACCGATGACCACCGTATCGCCCTCGTAGTCGCCAAGAGTGCGCGGCAGGCGGAACAAATCAAGAGCCTCTTCCAACGTGATTGTTTCCATGCTCTGTTCTTTCTTCAGCTGTGCGAAACGGGGTTTCTCCTCATCGTCTGCTGTGCCGACTTGCACGACAGGACCGAAACGACCAATCTTCACGCTCACCGTGCGGCCGCTGGCCGGATCAACTCCCAGCACACGCTCGCCCACGCGCAACTCAGTCTTCGTGTTCACGGACTGCTCCACCATCGGTTCGAACTCGTTCCAGAACTGGTGAATCATGCCCGTCCACTCCTCCTTACCGTCGGCGATGGCATCGAACTCCTTCTCCACGTCGGCGGTGAAGTTGTAATCCATGATGGTGGGGAAACTGTCCATCAGGTAGTCGTTGACCACCACGCCCGTGTCAGTGGGCAGCAGGCGTCCGCGCTCAGCCCCCAGCAGAATGGTGCGCTGTTCGCTCTTGATGTCCTTGTCGGTCAGTGTCAGTACAGTATATTGCTTCTCCTCACCTGCCTTGTCGCCCTTCATCACATACTCACGCTGTTGAATCGTGGAGATGGTGGGTGCATAGGTAGAGGGGCGTCCGATACCCAGCTCTTCGAGCTTGCGCACAAGGCTGGCCTCGTTGTAGCGTGGCTGATGCTGTGTGAAGCGTTCCGTAGCCTGCACCTCAATGCGCTGCAGGTGCTCGCCCACGGTCAGGGGAGGAAGAATAGAGGAACTCTCTGTAGAGCGCTCGTCGCTCTCCTCCTCCTCGGTGGTTTCGCGATATACCTTCAGGAAGCCATCGAATTTCACCACCTCACCCGTGGCCACAAAGACTTCCTCGCGACCGCTGATAGAGATGGTGGCTGTCGTCTTCTCCATCTCGGCGTCAGCCATCTGGCAGGCGATGGTGCGCTTCCAGATCAGGTCATAGAGGCGGCGTTCCTGTGCGTTTGCCTCGGTCAGCTCCGTGCGGTCCATGTAAGTGGGCCGGATAGCTTCGTGCGCCTCTTGTGCGCCCTTGCTGGATGTATGGTATTGGCGTGTCTTCACGTACTCCTCGCCCATCATGTCGGCAATCACCGTGCGGCTGGTGCCCAGCGCCAGCTTAGAGAGGTTGACGCTGTCAGTACGCATGTAAGTGATGAAACCGTTCTCGTACAGGTGCTGTGCCACCAGCATGGTTGTAGCCACCGGGAATCCCAGCTTGTGAGCAGCCTCCTGCTGCAGGGTGCTGGTGGTGAAAGGGGGCGCCGGTGTGCGGCGCACGGGGCGAGTCTGTATGTCTTCGATGACGAGGTCAGCATCTTTCACAGCCACCAGGAAAGCCTCAGCCTCCTTGAGGGTCTGAAAGCGCTTGTTCAGTTCCGCCTTCACCTGCCCTCCATCGGGCTTGCTCAGCACAGCAGTAACACGGTACGACGCTTCGCTCTGGAATGCCTGCACCTCACGCTCACGCTCCACAATCAGGCGTACTGCCACGCTCTGCACACGGCCGGCACTCAAGCCTGGCTTCACCTTGCGCCACAGCACGGGCGAGAGCTTGAAGCCTACGATACGGTCCAGCACACGGCGTGCCTGCTGGGCGTTGACGAGTGCCATATCCACCTGACGGGGATGCTCGATAGCTTCAAGGATGGCAGGCTTTGTGATTTCATGGAACACGATGCGGCGCGTAGTCTTCGGGTTCAGTTTCAGCACCTCCTGCAGGTGCCATGAGATAGCTTCTCCCTCGCGGTCTTCATCAGATGCCAACCATACGAGGTCAGCCTTCTTGGCATTCTGCTTGAGTGAGGTCACCAGATGCTGCTTGTCTGCAGGCACTTCGTACTGGGGAATGAAGGACTGGTCATCCACGCTGAAGCTACGTTTCTTCAGATCGCGGATATGTCCATACGACGACATCACCTTATAGTCTTTCCCCAGAAAGCGCTCTATCGTCTTCGCCTTGGCCGGGGACTCAACAATTACTAAATTCTTTGGCATTTTCCTATGTGTTTTCAAAATGTGGGCGCAAAACTACATAAAAAAAACCAACTACACCTTATTATATAAGGAAAAAAAGCTTTTCAGCGTAAAAAACTATCGAATTTGATGCATCTTCCACACCAGAAAAACGAAAAACAGCACGGAGATGCCCATCGCCATCCACGCGGCATCGTTGCCCCCGATAAAGCTGACAAAGCTGTCATCTTCCGGCGACAGGAAAGCCAGCAGACAGGCCGACCCATTGTTGAGGACGTGGATACAGACAGGTGCCACCAGCGACCCTGTCCACCCGTAAGCATAACCCAGCAGTAGTCCCAGCAGGAAGGCTGCCGGCATCTGCGCGGGATTCAAATGGATAAAGGAAAAAATGATAGCACTGACAAAGATTGAAAAGCGAAGACCCTTTTTTGCCAAAGCCGTCTGCACGCCTCCGCGGAACAGCAGTTCCTCCGAAACAGGCCCCAGAAAAGCTATCGTCAGCAGGCCCAAAGGATGGTACATGATGGTCTCGAACATCTCTTCGCCTACGAGGTCCGGAATCTCGGGCAGCAGCAACTCCTGTGCCAGATTCACAAACAGGATGGCAGGCACGGCCAATAGCACTACCAGCATCGTGCGCAGGGCATTCTTGCCGCGGAGCCCCTCGAGCGTGCTTGAAAGCGTCAGCTGAGCAGGTCGGAAGCAGAAGAACAGTCCTATCGCCAACACGTTGGCAACCAACAGTGTAGTGGCCAGCACCAAAGCCTCCGACCACACATGCCCTGTGGTCAGCACGCCCAGTGCCAAAGGCATAACCATTGCCGTCAACTGACTCGCCAGAAACAGCAACACATACACCCAAAATGGATAATGTCTGATACTTTTCTCCTGCATCACGCGGCAAAGATACAAACTTTTCATTTACTTTCCATTATTCATCTCCTTTTTTTGATTTTTCGTTGAGCGAATGCTGAAATACGCCCTATTCTTCTATTTTGCTCATAGGCCTTTCGCTCAAAGTCTGCAACTGCACATTGCTGGCAGTGAAATAAGCGTCGTTTGTGAACTAACTATTCTGCTGGTGAGACTTTTTTACGTCAGAAAAGAGAGGTTGTCACAAATTATGTGTATCTTTGCAGCCAATAGAGACTCTTTTTGCATCCATTGGCAGTGAAATTCTACGAAACAGTGATAGGTCAACAGGCTATGTGGCAGCGTCTGCTTGCGGATTTGCAGGCCGATCGAGTGCCCCATGCGCTGATGCTGTGCGGTCCTGCGGGCTCGGGAAAGTTAGCGCTGGCAGTGGCTTTTGCACAGGCCTTGCTGTGTCAGCATCCAGGGGAGGACGGTGCGCCGTGCGGCGAGTGTCCTTCGTGCCGTATGGTTGCGAAGCTGGAGCACCCTGACTTGCACTTCACCTTCCCCATCGTAAAGGATGCGAAGACGAAAGCCGAGGACGCCATCAGCGACCTTTATATCAAGGCGTGGCGCACGCGCGTGCTGAAAAGTCCCTACTTCGACCTCAACGACTGGCTCGCCGACATGGGTGCCGAGAACCAGCAGGCGAAGTACTATGTGGCCGAGAGCGACAATATCCAGCGCAAGCTGGCGCTGAAGAGTAATCAGGGCGGTCGTAAGGTGATGGTAGTCTGGCTGCCGGAGAAGATGAATCAGGAGACGGCCAACAAGCTGCTGAAGCTGTTCGAGGAGCCGCCCGCCGGCACTCATTTCCTGATGGTCTGCGAAGAGCCTGATCTGGTGCTCGGCACTATCTTGAGCCGCACGCAGCGTATCCTTGTGCCGCCGCTCTCTCGGGAAGAGTACCGCCAGGCACACCCGCCCAAGGACGAACGTCTGTTCCTGGATCTGTTCATCATGCTGATGCGCCTGAGCTACCAACGCAAGGTGAAGGATATGCGCGAGTGGTCGGAGCAGCTGGCGGGCATGGGCCGCGAGACGCAGAAGAGCTTCCTGCAGTTCTGCCAGCGGCAGGTGCGCGAGAACTTCGTCTATAACTTTCGCCAGCCGGACCTCAACGATCAGGGCGCAGACGAGGCTGCCTTCAGTAAGAATTTCGCACGTTTCATCAACGAGCGCAATGTCATCCCTATCACAGAGGAACTGTCCAGGGCAGAGACGGATATTGCACAGAATGTCAATGGCCGCATGGTGTTCTTCGATCTGGCTTTGAAGATGATTGTGCTGCTGATTCAATAACAGACCCACCCCTATGCCCCTCCCTGTGAGGGAGGGGAGTAATTACCTGACAAGATGAAATAAACATTATTCAATATGGAAGATAATCAATATACAAAGGATACTGCTCCCTCCCTCACAGGGTGTCAGAAAGACGGAACTATGAAGTGTTCCGGCTTGAATGGCTCGGGGGATGGGTCTTCTGTCTTTTTCAACGAGCGCGGCTTCACCTATCGGGGTTGTCCCAAGCAGAGCTGCCAGCTGAATGTCTTCGACTATTTGGCTGACATTCCCGGTAATGCTGACACGACAGACCTGGTGGAGGTGCAGTTCAAGAACACGCGCAAGGGCTACTACCACAACTCCAATAACCTGCCTCTGGAGAAAGGGGATATCGTGGCTGTGGAAGCTTCGCCCGGACACGACATCGGCACGGTGACGCTCACCGGTAAGCTGGTGTTGCTGCAGATGCGTCACCACCCGCCCAAGAGCATGGACGACATCAAGAGCATCTACCGCAAGGCACGCCCTGTGGATATGGAGAAATACGAGGAAGCCAAGTCTCGCGAGCATGACACGATGATCCGCTCCCGCCAGATTGCCAAGGACTTGGGGCTGGAGATGAAGATCGGCGACGTGGAATATCAGGGCGACGGCAATAAGGCTATCTTCTACTATATCGCCGACGGCCGCGTGGACTTCCGTCAGCTCATCCGTGTGCTGGCAGATGCTTTCCACGTCCGCATTGAGATGAAGCAGATTGGTGCCCGTCAGGAGGCAGGTCGCATTGGTGGCTTCGGTCCCTGCGGACGTGAGTTGTGCTGCGCTACCTGGATGCGTAATTTTATCAGCGTGGGCACGGGCGCTGCCCGTTATCAGGACTTGAGCCTGAACCCGCAGAAGCTGGCCGGGCAGTGTGCGAAGCTGAAATGCTGCATGAACTACGAGGTGGACCAGTATGTGGAGGCTTCGCGTCGTATGCCCAGCCGTGAGATTCAGCTGGAGACCATCGACGGAACCTACTACCATTTCAAGTCGGATATCCTTGCCGGCATGGTGACCTATTCTACTGACAAGCGCATGGCTGCCAACCTGACCACCATCACCGCCGCCCGCGCCTTGGAGGTCATTGCCATGAACAAGGAAGGAAAGAAGCCCGATGCGCTCGACGACCGTGTGCCTGAGGCTCCGGCAAAGCCCATCGACCTGGCTGCGCAGGAAGACCTTACCCGCTTCGACACGGCCAAGAAGAAAAAGAAGAAAAAGCACAAGAACAATAAGGCGGAAGTGAAGGGGGAGGAATGAGAAATGAAGAATGAAGAGTGAAGAATGAAAAATGAAGAATGAGGAATGAAAAATCATTTGTCATCTGTCATTTATCATTTATTACTGGCAGTTGCTCCGTGCCTGCTTTTCTCAGGCTGCGAGCGGCCGGCATTGTATAGCTATCAGTCAGTAGCTGCTGACGGGTGGTGGTGCACGGACACTCTTCGCTTCGAGACGGACAACCTGACCGCTAATAAAACTTATGTCCTGCGTGCAGGCGTGCGCTGCAACAACTCCTATGCCTTCCAGAACCTGTGGCTCGTCGTGGAGCGCCGTGTCCCTTCCGAGGAGAACCACCGTGACACGTTGCAGCTGCTGCTGACCGACGATCGCACCCTCGATTTCTCTTCGGGTAGCATCGTTCATGAGAAGGAGCAGACGATCGGCACGTTCCGTGTCCGCCAGTCGCAACAACCAATAGAGCTGCTCGTCTATCATGTGATGGAGGAGCAGCTCTTAAAAGGTGTTGAGGAAGTGGGTGTTCAGGTCACTCTTTCCGGTGAATGATGAATCTTACCGAGCTATAGGCTGGGATGTTCCCCTGTGCTGATTCATTGTAGAAGAGCTGGTAGGGGATATAGACCTCCCAGCTGTCACCCGTCACCATGTAGTGGAGCGCCGTGTAGAAACCATTGCGATAAACCGACACCGCAGCCTTGTTGAATGTGGCAGTCTCCGGGTCGAACGTTCCGGAGTAGGTGTTAGTGAACATGGTCTCGAAACTATTTCCAAAGGCATCGGTAGTAGGCATGAGATATCCCTGGAACGCTACAGACACGACATCAGTGCTGATGGGGTAGGTGGTTCCCTTGCCCGTAGCCTCGGGGTTCAGCAATCGCATACAGATGCTGTCTGTGACCTGCCCGCTCTGGTAGTAGGGACTCCACATGAGCGATTTGTACATTCGCCATGTGCAGTGATCGGTCCAGTCATCACCGTACTCCTTCTTGGCGGCATTGATGGCTGAGCGTGCCTGATCGGCGATGCCGTAGAACCACGCATCGTTGCGCGACTGCCAGTCGTAGTAGGGGTCATACTCACTGCTGTCATCTTTGGAGCAGGAGACCAAGAATAGGAACAAGAGGAAAAGAAGAGACCCACCCCTCACCCTCCCTGTGAGGGAGGGAGTGGTTTCCTTAGGAAAATGTATCCTTTTAAGTTTCATCGTAGCCGTTGTTTTTACAGCAGCTTCTTCAGCAGGCTGGTGATGCTGACCTTGTCCTCGATGATGGACTGGAGGTCGGCGATGGGCACACGCTTCTGCTCCATCGTGTCGCGGTCGCGCAAGGTGACGCAGTGGTCGTTGAGCGTATCGTGGTCGATGGTGACGCAGTAGGGGCATCCGATGGCGTCCATACGGCGGTAGCGCTTACCGATCGTGTCCTTCTCGTCGTACTTGCAATTGAAGTGGAAGCGGAGGTCGTTGACGATGTCCTGAGCAATCTCGGGCAGACCGTCCTTCTTCACGAGCGGCAGCACGGCCAGCTTCACGGGAGCCAGGGCTGCCGGCAGGCGCAGCACGACGCGTGTCTCGCCGTTCTCGAGCTGCTCTTCGCAGTAGCTATGGCACATGACGCTGAGGAACATACGATCTACGCCGATGGAGGTCTCGATGACGTAGGGCGTGTAGCTCTCGTTGGTCTCGGGGTCGAAGTACTCAATCTTCTTGCCGCTGTACTTGGCGTGCTGCGAGAGGTCGAAGTTGGTGCGGGAGTGGATACCCTCCACCTCCTTGAACCCGAAGGGCATGTGGAACTCGATGTCGGTGGCAGCGTTGGCATAGTGGGCCAGCTTGTCGTGGTCGTGGAAACGGTAGTTCTCAGCGCCGAAGCCGAGGGCTAGGTGCCAAGCCATGCGCGTCTGCTTCCACTTCTGGAACCAGTCGAGCTCGGTGCCGGGCTTCACGAAGAACTGCATCTCCATCTGCTCGAACTCGCGCATACGGAAGATGAACTGACGGGCGACAATCTCGTTGCGGAAAGCCTTACCAATCTGTGCGATACCGAAAGGCAGCTTCATGCGACCCGTCTTCTGCACGTTGAGATAGTTGACGAAGATACCCTGTGCTGTCTCGGGGCGCAGGTAGATGGTCGATGTGCCCTCGGCGGTGGAGCCGACCTCGGTCTTGAACATGAGGTTGAACTGGCGCACGTCGGTCCAGTTGCGTGTGCCGCTGATGGGGCAGACGATTTCCTCGTCCAGGATAATCTGCTTGAGCTCGTCGAGGTCGTTGGCGTTCATGGCCTTCTGGTAGCGCTCATGCAGGGCATCGCGCTTGGCTGTGAGCTCCAGCACACGACCATTGGTGCTGCGGAACTGAGCCTCGTCGAAGGCTTCGCCGAAACGCTTGGCAGCCTTAGCCACTTCCTTGTCAATCTTCTCGTCGTACTTCGCCATCTGATCCTCGATGAGGACGTCGGCGCGGTAGCGCTTCTTCGAGTCGCGGTTGTCGATGAGGGGATCGTTGAAAGCATCTACATGGCCGCTGGCCTTCCATGTCGTGGGGTGCATGAAGATGGCGGCGTCGATGCCGACAATATTCTGGTGCAGCAGCACCATGCTTTGCCACCAGTACTGCTTGATATTGTTCTTCAGCTCCACGCCGTTCTGACCGTAGTCATAGACAGCACCGAGACCATCATAAATATCGCTGGATGGGAATACAAAACCATACTCTTTGCAGTGAGAAACAATCTTCTTGAAAACGTCTTCTTGTTGTGCCATGATTCATCGCGGACTTGCCGCTGTTTTTTAATGTTTTACTCTTTATAAGAATTTCGGCGCAAAGGTACGCAAAATATAATGAATAATAAAAAATGAAAAGATAAAAATGAAAAGATGAATACGAAAAAGCTCAAACATCGCAGAATGTTTTCAAAACACATATATAAAAACACGCCTGTCTGAATCTTCATTTTTTTGCTTCTTTAACACGCGTAAGGGTGATGGGTCATAAAAAAGACGTAACTTTGCAGCGAGATACTATCATGCATTCAAAACGGATAGGGATTATGAAAAAAGTTCTTTGGATGATGGCGGTTATCATGGCCGTTCATTCTGTAGTATATGCTTCGGATGATTTTGCCCGCAGAATAGCCCTTCCAGCGGACAACACGCGCGTTACACGCCGACCGGTAGAAGGAGAACGCCTGTTCCGCAGTCACATCATTGAACAAAAGATTCTCGAGGTGAAAGGGCAACTGAGCGGGGCGCCCTACCTCGCATGGATGTTTGAGAACTGCTTCCCCAACACACTCGACACCACTGTCCACTACAGCGTCACGGATGAAGGTGATGATGATACTTTTGTCTATACCGGCGACATCCACGCCATGTGGTTGCGCGATTCGGCTGCTCAGGTGTGGCCCTACGTGCAATTTGCCCGCGAAGACGAAGCACTGCGTCGCATGATACGTGGCACCATCCTGCGCCAACTGAAGTGTATCTGTATAGACCCCTATGCCAATGCGTTCAATATGGGGCCCACAGGAAGCGAGTGGGCCAGCGACCTGACAACCATGAACCCATATTTGCATGAGCGCAAATATGAAATCGACTCTCTCTGCTATCCCCTGCGCCTGGCCTACGAATACTGGCGTGTGACGGGCGATGTCACTATTTTCGGCGACCTGTGGCAGGAAGCTGTGAGGAAAATTCTGCAGACATTCCGCCAGCAGCAGCGCAAGGACGGACGAGGCCCCTACCGTTTCCAGCGAAAGACAGCCGTGCAGTACGATACAATGAGCCACAACGGCTACGGGAACCCTGTGAAACCCTGTGGATTGATTGCCTCAGCGTTCCGTCCCAGCGACGACAGCACCGTGCTCTTATTCCTGATTCCTTCGAACTTTATGGCCGTCACGAGTCTCAGAAAGGCAGCAGAGATCATCACCAGCACCTCAACACACGCGGCCAAAAGTGACGCCCAATCCCTTGAGAACCCTTTGGCAGTAGAGTGCAGAGCTCTTGCTGACGAAGTGGAAGCAGCCCTGCGTAACTATGCTGTCTATGAACATCCCAAGTACGGCCCCATCTATGCCTATGAAGTAGATGGCTTTGGCAATCAGCTCCTGATGGACGATGCGAATGTGCCTTCTCTGCTTGCCATGCCCTATTTGGGCGATGTGCCCCTCGACGATCCCGTTTATCAGAACACCCGCCGCTTCCTGTGGAGCGAGGATAATCCTTATTTCTTCCGGGGCAGTGCGGGAGAAGGCATCGGCGGCCCTCACGTAGGCTATGACATGGTGTGGCCGATGAGCATTATGATGCGGGCGTTCACCTCTACCGATGACAACGAGATTCGCCAATGCCTCCAGATGCTCGTCAACACAGACGCGGGGACGGGCTTTATCCACGAGTCGTTTAACAAAAACGATGCCACCAACTACTCACGCCCCTGGTTTGCATGGCAGAACACGCTCTTCGGGGAATTGATACTGAAGCTCCTTGCCGATGGCAAACAGGAACTGCTGAACTCTGTTACGAAGGCCTACAGATAGAAGATGGCTTCGGGTCCCATATTGAAGAGGAGATCTACGATGCTGAGGTCGGGGAGGAATCCCAGGCGTTGTGCAAACACCTGATAGTAGGGCTGGCGACGCTGCTGCAAGGGTGCCACGTTCTGATGAATATCGATGAGATTGCAGATGACTTCGTGGAGGGCGGCGTTGAAGTCGATGAGGTAGTCGTGTGTGCGAGAAATATAAAAAGGCGCGAAATCATCGGCATAGTACTCAAAGAACGGGCTCTTTCCGTAAGCTGTACGCAGGGCGTTCCAATGGTGGTGACGCCATTGTCCGTGCTCGCTGATGCGGATATCGCGAATGGGCACATGGCTGGAGGCCGCTTCCACGGGAATAATCAGATGGGCTGGGCCATCGGGCATTGCAATCGTGCACCGGTTGCGGATGCTTTGTTTCACGTAGTGTTCATTGGTATCGATGGGTTCAGCGGGCGTCGCACGGAAATTGCGATACCACGAGATGGGGGCAAGGTAGGCGGAGGTCAATAGTAGTTAAGAGTTAAAAGTTAAGAGTTTAGAGTTAAGAGTTGGGCGGGGATACTTTGAGCAGGATTTTGGTGTTGTCGGCAAGGGTTGTAGCGATGAAATGGACGGAACCGCCGTCGCGCAGGTGCAGCTGCTTGCGTAGCATAGCTACAGACATGGGGAAGCCGCGCACGGTAAGCTCAGCTGCATCGATGCCTGCAAGCAGGCGCTTCAGCTCTTTCTTGTTGAAGGTGGAAGAATCCTCGATGTGCCGCACACGTCCGGGGAAATCGCGAAGGAGCTGGTTGGCTGTGTAGAGGTGAGCAGCGCTTGATAGCTTCTGTACTGGGAATCGCTGGCAGACGGTCTTGAAAGCCCCTGCCTTCAGAATGCCGGCGTGCGGTTCATAGACATAGTCGCCCAGTTGGGCCGCAAACTGCGGTCTGGTCATGGCCTCTTCCGAGATGCGAAATGAGAAAGGTGTCTCATTGGGCAGATTTGTACAATGGATCATAGGCTCATCCGCGGTGGAGAGTGAGCTCATGACAAGGAGCAGCTCTTTGCATTCGCCATCCACACAGACCACATGGGCCTCCGTGATACCTTTGAGCACACGCAGCGCAGCCGTGAGGTCGAGCATAGGTGACAGCTTGATGAGCGTGAATTGGGCATGAGCACGCAGTTGATCCTGCATGGCGCATACGTCGGGCGTGCAGTCCTCAATGAGCGCTACCTTGCGCCCTGCAGCATCGCGACGTGCCGGGTCGATGAAGCAGCATGAAAAGTGCTGGAGGAAGCATGATGAATCCCCTGACGTGACTTCTTGGCAGAGAACTTCGGCATGGGGGCAACCCATCAGTGGGAGGTTATGGCGGGCCAGATCACAAAGCTCTGGATTGCGCTCCACATACACGGCACGACGGAACAAAGGGGCGATAGCCATGAAGTCGATGCCAAGGCCACCTGTCAGGTCGATAAACGAAAGGCCTTCCTCCTTGGCCTCTTCTGGGGGAAGTGTACTGATGAGGCGTGCTACGATGGTTCGTTTATAGGCGGCTGTGGCTTCACTCGAACATTGTTCCAGACTCAGTCTGGGAGGAAAGCGAAAGCCGTCAGTAGCGGCGCAAGCAGGGAGCTTGCGCACGGACAACTGACGGCCTTCAATCTGTGTCAATGCCTCACGCAGGTTGACATCATCGGGAACACGACCCAGCGCTAACTGACGCACATCGTCATTGACGTGGTCACGGATGAAGTCAAGCGTGGCAGCATTTAACATGATAAGATTCAATCTAACAGTTCTTCCACCTTCTTAGCCAGGTCATCACCACGAAGGTCGCGGGCAACGATGATGCCGTCCTTGATCAGTACGGTGGCAGGGATGGAGCGCACGCCGTAGATGCCGGCACCCTCGCAATCCCAGCCCTTGAGGTCGGAAATCTGAGGCCATGTCATGCCCAGCTCAGCGATGGCATCCTTCCAGGCAGTAGCATCCTGATCAAGGCTTACGCCAATAATCTCGAAGCCCTGTTCATGGAAGCGGCTGTAGGCGGCTTTCACATGTGGCATCTCAGCGCGGCAGGGACCGCACCAACTTGCCCAGAAATCAATCATCAGCAACTTGGCGCTCTTTGCCACCTGGCTGACGCTCAACTCTTCGCCTTCGGGTGTTGCTGCCTTGATGTCCTTGAAAGGCTTTCCCACAGCGGTCTGAGACTTCACATCGTAGAATCCGCGCAGTTCCTTGATGGTTTCATTCTCCAGTTCCTGCGGGATGTTCTGGAGACAGCTCATCACCACATCGTCATCCATGAGGCTGGCGTATTGTGTCAGATAGGTGACGCCGGCGATATTGGTGTTATTCTGGGTGACAAAGTCCTGATAGGTTGCCACCATCTTCTTCTGGAGAGCGTTCAGCTGCTTCTCGGCTTCGGCGCGGGCCTCATCAGTGCTGGTGGAATCAGTGAAGACAGCAACTATCGCATCGCCTTGCTTATTCATTTCCATCTCTATGCGCTTGAGCCCTGTCAAAGCCTCATTGGCCGGGGTTCCGCTGATTTCGGCGATGGTGTTCTCTTCAGTATCCATCTTCACGTTGATGTCGGCATTCTCAACGGCTATCTGTGTAGCGATGGAGAGGTTAGCGTCAGAGCCAGACTGCCAAATGATGTAGCGGATGGCCGCCGTGTCCTGAACGCCCTCGAAACTGAACTTGCCGTTCTTGATGACGGTCTGTTGAAGGGTATCGACACTGAACATGTCTTGCACTTTAGCAAGGATGACCGTGTCTCCGTCTTCAGAACCTTCGATGGAACCGCTGATTTTGTAACCATTGTTCTTACAAGCTGCGAAGCACATCAGAAGAGCTGCAACAGCAAAAGGAATCATTTTTTTCATTGTCGTCATTCTTTGTTGTGTTATTTCTTATTTATGTTTTATGTATTACATCACAAAACCTTCTGGCGTTGTACGCCGAGGCCGAACGATGCGTAGGTGGCGCACCCAACCCAACATGAAAGCATGAGTGTAGCTGTGGTGCTTGATTTCGTTGACGTGGCTCTGGCGGATGTCACACAGGTAGCCGGCACGCAAGGTGATGTTGCGAAAGGGAATGTCAATGCTCAGGAAATGGCGGCTGGAAAAGCCGTTGAAGGGATGCGTGGCGCAGATGTTATGCCCGCTGTTGCCGAGAGAGAATATCTCGTAATAGCTCTGTCCGTATTCAGGGCTGAACATGAGTCCAAGCATCGGCACATCCAGCTGGTAGCGCGCCCGGAACGGCTGCCGACCTATCTGAAATTGATAGATTGCGGCAGCAGAGGCTGAGAGCCGCAGCGATGCCAGCAACTGTGCCGGATTGTTGCCATTGCGCATATTATAGAGGAACCCCAGCGAGGCACCGAGTTGTGGTCCCACGAGGATGCGCAGGTCCTGGTTGATGCGGAAATTGTAGTGCCATGCTATGTCGTAGCTCAGGTCACCTCCGGCTTGCTTGGCGTTGTCCTTGGGATTCTTTGTGTAGGCCAGATTGCCGTGCCAGAGTGTCTGGAAGCTGATGGCGCTGTCTGCCAAGTGCGTGGCGCGCAAGGTCTCGTGCATGAACTGGAACTGCGGTCCTGTGTATTCTATGGGAGAGAGATAGCTGTCCAGCTGGTTTACTCCCCCGATGCCGAAGAGCGTGGCGTGGGTGACAGGACGCCCTTCCTGAGCTATGGCAAGGCGGCATCCTATGAATAATGAACAAAGAATAATGAATAATCTGAAAATATTCATGATTCAATCTTCAAAGAGATTAAACTGGCCCGTGAGAGGGTCGATGCTGCCTTCGCGTGCACCTTCGATATCCTCTGGGGTTTCTTCAGGTTCTTCCTCCGGGGTGTCGCCATCCTCTGTGAGGTCTTCGGGCGTATCGGTCGCGGGGCTGTCAGGCTGTCTTAACGGCTCCAGTTCCTCTACAGAGTTAACGGCGAAGGTGGTGATGCGCTTGCCTTTAGCCTTGAAGCTCTTCTGCCCGATGAAGTCCTCAGCATCGATTTCCACAGGTTCGCGGAAACTGTCATCCCCTGCAAAGGAGACGAGCAGACGAGGATAGGGAGTGTCAGTGAGCAGGATGAGACGACTCTCTGGATTCTCGCCAAGGAAGTTCTGATGTCGTGCGGTGGCTTCGAGAGCGAATCTCTTCAGGTAGGGATATCCTTGGTCCGCATCGAAGAGGGCTGCCGTCCACACCTTCTGCGGGTCGTACTTTTCGATGCGAAGGATATTCTGTTCGTAGTGGTTGTTGAGATCGAAGTTCGTGATGTAGAACTCACCGTTGTCGAGGATGACGAGAATCTGATCATCTGAAAGGAATTCTCCCAAATACTGTCCGTGCTCGTCGTAGTTGAGGCGCTTCACATCGAAGTCGAACCACACCTGTCGGCCGCCGAGCGTGCTACTGCCGTGGCTCTTAAGTCCGATGCGTTCCACATCGAGTTTCGTGAGCAGATTACCCATGGAGGCACGCCCTTTAATCATAATCTCGCTGAAGTCCTTGTCAAAGAAGGCGCGTCGGAGCTTAGGATTGGGTTTGAGGCTCACCTTGATGATTTCGGCTTCACCGTTGGGATTGGCCGTGAAATAGGCCACACGGCTGCCGGGTGTTCCGCGTGTGAGATCATACTCGCGGTCGCGTGTAATGCTGGTGACGTTGAAGCGCTTGATGTAGTAAGCTCCGTCGCGCCCGTCGCGATAGACGCAGTTGTAGATGGTGCGCGTGTCGCTCTTCTTGAAGATGGCCACGTGTATAATCTGGCACTTGCGCTTCTCTGCCTTCGAGCGCTCCGTCTCGCCCACGAACACCTTCTCGCCGATGCGGATAACCTTGTAAGTGCCGTCCTTGTAGAAGATGATGACATCGTCGATGTCGGAGCAGTTGCACACAAATTCGTCCTTCTTCAGGCTTGTACCGATGAAGCCGTCCTCTCGATTAATGTATAGCTTTTGGTTGGCTTCCACTACCTTCGAGGCTTCGATGCTGTCGAAGTTGCGAATCTCTGTCAGGCGCGGGTGGTCCTTGCCGTATTTGTCCTGAATGAAGCGGAACCAGTTGGCCGTCACTTCAATCATGTTTGCCAGGTCGCGGTCTATTTCAGCAATCTCCTCTTTCATTCGCGCAATGGCCTCGTCGGCCTTGTCCTTGTTGAACTTGGCGATGCGCTGCATCTTGATTTCGAGCAGCTTGAGGATATCTTCCTTCGTCACCTCACGCACAAACTGCGGGTAGAAAGGTGTCAGGCGCTCATCGATGTATTCGCACAATTCATCGGTTGAGTTGGCGTTCTCGAAAGGCTTTCCCTTGTAGATGCGTTCCTCGATGAAGATGCGCTCCAGAGAGGCGAAGTGCAAGGCCTCCATCAGCTCACCGCGACGGATGAGCAGCTCCTTGCGCAACAGTTCCTTAGTGTTATCGACCGAGCGGCGCAGCACCTCGGAGACGGTGAGAAAACAGGGCTTGTTCTCATCAATGACACAGCAGTTGGGAGATATCGACACCTCACAGTCGGTGCAGGCATAGAGTGCATCAATAGTCTTGTCGGAGGAAGCTCCCGGTTGCAGATGGATGAGAATCTCAACGCCTGCTGCCGTCATGTCTTCGACTTTCCGCACTTTGATCTTACCCTTCTCTGCAGCTTTCAGAATCGTGTCGATGAACTGGCTGGGTTTCTGGGGGGAGCCGGTTGTCTTGCCGAAGGGCAGTTCAGTGATGGCGAGCGTCTTCTGGTCGCGTTTCTCAATCTTGGCACGCACACGGACAACACCTCCGCGCTGGCCGTCGTTGTACTTCGACACGTCGATGCTTCCGCCTGTGGGGAAGTCGGGATAGAGCTGGAAAGGTTCGTCGTGGAGGTAAGCGATGGCTGCCTCACACAGCTCATTCAGGTTGTGCGGCAGAATCTTCGACGATAGTCCTACAGCGATGCCTTCAGCACCCTGCGCCAACAGCAGCGGGAACTTCACGGGCAGGGTGATGGGCTCCTTGTTGCGTCCGTCGTAGCTGAGTTTCCACTCGGTGGTCTTGGGGTTGAAGACCACGTCGAGGGCGAACTTCGACAGGCGCGCTTCGATGTAACGTCCAGCGGCAGCATCGTCGCCTGTCAGAATGTTGCCCCAGTTCCCCTGACAGTCGATGAGCAGTTCCTTCTGCCCCAGCTGCACCAGCGCATCCTTGATGGAAGCGTCGCCGTGAGGATGGAACTGCATTGTGTGGCCCACGATGTTCGCCACCTTGTTGAAGCGACCGTCATCCATCCGCTTCATCGAATGGAGAATGCGTCGCTGCACAGGCTTGAAACCATCGCCGATATGCGGCACGGCACGCTCTAAAATTACATACGACGCATAGTCCAGGAACCAATCCTGGTACATCCGGTTCAGGTGGTGGGTGATGCCGTCTTGCATCACAACTTTTTCATCCATACGGGGTTTATAAGGTATATTTTGCTGGCAAAGATAGTGAAAAAGATTAAGGATGATGGATGATGGATGAAAGTTTTAATAAAAAATAAGAGAAAAACGCCAATCTGAAGGCTCGTAAAAAGCAGAAAACTGCTTGGAGAGCTCAAAAATCTTTCAGCTTTCATCTTTTATCTTTCATCTTTTTAGTACCTTTGCAGCCGAAAAACGTTATGCCCTGAGTGCTAAACGTTAAACCATTAAACGCTAAACGAATAAAGAATGGCATTAAAAGCTGGTATAGTAGGCCTGCCGAACGTAGGCAAATCCACACTGTTCAACTGTCTGTCGAGCGCCAAGGCGCAGGCAGCTAATTTCCCTTTCTGCACCATCGATGCCCAGATGGGACAAATCACCGTCCCCGACGAACGGCTGAACAAGCTTGCAGAGCTGGTACATCCGGGGCGCATCGTTCCCGCCACCTGCGAGATTGTTGATATTGCGGGCCTTGTGAAGGGCGCTTCCAAGGGCGAGGGCTTGGGGAACCAGTTCCTCGGCAACATCCGCGAGTGCGACGCGATCATTCATGTCCTCCGTTGCTTCGACGACCCCAATATCGTGCACGTTGACGGTTCTGTGGATCCTGTGCGCGACAAGGAAATCATCGACACCGAGCTCCAGCTAAAAGATCTTGAGACCATTGAGAGCCGCCTGCAACGCGTCGAAAAACAGGCCCGCGTAGGCGGTGACAAGCAAGCCAAGATTGAACTTGGTGTGCTGGAGGCTTACAAGGCCGCCCTCGTGGAAGGCCGCAGTGCACGCACCGTCACCTTCGAGACCGAGGATGAGATGTCAGCTGCCAAGAACCTGTTCCTGCTGACCACGAAGCCTGTGCTCTATGTCTGCAATGTTGACGATGCCTCTGCCGCTAACGGCAACGCCTACGTGGATGCCGTGCGCGAGGCCACGAAGGACGAGCAGGCAGCCCTGCTCATCATCAGTGCTCAGACTGAGGCTGACATCGCCGAGCTGGAGAGCTACGAGGAGAAGCAGATGTTCCTGGAGGATATGGGGCTCAGCGAGAGCGGCTGTGACCGCCTCATCAAGGCCATCTACTCGCTGCTGGGTTTGCAGACCTTCATCACCGCCGGCGAGATGGAGGTGAAGGCTTGGACCTTCCGTCGCGGTTGGAAAGCTCCTCAGTGCGCTGGTGTCATCCACACCGACTTTGAGAAGGGCTTCATCCGCGCAGAGGTCATCAAGTACGATGATTATATCCGCTACGGTTCTGAGGCCGCAGTCCGTGAAGCTGGCAAGATGGGTGTCGAGGGCAAGGACTACATCGTGCAGGATGGCGACATCATGCATTTCAGGTTTAACGTGTAAGAACGGGCTTAACGTGTAAGAAAATGAAGAAGAAACTCCTTTTCCTGTCCCTGTTCCTGTTAGCGGCCATTTCCCTGTCCGCACAGGTGACCGCCTCCTCCCTGACAGGGAGCGCGGGGGGAGTGTCCACTCTCCTCTTCATCCACTGGAACCCCGACGTGGTAGCTTTCACCATCGGTTCTTTCGGCATTCGCTGGTATTCCCTGTGCTGGTGCATTGGACTGGTGGTGGTTTTTCTGTTGGAGCAGCGCCTGTTCAAGGAGCAGAAGATTCCCGACGAGCAGTTTGAACCCCTGTTCCTCTATTCGTTCCTCGGCATTCTTATCGGTGCCCGCCTGGGTCACTGCCTCTTTTATGAGCCCGAGTATTTCCTGAGCTCGCCCACTCACATGCTGGAGATGATTATTCCTGCCAAGATGGGTGCTGACGGCTCGTGGCATTTCACTGGTTACACGGGTCTGGCATCACATGGCGGAACACTGATGTTTATCGTGGCGCTGTGGCTCTACAGCCGCCACACAAAGGTGCCGTTCCTTACGGCATTGGATAACATCGCTATCGTGACACCCCTCTGTGCCAGCGCCATCCGGCTGGGGAACCTCATGAACTCCGAGATTATCGGCAAACCCACTGACCTGCCCTGGGCTTTCATCTTCGAGCAGGTGGATCAGCTGCCCCGTCATCCCGGACAGCTCTATGAGGCCATTGCCTATTTCCTCTTCTTCTTTGTGGGCTGGTTCTTCTACCGGCGCAAACCGGCATTCGTGGGAACGGGCTTTTTCTTCGGCCTCTGCATTTTCATGATTTTCACCTTCCGCTTCTTCATTGAGTACACGAAGGAGGTGCAGGTCGGTTTCGAGAACGGTATGTTATTCAATATGGGACAGCTTCTCTCCGTGCCCTTCATCCTCCTGGGAGCCTATTGGATTTGGCATGGAAGCCGTAAGGCGACATTACCTTCAAGATGATGAACATCAGGCTTTCTCTGTTAACCCTGTCTCTCCTTGTCGCAGCATCCTTATCTGCGCAGGGAGAGTCCTCCATTCTCCAGAACACCACTTTCGGAGGCTACGTGATCGGGCAGATGAGCGCCACCGACCAGCCTGAGGCAGACAAGCAGACAGACATGGGCTTGCGCCTTGTCCGCGTCTATGTGGACAGCCGCCTGGGCGACTGGGCCTTCAAGCTGCAGGCACAAGTCAACGGCAACACCTCCACGCTCTCCAGCCCCCGTATCGTCGATGCCTGGACGGAGTGGCAGCACTGGCGTGAGTTCCGCATCAAGTTCGGGCAGATGAAGCGCCCCTTCACCTTTGAGAATCCTATGCACCCGTGGCTCATCGGCAAAGGAAACTATTCCCAGTTGACGCTGAAGATGGCCGGCTTCAACGACCTCACGGGTGAGCACGCCTCCAACGGGCGCGACTTCGGCCTTCAGTTCCAGGGCGACCTCCTGCGAAGCCGCTGCGACGGTCATGCTTTCCTGCACTATCAGGTGGGCGTCTTCACGGGACAGGGCATCAACTTCGCCGACCGCAACACGCGCAAGGATATCATTGGCGGATTCTGGGTGGCGCCTCTCAAGGATTTGCAGATTGGTGCCTTCGGGTGGACGGGCAATTATGTGGACAATCTCAAGCGAACCATCGAGCGTCGCCGCTACAGCTTTGGCCTCAACTACACAGGCGCGTGGACGGCGCGTGCCGAATTTGCCGTGGATAATGCCCGCGGCAAAACAGATGCCTGCTACGCACTCGTGGGCACTCCTGAGTGGAAACGTTCAAAGCTTTATGTCTTCTACGATGTCCTGCGTGAGGGTAAGAGCTGGGACAATGCCCACAGCATCTATGGCGCTTCTGTTCAGCACTCGCTCTACACGAACCTCATGCTTCAGCTCAACTACGGCTTCCACGCTCACTCCGTTGCAGGCAGCAAGCGACACTACAACTCAGCTGACCTGCAACTCTATTGGCGATTCTAATGAATGATTCTGATGAATAAGTTCTCACAGACAGGCACACTGGTGCAGACACAGACCCAGAACCTCACCCCGCAGCAACTGCTGGTGAGCAATCTGACCGAGATGCCCGTAGAGGCGCTCTATGAGCGTGTGGATCAGGAGTTGAAGGAGAACGTGGCGCTGGAGCGCGATACCGACAGCGAGCAGTGGGACGGCAGTGCGCCCGACACGATCTCTGCCGAGCCTCCTACTGACTACGACCAGACCGCCGACTACAGTTCGCCCGACGATGTTCCTGACAACCTGCCATCCGGACGTGCCGAGCTACCTGAAACGGTGGTGGGCGAGACGCTCTCTTTCTACGACCAGCTTGAGGAACAGATTGGTTTCCTCCACCTCTCTTCCCACGAGGAAGAATTGCTGCGCTACCTGATTGGTTCCCTCGATGACGACGGCCTCCTGCGCATCCCTCTCACCCAGATTCAGGATGAGCTGGAGGTATATCATAACATCAGCACTTCGCAGGATGAGCTGGAGCATGTGCTGCGCATCCTGCAGAATTTCGAGCCCTCAGGCGTCGGGGCGCGCACGCTGCAAGAGTGCCTGCTGCTGCAGGTGCAACACGCCTCCGACTACCAGTCACCCGTCAAGCAGAAGCTGGAGAAGCTGCTCACGCAGTGCTTCGACCAGCTGATGATCAATCGCTGGGACCGTATCCAGCGCAGCCTGAGCCTCAGCGATGCCGAGGTGACACGACTCCAGCATGAGGTGCGCCGTCTCAATCCCAGGCCCGGTAGCTCCATGGGCGAGGCTCTCGGACGCAACCAACAGCAGATAACACCTGATTTCATCGTGGAAACAGACCCATACGGGCAGGTTACCTTGAGCCTCAACAACGGACGCGTACCTTCGCTGCACGTCAGCGACGACGACCTTGGCTTCCTGCGCTCTTACGAGGGACGCGACCTCAAGACGCTCTCTCGCACAGAACGTGAAGGCATCAGCTATCTGCGTGACCGTGTGGAGCGGGCACAGGCGTTCATCGATGCCTTAAAGCAGCGCCGACAGACGCTCTGGACGACCATGCAGGCCATCCTCCGACTGCAGAAACCCTTCTTCGAGAGCGGCGACGAGACACTCCTTCGTCCCATGACGCTGGAGGATGTGGCCGCACAGACTGGACTCCACCTCTCTACCGTCAGTCGTGTGAGCAACAGCAAGTGGGTGCAGACCACCTACGGCATCTATCCCCTGCGATGGTTCTTCACCTCCGCTGCCCGCCTCGACGGGGAGAGCGTGAGTGTGCGCAGCATCAAGTCGGCGCTGAAGGAGATTGTTGATGAGGAGGACAAACAGCATCCCCTCACCGACGACGCCCTCACCACAGCCCTTCAGCAGCGCGGCTTCGATGTCGCCCGCCGCACCGTCACCAAGTACCGCATCAATCTGGGCATCCCCGTGGCCAAGATGAGAAAGTGAGTTCATTTTTCATCCTTCATCCTTCATTCTTC
>Ga0310697_10001308_pt1 | contig 29730 bp, 26 predicted proteins | sample 172DNAGHGlowgp2_FD_203883 | JGI IMG/M metagenome (GOLD analysis project Ga0310697, IMG submission 203883) | Sheep rumen microbial communities from Palmerston North, Manawatu-Wanganui, New Zealand - 1728 DNA GHGlow gp2 (v2) (version 2) | ecosystem: Host-associated > Mammals > Digestive system >... | reverse complement strand
TGATGAGAAACTCCTCGAAATAGAGGGAGAAGATGCGGGAGAGGACCACCGTTCGCCGTCTGAGGGGCAGGCTCAGCAGCGGATCGAGGCTGGCCGCGGAGAACAGGGCCGTGCCGGCTTTGGAGAGCGTGGTCACCCCGCCCAGGACGCAGCCGGCCACCAGCATGAGAGCCGGGGCCAGGGTGTAGGTAAGCCCGTCCAGACCGCCCTTGAGCATGCCCATGCTGTATACGCCGGACATGTACACACAGGCGAGAAACAGCACGAAGGTGGACGTGAGGCGACGCCTGGCGCGCTTCTTGGCTGCAACGTCGTCGGTGTTCTTCACCGCTGCGAAGGGGAAGAACTCCATCAGCTGCAGGCGGATGAGAGGCAGTACCTGTTTCATTCCTTTTCCACCAGCTCCATGAAGAGCTCCTCCAGGGAGTCGTCTCCCTTCACCGAATCCATGTCGCCCTGGGCCACCAGTTTGCCGTGACTGATGATAGCCACTTTATTGCACAGCTTCTCGGCCACCTCCAACACGTGGGTGGAGAAGAAGATGGCGGCGCCGTTTTGGGTCATCTCGTGCATATACTGCTTCAGGGTGAAGGCCGCCTTGGGGTCCAGGCCCACGAATGGCTCGTCCAGCAGGAGAAGCCTTGGTTCGTCCATCAGCGCGCCGATCAGCGCCAGCTTCTGTTTCATGCCGTGGGAGAAGGAGCCCACCATGTCGTTGAGCCGGTGAGTGATGCCGAAGGCGTCGCCGTACTTGCCGATGCGCTGCTCCCTCGCGGCGGAATCGAGACCGTAAATGTCGGCCAGGAAGTTCAGATACTGGATGCCGGTCAAATATCCGTACAGGTCCGGATTGTCGGGGATGTAGCGCATGACCTTCTTGCAGGAGAGGGGATCCTGTTTGATGGACACGCCGTCGATGAAGATGTCGCCGCCCTCGAAATCGTGGATGCCCGCCACGGCCCGAAGGGTGGTGGTCTTGCCCGCGCCGTTGGGGCCGATGAAAGCAAAGATGTCGCCGGGGGCGACGTGCAGATTCAGATCCTCCACGGCGGGCTTGCCCTTTCCGTAGGACTTGGTGAAGTGTTCGATACGCAGCATATACTTTACTCCTTGTTCGGTTTCTTTCTATACATCAGTTTCTTGGCGAAGAAGTTCCACAGCAGCACGATGACGGCCGCGATGGCCTTGGAGAGCAGATAGAACAATCCCAGCCCGTCGGTGAAGGCCCACATCAAAAGCTCCGTAAGTCCCAGGCCGATGAGGGAGATCACGACGAACAGGACGAACTCCATCTGGGCGCTCATGTTCGCTTTTTTCCCGGAGAAGGCCAGGGTCTTCGACAGGATGTAGTTGACGATGACGCCCAGGATAAAGCCGAAGACCCCCGCCACCAGGTAATGGAGGCCCAGCTCCTTTAAGAGCCACACCGTGCAGAAGTCGGCCACGAAGGCGCAGCCGCCCACGATGATATAGCGCAGGAACTGGAGGGTGGCGTTGTCCGTGGGCTTATAGAGGAGCTCCCGCCAGCGGAAGCGGCGCAGGAGCGCGAAGATCTCCGCCCACTCGCCCTTCATTTCTCCTCCTCCGGCTTCTGGCGGTAGATGACGATCTTCCTTCCAATGCACTGAATGGGCTCGGCGTTCAGGGCGCGGCAGATCTTGTCGCACAGGTCCTTGGCGGTCTCGTCGCAGTTCTCCAGCACGGTCAGCTTGATCAGCTCCCGCTTGTTGAGGGCGTTGTCGATGCCCACCAGCATGTTTCCCGACAGGCCCTCCTTGCCGATCTGGAAGATGGCGTCGATGGCGTTGGCCTGCTTGCGGAATGCGGCTCTTTCTTTTCCGGTCATATGTTTTCTCTCTCCTTTACAAACGGTATACACCTTCCACAAGGGGGAAGGTCAAGGACTAATTTGTTCCAAAAGCGCGTTGTAGACGCGCGCGCATAAAAAGCTTGAAAAGAACAGCAATCTGAAATATGTCAAACGCAGCGACATGCGCGGTGCGTTTGACCCCTTGCAGGTTTAGGTCGCAATCGCAGATTGCTCCCCGCTCAGCTGCAAACATGCCACCGGCATGTTTGCTTTACGCATCGCGTGCCCGGTAAACCCCAGGTTTATAGGCGGGCCCCGGAAGCGAAGCGAAGGCGGAGCCTCCGTCTGGCGAAACTACAGGTTTCGGCAGACGGAATTATTCGACGAAGTCGAATTCCCATTCGCCCAATCGAATGGTGTCCCCTTCCTTCGCGCCGGCCTCCCGCAGGGCGGAGATCATGCCGGTCTTGATGAGCATCTGCTGGAACCGGCGCATGCTGACCTCGTTGTTGGGGTCGGTGGAATCGAGAAGCTTGTCCACCTCGCCGCCGGACAGCGCATACGCCCCGTCGTCCCCGCGGGTGAGGGTGAACCCCTTCTCGTAGCGGGGGCCGGTCTCCAGCTCCGCCTCGGGATAGGTGAGCACCGGCGGCAGCAGGTCCAGAAATCGGATCACCGCGTCCAGCATCCCCTCGAAGCCCTCGCCCGTGGCCGCGGACACCGGGTACACCGTGTACCCCTCCTCGTCCAGAGCCGCCCGGATGCGCTCCAGATTCTCCTGGGCTTCCGGCAGGTCCATCTTGTTGGCGGCCACCACCTGGGTCAGCTCCCCGAGAGCCGGGGAAAACTTGGTCAGCTCCTCGTTGATCTTATGAAAATCCTCCACCGGGTCCCTACCCTCCATGCCGGAGGCGTCGATCACGTGCACGAGAAGCCGGGTGCGCTCGATGTGACGGAGGAAATCGTGCCCCAGGCCCGCGCCCTCGGCGGCGCCTTCGATGAGCCCCGGGATGTCCGCCATGACGAAGCTTTTGCCCTTGTGCTCCGCCACGCCCAGGTTGGGGGTCAGGGTGGTGAAATGGTAGGCCGCGATCTTGGGCTTCGCCGCCGTGAGCACGGACAAAATGGAGCTCTTGCCCACGGAGGGCAGGCCGATGATGCCCACGTCGGCGATGGTCTTCAGCTCCAGCTCCATCTCCCGCTCCTCGGTTTTGATGCCATTTTGGGCGAACTGAGGCGCCTGCTTGGTGGCGGTGGCGAAGCGGGCGTTGCCCTTGCCGCCCCGGCCGCCCCGGATGACCACCTTTTTGCGCTCGGGCTCGGACATGTCGGCCACGATGGCCTGGGTCTGAAGATCCCGGACCACGGTGCCCACAGGCACATGGATGACCATGTCCTCCCCGTCCTTGCCCCGCTTGAGCTCGATCTGTCCCTTGCCGCCGTTCTCCGCCCGGTAGAACCGCTGGAAGCGGAAGGGCAGAAGGGTGTTGAGCCGGGGATCGGCGTAGAACACCACGCTGCCGCCGTTGCCGCCGTCGCCGCCCGAGGGGCCGCCCTTCATGACGAATTTTTCCCGGTGGAACGCGGCGCAACCGTCGCCGCCGTTGCCCGCCTTGACCACGATGCGGACCTTATCCAAAAAATCCATTCAACTATCCTTTCGCGTATAGAAATCGCAAACTTGGTTCAAGGCGCATTCCGCGCACTTGGGCCGCTGGGCGGCGCAGACCCGGCGCCCGTGGAAGATGATCCAGTGGTGGGCGTCGGTCCAATCCGCCTCCGGGATGTGCTCCATGAGCTGCAGCTCGGTCTTCTCCACGGTCTTGGCGTCCGCGAGGCCGATCCGATTGCTGACCCGGAACACGTGGGTGTCCACGGCGATGGCCGGGATGTGGAAGGCGTTGCTGACCACCACGTTGGCGGTCTTGCGGCCTACGCCGGGGAGCTCTGTCAGCGTTTCCCTGTCCGCGGGCACCTCCCCGCCGAATTTCTCCACCAGAATACGGGAGGTCTCCAGTATGTGCTTCCCCTTCATGCGGAAGAAGCCGCAGGAGTGGATCAGCTCCATGAGCCGGTCCTCGTCGAGAGCGATCATCTGCTCCGGGGTGTTGGCGACCCTGAAGAGCTCCGCCGTCACCTTGTTCACCTGCTTGTCCGTGCACTGGGCCGAGAGCATCACCGCGATCAACAGCTCGTAGGGGCTTGCGAAGTTCAGCTCCGGCCGAGGGTTCGGGTAGAGCTCCGACAGGATGCGCAACGCTTCTTTTCGCTTGTCTTCCGATAACAGCATTACTTCATCCCCACATATTCTATGGCCTTCGTGGCCGCCACGGCCCCGTCGGCGCAGGCGGTGACCACCTGCCTGAGGGGCGTATTTCGAATGTCGCCCGCGGCAAAGACGCCGGGGACGCTGGTCTGCATGTACTTGTCCGTGACGATGAAGCCGCCCTCGTCCAGGGCCACCTGGCCCTCGACCAGTTCCGTCCGGGGCAAGATGCCCACGGCCACGAACAGGCCGCTGACAGGCAGTTCCCGCCGCTCCTTCGTGAACTTGTTTTCCACCGTGACGGCGGACAGCCTGTCCTCGCCTGAGAGGCCCACGACGGTGGAATCCAGCACCAGCTCCACGTTCTCGGCCCGCCTGATCCGATCCACCAGGGTGGCCGCCGCCCGAAACTGATCCCGGCGGTGGACGAGATATACCTTGCTGCACAGGGCGGAGAGATACAGCGCGTCGGACACGGCGGTGTCGCCCCCGCCCACGATGCATACCTCCTTGCCCCGATAGAAATTGCCGTCGCAGGTGGCGCAGTAGCTGACGCCCGCGCCCACGAACCGGTCCTCGTCCGGGTGGCCCAGCTTCCTGGGCCCGGCGCCCATGCAGAGGATCACGGCGTCTGCCCGGTATTCTTCGCCGTTGACGGAGAAGGTCTTCTCTTTTTCCGTAAGCTTCAAATCGGTGACAGAGCCGTAGACCACGTTCAGGTCGAACTCCGCCGCGTGCTTCTCCAGGGCCGCCGCCAGGGCGTACCCGTCCGGGCCGCCGGTGAGGCCGGGATAATTCTCCACCTTATGGGTCTTCACGATCTGGCCGCCGGGGAACATCTCCTCGAACAGCTTCACGTTAGCCCCGCCCCGGGCTGCATAGATGCCCGCCGCCAGGCCTGCAGGTCCTCCGCCGATGATGGCGATACCCAGTTTTTCCATATATGCCCTTTCCTTCCCGGCCTTTTAGGGCCCAATCTTAACTAATTAGTATATCCGGTTTTTGCCCCGCCGTCAATGAAGAAGAAGGGCCGGGTGAACGCTTCGAAGTCCTTCTGCATCCTGACCAGCCGCTTCTCCGTGAAGGACCAGCAGCAGCGGCCCGTGAGCCGGGTGAGCTGACAGCCGTAGGCGCCGCCCGCCCATTCCACCACCCGCCCGGCCCCGGCGTAGAGGCCGATATGGCCGTCGAAGCCCACCAGGTCCCCGGGGAGCAGCTCCTCCTTTTTGACGGGATAGGAGAGGGGCTCCTTCAAAAGCCGGTTGGCGACGGCGTCGAACTTCCCGTCCACCAGGCCGAACTTCCGCCACAGGCCCACCACGGCCCCGGAGCAGTCCGCCCCGGAAAGGGAATCGCCCAAAGCGGCGGCGTTCTGTAAGGCGCTGAGCATCATCTCCCGGCGTCCGCCGCTGAAGAAAGCGGGCTTGCGGGCGGCCAGCAGCTCAATGGACGCGGAGGTGGGGCAATGGAGGGACATGTCCGGATCGTAGAGGTTGGCGCCCCATACATAGAGGCTCTTGGGAAAGGCCGCCGCCTGCTCCCCGTGGGGATCGAAGGCGAAGGGCAGGGCCGCTTCCACCAGCTGCCGCCGCAGGGGCGATACGGTCAAAAGGGCTTCCTGTACCGCCTTTTGAACGTCCTCCCCCACCCCCATCTCAGGATCGATCCAGGGGGCGTTGGGCTTGGGTGCGGCCCGGCCGGTGAGACACTTGACCAGGTACAGGGCGTCCTTGATGTCCACCTGCCCGCTGCCGTCCGCATCCAGGGCCACGGTGGGGACCCGTTTGCGCTTCCCGGTGAGCAGGCTCCTGAGCACGATGCCCACGTCCTTTACGGTGAGCTGCCCGTCCCCGTCCGCATCGCCGTAGAAGGCTTCGCCGGGGTCGTTGCAGACCAGAAGGCTCAGCAGGCTCCGGGTACGGCTGTCACCCTTCCCGGTGGGTTCGAGACCCCGATCCGTCTGCAGGGCAAACAGGCCCCGGGCGGTAGCCTGGGTGAACCTGTCCCCCGTCCCCGCTTCGTAGCCCAGAATCCTCAAATTCTCGTTCAGCTCCCGGACCGCCCGGCCACGGTCGCCCGCCCTCAGCGTTTCCTGCATGCGGTTGGCCCTCCTTTTTTCCCACTTAAATCAGTATATCACAGGAAAGCAGAAAAGTCTCTTGTGTTCTGCGTTTTTCAGTGGTAGGATACTGCCCATGAAACAGACGAAATACAGCCTGATCCTGCTGGGCTGCTCCGTGATCTGGGGCAGCGCCTTCGTGGCCCAGTCCGCCGCTATGAAGCTGGGGATGCTTCCCTTTGCCTTCACCGCCGTGCGGATGCTGGTGGGGTCGGCGTGTCTCATGCCCTTCGTGTACCTTCGGCGGAGGACCGCCATCCCTGCCGACAGGGAGGGCAGGCTCCGGCTGATCCGCAGCGGGGTCCTTATCGGCGTCGCCGTGGCGGTGGCCTCCTGCTTCCAGCAGGTGGGCCTCCAATACACCACTGCCGGAAAGGGCGCGTTCCTCACTGCCCTCTACATCCTGCTGGTGCCCATCGTGGGGGCCGCGTTTTTCCACCGGAAGACGGGGCTTTGGACCTGGCTGTGCCTCATCATCGGGGCCGTAGGGCTGTGGTTTCTGTCCATCACGGAGAGCTTCTCCCTGGAGAGGGGCGACTTTCTCATGGTCCTCTGCGCCCTGGTGTTCACGCTGCAGATCCTGCTGGTGGACAAGTTCGCCCCGGACTTCGATCCGTTGACCCTGTGCTGTCTCGAATTCCTCACCGCAGGGCTGCTGAACTTTCTGCCCATGGCGATCTTCGAGGGGTTCGGCTTTCAAAACCTGGTCCCCGCCCTCTGGTGCATCCTCTACTGCGGCGTGTTCTCCTGCGGCATCGCCTACTGGCTCCAGATCGTGGGCCAGCGGTATCTGCCCCCGGCCCTCGCATCCCTCATTATGAGCTTTGAAAGCGTGTTCGGGGCCCTGTTCGGGGCGCTGATCCTCCACGAGCGCATGACGCCCCGGGAGCTTTTGGGCTGTGCGCTGATCTTTGCGGCGCTGGTGCTGTCCCAGGTCGTCCCGGAGAAGGCTTCGCGCCTTTCCCCTGAAAAAAAGGAATGTCAACCGTCATGAATAAAGTCCTGTCTCTCCTGAAGAAAGAGCCCATGCTGGCCGTGTCGCTGCTGGCGGCGGCGGTGGCGCTGGTCATCACCCCGCCCACGAAGCGGCTCCTGGCCGACATCGACTGGCGCACCTTGGGCACGCTGTTCATGATGCTGAGCGTGCTGGAGGGGTTCAAGCGTGAGAACGTCTTGCGGCCCCTGGTATCCCTGGCGTCCAGCCTGAAGCGGATGTCTGTCCTCTCTGTGTTCCTCGTCTTCGGCGTGTTCTTCTCCTCCATGTTCGTCACCAACGACGTGTCCCTCATCATCTTCGTGCCGGTGACCATCCAGCTTTTCCGCGCCGGGGGCAAGGAAAAGTACATCCTGCCCGTCATCACCATGGAGAACATCGCCGCTGTCCGCGGCTCCTTGCTGACCCCCTTCGGCAGCCCTCAGAACCTGTTCCTCTACAGCCAGTCCGGGGTAAGCGCAGGCCGGTTTCTGCTGCACATGCTCCCCCTCGCGGCCATGTCCGCCGTGCTGCTCATCGTTTTCATCCTCTTCCTCTATCGGAAGGACCCCCGGGAAGAGATCGGGGCCGGGAACGCCCTGGAGCGCTGGAAGCCCGAGGGCAAGACCCGGCGGATCGTGTACCTTGCTCTGTTCCTGCTCATCATCGCAGTCATCGTCACCCGCACCGGCCTCTGGCCCTTGGCGGTGCTGGCGGTCATCCTCGGCATCCTGGCGGTGGATCGAAAGCTCCTCTTCCAGGTGGACTATGTGCTGCTTTTGACCTTCCTTTGCTTCTTCGTTTTTTCCTCCTCCATCGCCGCCAACGCGCGCATCGGCTCCTTCCTGCAGCGGGCGGTGGCGGATCATGAATACTGGTGGGCCATCGGCCTTAGCCAGCTCATTTCCAACGTCCCCGCTACCATCGTTCTCTACCCCTTCACGAAGAACTTCGCCGGCCTCATCTATGGGGCGGACACAGCGGGCCTTTGCTCGCTGATCGGCTCCCTGGCCTCCGTCATCAACTACCGCATCTATGTCCGGGAATACCCCGGCTGCGGCGGCAAGTTCATCAAGACCTTCACCCTCATCAGCTGGGCCTTCTTCGTGGTGGTGGTTATCCCCGGATATCTGCTGAGCTTCTGGCCCTTCTTCTGAGCTCTGTTCCCATAATAAAGACGGCATCATAGACCCTCCCTGCGGTTGAGTCGTTTTTTACGGATCCAACCGATGGTTGATTGCTCAACCGGCGGACGAAGTGGTACGCTACACGCAGCCGGGACGGATGGAGCCCCCGACCTGTTTGTGCGGCTTTCTATGATCGCTACCCGCAAATCCATACTGTCGGTATAGGAAAAAATATTCCATTGATATCGATCGTGTCTTTTCTTTCGGTATAATCCCTGCTATACTGCCGGTATCAAAAAGAGGAGCGTCGCCATGGAATTGACCCTTTCGAAAAACATCCGCACTCTGCGCAAAGAGCGAAACCTGACCCAGGAGCAATTCGCCGAGGTCATGGGCGTGACCACCGGCGCCGTCCACAAGTGGGAATCGGGGCTGTCGGTACCCGAGCTGGATTTGATCGTGGAGATGGCGGACTTCTTCGACACCTCCGTGGACGTCCTGCTGGGCTACAAAATGAAGGACAATCGCCTTTCCGCCACCATCGACCGGCTCAGCCGGTACTGTCGGACCCGGGACCCGGAGGCCCTGATCGAATGCGAGAAGGCCCTGAAGAAATATCCTCATTCCTTCCAGGTGGTCCACACCTGCGCCGGAATCTACGCCTTTTTCGGCGTGGGCGGTCAAAGCCGCGAAAAGACCCGGCGGGCCCTGGAGCTCTATGAGCAAGCACTGCTGTTGGTCTCCCAGAACACCGATCCAAAGATCAGTGAGTTCACCCTCTATGGGGAGATGGCCGGGGCGTATATGGTTCTGGGCGACTTTGAAAAGGGCGTGGAGCTCATGAAGCGTCACAACGCGGGCGGCATGTTCAGCGACACCATCGGTGCCATCCTGGCTGCCCATCTGCACCGACCGGAGGAGGCGGAGCCCTATCTCTCCGCGGTGTTGCTTCAGAACGTCAATTCCCTGCTGAATGCCGTGGCGGGATTCTCCTTTGTCTTCACCGCCCGAGGCGACTGCGCATCGGCCCAGGCCGTGCTCCAATGGGGCATAGACCTGCTCAACAACCTTCGCCGGGAACCCGTCACCGATTTTTTGGAAAAGCTCAACGCCCTGCAATACCTGCTGCTGGCTCACGCCCAGATCAAGACCGGGCAGACGGAGCAGGCCTGCGCTTCCCTGAGGCAGGCCCGGGCGCTGGCCGCCCGCTTCGACGCCGCCCCGGATTACGGCGTGCGAAACCTTCGCTTCGTCACCACCATGGATACCGTGAGCGTCACCGACATATTCGGCGCCACCGCGGCGGAAAGCCTGGAAAACCTGCTCCGCCTCATCGACGATCCCACCCTGTCCCGCCTTTGGAAGGAGGTCAAGAACCATGAATAACGATACCCGCAACGTATTTTTCAACCGCAACTACCGGCTGGTGTTCTTCGGCGCCCTGGTGTCGGAGCTGGGGGCCATCCTCTACAGCTTCGCCGTCAGCTTCTACATCCTGGAGATCACCGACAACAACGCCTTCCTTCAGGGCCTGTATCTAGCCCTCTGCGGCGGGATGCTGCTCCTCGCCACCCCAGTGGGCGGCGTGCTGGGGGACCGGTTCAACAAGGCGAAGATCATGTTCCTCTGTGACTACATGAAGGGCGGCATCATCATCCTCGCCACGGTGCTCATGCTCCTCTTCCGCAGCAGCGACGCCCATGTCCTGATCCTGTTCGCCGTGGGCATTCTGGGCAACGCCGTCAGCGGCGTCTTCTCCCCCGCCGCCGGCGCTCTGCTTCCTCACATCGTGGCGGAGGAAAAGCTCCAGCAGGCCAACGCCTATTTCTCCATCAAAAGTTCCCTGCAGAGCATCCTGGGCGTGGTCCTGGCGGGGATCCTGTACGCGACACTGCCCATCCATCTGCTGTTCTTCCTGGTGGGCGTCTGCTATATCTTCTCCGGCGTGTCGGAGATGTTCATCCGCTACGATCACAAACCCTCCGAGGAGAGGCTGACCATCCGCCTGGCCCTCGCCGATATGGGCGACGGGTTTCGGTATCTGAAGACCCAGAAGGCCCTCATGGCCTTGATGGCGGCCATCCTGTTCATCAACTTTTTCTTCTCCCCCATCGACAGCAACTTCCTGCCCTATTTCGTGAAGACGGACGTGGCCGCCGCCCCCGGCTACCTTTTCGACCGGGTTTTGACGCCGGAGTTGTGGTCCTCTGTGTGCAGCGTGATGGTCGGTCTCAGCTCCCTGGTGGGGGCGATCATCCTCAGCGCCCTGCCTCAGGAGGACAAATGCGGCCGGAAGGTGGCGCTGCGCCTGGGGTACATCGCGGCGGTGATGCTCCTTTTGACGGCGAGCTATTGGCTGCTGGTGGATCGGGGCTTGTCCCTGAACGGCTTCCTCATCCTGCTTTGCGTTGGGTCGCTGCTCATCGGGTTCCTGGTGGTCATGATCAACGTCCCCACCAGCACGGTCCTCATGCGGGTGGTGGATCGGAACATGCTCAGCAAGGTTTCCAGCATCGTCAGCATCGTTTCCCAGGGTCTGACCCCCATCTCCTCGGTGCTGGCCGGTGCGGTCCTCCAGTATTTGGGGAGCACGATCCTGCTGCTGGCCTGCGCTCTGGGCTTCACCGCCACAGCCCTGTTCCTCCTGTTCAACAAGCAGGTCCGGAACATTTGAATCGTCCCCATCACGCAAAAAAAAACGCCGCCCGATCCTGTTCGGGGCGGCGTTTTTCTTGACAAGGCTCCTGCGAAAATGATATGCTCGTGTCCACTTCGAGGAAAGGAGCCCTGCACATGGTCTCCCTGCTGCTGGCCGTTATCTATCTTGCCTTCATCAGCCTGGGGCTGCCTGATTCCCTGCTGGGGGCGGGCTGGCCCGTGATGCACGGCTTTTTCGGCGTGCCCCTTTCCTACGCCGGGTTCGTGTCCATGATCGTTTCCGCCGGCACGGTCACCTCCAGCCTCCTGTCGGAGCGGGCGACCCGTAAGCTGGGCACCCGCTATGTGACCCTGTTCTCCGTGCTGCTGACGGCCCTCGCTCTGCTGGGGTTCTCGATCTCCACCCGATTCTGGATGATATGCCTCTGGGCCGTGCCCTACGGCCTGGGCGCCGGGTCCATCGACGCGGCCCTCAACAACTATGTGGCCCTCCACTATACCTCCCGGGACATGAGCTGGCTCCACTGCTTCTGGGGCGTGGGCACCATCGTCAGCCCCTACGTCATGAGCGCGGCCCTCACCCGGGCCTCCTGGCAGACGGGCTATCGGGCCGTAGGCCTCATCCAGCTGGGCATCTGCGCCGTGCTGCTCCTTTCCCTGCCCCTGTGGAAGGTCCACACTCCCGCTGGCGACGCCCAAAGGAGCGAGAAAGTCCTGGGCCTTCGAGGCGCTCTGAAGATCCGGGGCGTGCTTCAGCTTTTGCTGGGCTTCTGCTGCTACTGCGCCCTGGAGAGCACCTGTATGCTCTGGACCAGTTCGTACCTCATCGCCACCCGGGGCGTGAGCCCGGAGCGGGCGGCGGCCTTCGCCTCCCTGTTCTTCATCGGCATCACCGCGGGCCGGTTCCTGGCGGGGTTCGTCTCCAACCGGCTGGGGGACCGGCTCATGATCCGGCTGGGGACGGGCGTCCTGTTTTTGGGCGTGCTGCTGCTCTTTATCCCCGGCCTTCCCGAAATCGCGGCGCTCGTGAGCTTCGTGATCCTGGGCCTGGGGTGCGCGCCGATCTATCCCAGCATCATCCACGCCACGCCGGCGAACTTCGGCCCTGAAAACTCCCAGGCCATCATCGGCGTCCAGATGGCCAGTGCCTACGTGGGCTCCACCTTCGCCCCGCCCCTCTTCGGCTTCCTCTCCGCCCGCCTGGGCCTGGGGCTGCTGCCGGTCTACGTGGCCGGCTTCGGCCTGCTGATGATCTGCATGGTGGAAAGGGCGTTTGGGATGGCGAGGAACGATTGAAAGCAAGCGGCCCTTTTCTTGGTAAGAAAAGGGCCCCAAAAGAACACAAATGGGAAGTATCGATTGCGCGGTACTTCCCATTATTCTACTTAAGCTTCTCTTTTTTGCACCGCAAAAACTATTTATAGCTGTGCACGCCCGGCAGCAGAGTGTTCACCCCGATATAGGTGAAGATCACGCAGACGAAGCCCGCCACGGCGAAGATGGCGGCGGCCTTGCCCTGCCAGCCCCGGCGGATGCGCAGGTGGAGGTAGGCGGCGTAGACCAGCCAGGTCACCAGCGACCAGGTCTCCTTGGGGTCCCAGGACCAGTAGCTGCCCCAGGCTCGCTCGGCCCAGATGGCGCCGGTGACGATGGTGAAGGTGAGGAACAGCAGTCCCAGCGCCACGCTCCGATAGCTCAACATATCCAGCTTCTCCCGGGAGGGTATGTGCTGATCCAGGAACCCGCTTTCCTTCATCTTGTCCCGCAGCAGGAAGATGACCCCCAGCACGAAGGACACGCCGAAGGCCCCGTAGGCGATGATGGCCGTGGACACGTGGAACCCCAGCCAGTTCGACTGCAGGGCGGGCATCAGGGCGCGGATCTCCTTAGACTGCAGGGCCGCATATCCGATGATCAGGAAGGTCACCGGCGCGGCGAAGGCGCCCAGAAGGGTGAACTTGAACCGCAGGATAAAGAGCAGGCTCACCAGGCACAGGCCCCAGGCGAAGGCGGAGGCGAACTCATACTGGTTGGTCAGAGGCAGCCGCCCCGCCACGACACCCCGAAGGACGATGGCCGCCGTGTGAAGCGCAAGGCCCACGATCTGGACCGCCGTGGCCCCCTTGCCCAGAGCTTCCTTCTTCACGGCCACGAACAGGAAATAGAGGATCATGGCCCCGAAATAGAGGCCCAGGACCCCGTAAAAGAGGATGTTTTCCAACGGCAGCGTCATAGTTTTTCTCCTTTCACGGCCCGGTCGAAGGCTTCCCGGAACAGTGCGCCGCCCTTGCGGCTTTGGCCGTACACCGTCCAGGTCCCGTCCGCCTGCGCCGCCGCCCAGACTTTCGCAGGCAGCAGATAGAAGGCGAGGATCAACCCCAGCAGGGTGACGAGGCCCCCGAGGAGCGCCAGCGTCTGGAACCGGTCCGTCTTCACCTGCAGCAGGGTGTAACTCTGGGGTTCCGAGAAGGTGATGCTGTAATCGTTGACGGTGATGGGCCCGTCCGCCTCCTGCCAGTAGTTCATGCCCACCATGCTGTCCTGATAGGTGATGGAATAGAGGTAGGCGGGGTTGTTCATGCGGCCGGACAGGGTCATGGGCCCTATGCCGGGCTGCAGATAGAAATCGGGATAAAAGGCGTTGAGATAGACGCGCAGGCCCGGGGCGTCGGCGATCTCAATACCCTCCCCGGCGCAGACGATTTGGGTCTGCAGCGGCGTCCCGTCCTCGTCCACAGAGATGCGGGCGGCGTAGCCGGTGGAGTTCTGATAGACCTTGAACCCAAAGAGCCGGGCGGGATGATTCACGGACACGGTATCGCTCTGGCTGTCGGAGACCGCGGTGGAGCCCTGGGGCGCGCGAAAGATCGTCACGTCCGCCACGTACTGCGCCACGGTGTCGTCGTCCCTGAGCCGGACTTCAAAATCGTCGATGGTGAGATAGAAGCCCGTGTCGCCGATGGGCTTGGTGTCGCCTATGACGCCGTAGACCGTGTATTCCCGGTGGGTGATCTGGCCCAGAGTGAAGCCCACGATCAGCAGCAGGATGCCCAGATGGCAGACCCAGGGGCCCCAAAGTCCCAACCGGTTTTTGCCGGAGAACAGGACCTTTTGGCCCTCTATCTCGTGCATCTTGGGCTTGGGCAGCCGGAGCCGTTCAAAGATCGGCAGGGGATCGGCGACGCCCTCACAGACGGCGTCCCCATGGCCGGACAGAGCCGCGGCCGGGTCCGCTTCCCGCTTCGTGCGGGCGATCAGGGGCTTCAGCCGGGTCAGGTTGCAGAGGAGCAGATTCCCGCAGAGAAAGGCGGTCAGCGTCAAAAACCACCAGCTGTGGAACGCGTCGTCGAGGCCCAGCCCCACGATCAGCTTCGCCGTGCCCTCGGAATACGCCTGGGCGTACCAGGCGTAGCTCTGGCCCTGGGTCACGAAGCTGGCGACGACGCAGGCTCCCGCCAGCACCACCAGCAACGTGATGGCGAAGCCCATGGAGGATAGGAATTTGAGTAGTTTTTTCATAAGGAATTATTGTAAACTTCGTTCTTTTTCTTGAAAGAAAAAGAACCAAAAAGAACTTTGAGAAGGGGGCTGTTCATGTGCAAGGACTATGAACCCTTCTTGAGTTTCTCTTTTTGCGCCGCTTTTTCTCTTTGTATAAAGAGAAAAAGCGGCAAAGAAAAACTTCTCCGCCGCTTTAAAACAACCCCTATTTCCCTAACAACGCCATGCCCTCGCCGATCCGCTGCTCCGCGGTATCCAGGCACCGGAACGCCAGCTCGGAGTTGTGGGCGCCCTCGGCGTTCTCCACATAGCAGAAGTCGAAGAACCACTGGGCCTCCCTGTACAGCTTCTGCACCGCGGCCAGCTCCTCTTCAGACAGGCTTCCGGACTGGTTGGCCGCCGCCAAAGCATCCTTGAAAGCGGAGAGCGCATTGCCAACCTCGGTCTCCCGGGCGGTGACCCGCTCCTGGAGCCGCCGGACCATGTTCACCATGTCCGTATCCTTATGGCAGACGGCGCAGCTCTGCAGCAGTGTCTCGTTCTCCAGGGGGCTCACCAGCAGATGGCTGTGGTAGACGGTCCCGTCCTCCGCCTCCTCCAGGGGCATATGGCAGTCGGCGCAGTTCAGCAGCTTGGCGTGCTTGCCGGCGAGGTAGGTCTCCATCTCCGGATGCTGGGCCTTCAGCAGCTTTGCGCCGGTGCTCTCCTGGGTCCAGTCGGCGAAGTCCATGGCATCGTAGAACGCCAGGATCGCCTCGGGGGTCATCTCCTCCACGCTGCCGTAGGGCATCATGGTCTCCTTGTCCGCCGGCGTGAAGTAGTACTCGATATGGCACTGACCGCAGGAAAGGGTGGCGGGATCGATCTTCTCCGCGTTGGCGCCCAAAGCCTTGGTCACATAGCTGTGGGTCACCACCAGCTTGCCCTTTTCACCCGCCTCGTTGTCGTGGCAGGTGTAGCAGCTGACGTTCTCCTCCATCATGGCCATGGCCTCGTCGAAGGGGATCTTGTAGGCGCTCACACCCTGATCGTTGACCAGCTTCGCAAAGTTGGGCGTCTTGCAGGTGAGGCAGTTGGCCAGGGGATGGGGCCGGGCCGTATGGGCCACGTCCTCCAACGTGTACTCATGCCCGCGGGCGGAGCCGTACTCCTTGGCGAAGCCGAAGCCCTCATAGATGTTCTTGAGGTAGGCGTCCTGATCCAGGTAATCCACGATGTAGCTGTTCTTCTTGTTGTCGCCCATGGTGGCCACGATCTCAGGATAAGCGGCCGCCCAGTCCGCGGCGTTGATGGTGCCGTCCTTGCTGGAAGCTGCCGGTGCGGCCACGGTCTTGTAGCTGATATCGTCACGGGTCAGGGGCGTGGTGCGTCCCAAGTGGAACACCAGGTTCTTTCCGCCCACGACGCCGCCCAGCAGCAGCACCGCCAGAATGACGATGACCAGGCCGATGAGCAGCTTTGCCGCTTGATTTCTCTTCTCCATGCTATGCCCTCCTTATTGCGCCAGCGGCCGGGTGATGGCCTTGCTGGGGCACTTCTCGGCGCACTTGCCGCACTGGGTACAATTCTCGTAATTGATCTTGGCCACGTTCCCTTCCATGTGGATGGCGTCGTGTTCGCACTGCTTCACGCACAGGGTGCAGCCGATGCAGCCGGCGGAGCAGACCTTCTTGACCAGGGGTCCCTTGTCCTTGTTCCGGCACTGGACCACCACATGCTTCGATTCCGGGATGAGCTCGATCAGGCCCTTGGGGCAGGCCTTCACGCACAGGCCGCAGGCCACACACTTACGGGGGTCCACCTGAGCCACGCCGTCCACCAGGGTGATGGCGTGCTGGGGGCACACGTTCACGCAGGAGCCGAGGCCCATGCAGCCGTAGTCGCACTCGCCCACGTTGACGCCGGAAAAGGCCGCCGTCCGGCAGTCGGTGACGCCCACGTAGTTGCCCTGCTTCTTCGTGTTGGCGCAGGTGCCCTTGCAGCGGACGAAAGCCACCTGCCGCTCCAGGATCTGAGCGTCCTTGCCCATGATCCCCCCGATCTTCTCGGCCACGGCCGCGCCGCCCACGGGGCAGCCGTTCACCGGCGCGTCTCCGGCCACGATGGCCGCCGCCATGGCGTCACAGCCCGCAAAGCCGCAAGCGCCGCAGTTGTTGCCGGGCAGGACCTCCCGCACGGCCGCTTCCCGCTCGTCCACGGGTACGAAGAACTTCTTGCCCGCAAAGACCAGACCAGCGCCTACCACGATGCCGATGACCACGATCATGATCGTCGTTATGAGAATGATCATACGCTCTTACCTCCCTCAGAACGACAGCTTGGAGAAACCCATGAACGCGATGGACATGAGCGCCGCCGAGATGAGCACGATGGGCGCGCCGCGAAGAGGCGCGGGCAGGTCCTCCTCCCGGATGCGGGACCGGATGCCGGCCAGGAGCACGATGGCGATCGTAAAGCCCACCGCCACGCCGAAGCCGGAGACCACGCTCTCCACGAAGGTGTACTCCGCCTTCACGTTGTCGATAGCCACGCCCAGCACAGCGCAGTTGGTGGTGATCAGGGGCAGGAAGATGCCCAGGGATTTATAGACGGCGGGAGAGGTCTTCTTGAGGAACATCTCCACGATCTGCACCAGGGCCGCGATGACCAGGATGAAGACGATGGTCTTCATGAAATCCAGGCCAAAGGGCTGGAGCACGTAGGTGTACAGGAGGCTCGCCACCGCCGAGGCGATGGTGATGACGAAGATGACCGCCACGCCCAGGCTGGCCGAGGCCTTCATCTGCTTGGACACGCCCAGAAAGGAGCAGATGCCCAGAAACTGGTTCAGCACCACGTTGTTGATCAGCGCGCCGCTGATGAGGATGAGAAGCAGGGATTTCATTTGGCTTCCTCCTTCCTGTCGTCACAGCTCATGGCGCAGGCGGCGCAGTTGCCGCTGCAGCCGTCGTTCTCCACCAGCTGCTTCTGACGGGTCTTGATGCCGATGGCGTTCATGATGGCGATGAACAGGGCGATGACCAGGAACGCGCCGGGCGCCTGGCCGAAGATGGCCACGGGAGGAACGCTCTCCGGCAACACCTGGGCGCCGAAGACGGTCCCCTGCCCCAGCAGCTCGCGGACGATGCCCGCCAGCGTCAGGGCCACGGTGAAGCCAAGGCCCATGCCGATACCGTCCATGATGGCCAGACCCGGTTCATTCTTGTTGGCGTAGGCCTCCGCCCGGCCCAGGATGATGCAGTTCACCACGATCAGGGGGATATACAGGCCCAGGGCCTCGTCCGCCGCCGGCAGATACGCCTTGATGAGCAGCTCCGTCACCGTCACCAGGGAGGCGACGATCACGATGTAGGCCGGGAGCCGGACCTCGTTGGGGATCACCCGCCGAAGCAGGGAGATGATCAGGTTGGAGAACACCAGCACCGCCGTGGTGGACAGGCCCATGTAGATGCCGTTCATGGCGAACTTGGACACCGCCAGGGTGGGGCACATGCCCAGCATGAGCACCAGGGTGGGGTTCTCCTTGATAAGGCCGTTATACAGCCGTTCCGTGTATTTGTTCATATCATTTCCCTCCCTGCAGGACGCTGTGGAAGAAGTCCAGGCCCGCGTTCACCGCGTTGACCACCGCTCCGGAGGTGGTGGACGCGCCGGAGATGGCGTCGATGGCGTTGTCCCCGGAGACGCCGCCCTTGTTGTGGACGAACTGATCCACGGCCTTGCCCACGAACTGGTTCGTGAAGGCGGGCTCCTTGGCCAGCATGCCCATGCCCGGGGTCTCGTTCAGCGTGGTGAAGGCGATGCCCAGCACCTTGCCCTCGGGGTCGAGGCCCAAGGACAGGGTGATGTCTCCGTCGTAGCCGTCGCCGCTAGTGACGCTCAGCGCATAGCCCACCACGTTGCCCGCGGCGTCCTTGGCCACGAAGGCCTCGTTGACGTAGGCCTTGCCGAACTTGGTGCCGTAGACCTGGCCGTTCAGGGCCGCGATGGCCGCGTCCGCAGCCTCGTCCCGCTCAAAGTTCTCCGCAGCCGGCACCACCGATCCGTAGGCGGCGGCCTTGGCGTCCGCCTCGTGCTGTTCGATGGTCTCCTTGGTCATGGAGTAGACGCCGGAGAGGGCCACGCCCGCGATCAGAGTGATGAGGGCCAGGGCGATGACCGGCTTGGGGATCCGCTGCCTGAGAGGCGGGAGCTCCACGCCGCTGGCCGCCCGGATGGCCTTCTTGCGGTAGGCGTAGGGCTTGGGGATGATGTACATGTCGATGAGGGGCGTGAACAGGTTCGCGATGATCACGGAGTAGCTGAAGTAGTCCACCTTGCCCAGGATCCGGAACAGGGCCCCCAACACGCCGATAAGACAGCCGTAGACCAGCTGACCCAGGCGGCTCACCGGGGAGGTGGTGTAGTCCGTGGCCATGAAGAAGGCGCCCATGACCACGCCGCCGCCGCAGAGCTGCGCCGCCAGGTAGGAGGGCTCGAAGCCCCGGCCGCCGAAGAGGCCCATGATCAGGGTGAAGGCGCCCAGCACGGAGAAGCAGATCTCCCCATGGATGATATCCAGGCCCCACAGGACGAGGCCGCCGATGAGCAGCGCCACGATGGAGCTGCCGATGACGCCGTTAGCCGTGCCCAGGAACATGCTGGTCACGTCCAGATCCAGCCGGGTACCCGCCTCCATGGCGTCGGACAGGACCTTCAAAGGCGTGGCCGACGTGACGCCGTCCAGGGCCGGGAATTTGGTCATGGCCGTGCCGAAGGAGATGAGCAGGAAGCAGCGGCCGGCGAGGGCCGGGTTGATGAAGTTTTTGCCCAGGCCGCCGAAGCAGCATTTCACCACGAAGATGGCGAAGATGGAGCCCAGGATGGGATAGATCACCGGGGTGCTGGGCGACAGGGACAAAGCGAGGAGCATGCCCGTCACGGCGGCGCTGCCGTCACCGATGGACAGGGGCTTCTTGCTCAGCAGGCAGAACAGGGCTTCCGTGCCCACCGCCGCCACGATGGAGGCGACGATGACCAGCAGGGCATGCCACCCGTACACGAACACGCCCACCGCCGCTGCGGGCAGGAGGCTGATGAATACGGTGTGCATGATGAAGGAGGTGGTCCACCGATCCCGCACATGGGGGCTTGCAGATAGATTCAGTGTCATGGCTTATTTCCCTCCCCCCTGGGCAGCCTGAGCCGCCCTCTTTTTGGCCAGGATCTCCGCCTTGGTCTGCTTGAAGTTCTGCGTCAGGGGGCGCTTGGCCGGGCAGATGAAGGTGCAGGACCCGCAGAAGATACAGTCGAGACCGTAGAGCTTCTTCTCGTACCGCTCCAGGTCCCCGGCGATGATGGCGTCGGCCATCATCTGAGGCATGAGGCCGTTGGGGCACACGGTGGTGCAGCGGCCGCAGTGGAGGCAGGTGGTGAGCTTCAGCTCCGCCGCTTCCACCTCGTCATCGAGGAGCACTGTGATGGCGTTGGTGGTCTTGGTGATGGGCACGTCCAGGGTGCTCACGGAAAGGCCCATCATGGGGCCGCCGGAAATCACCTTCTTGGGATCCGCGCCCTCCTTGAGACCGCCGGCCGCCTCGATCATCTCTTTAAAGCTGGTGCCGTCCCGGGCGATGAAGTTGGAAGGGTTCTGGACGCCCTCGCCGGTGACGGTGATCACATGCCGGAACAAAGGCTCGTTGTAGAGGACCGCCCGCCCCACGGCGTAAATGGTGCCCACGTTGTCCACGATGCACCCTACGTCCGCCGGAAGCTTCGACGTGGGGTAGTCCACCCCGGCGATGACGCTGATGAGGCTGCGCTCGCCGCCCTGGGGGTACTTGGTGCGCAGCTTCTGGACCCGCAGACGGGGATGGCCCTTCACGGCCATCTCCATGGCGGCGATGGCCTCGGGCTTGTTGTTCTCGATGGCGATGACGCCCTCGGCGTTGGGGAAGAGCCGGAGCATGATCTCCATGCCCTCCACGATCTCTTTGCCGTAGCCCCGCATAAGCTGGTCGTTGCAGGTGATGTAGGGTTCGCACTCAGCGCCGTTGGCGATCAGATACTTGATCTTCAGGGGCTCTTTGGGGGCCAGCTTCACATGGGTGGGGAAGCCGGCGCCGCCCAGGCCCGTGATGCCCGCCGCCGCCACCCGGCGCAGGATCTCCTGGTTGGTGATGTCGGCGATGTCCTGACGCTGCCCGAAGGTGCCGGTCTCGGTGTACTGGCCGTCGTTGTCGATGACGACGCACTCCTGCAGCACGCCCGCGATGGTGCGGCGCTTCTCCACCGCCTTCACCGTGCCGGAGCAGGACGAAATGACGTTGGCGGAGACGAAGCCGTCCGCTTCCGCGATGCGCTGGCCCACCAGCACCGGATCGCCCTTCTTAACGATGGCCTTGGCCGGTTTGCCGATGTGCTGGGCCAGGGGGAAGACCATCTCCCCTTTGGCGTCGAATACGCGCAGCGATGCTTCCTTGCTCAGTTCCTTGCGTTCCCTGGGATGCACACCGCCGCGAAACGTGTCCCTCACATTCGATCCCTCCTTCATTGCGAATGGTTGCCTGCCCTACGGGCGGCAAATACACACTTAGAGCAAAAGTATACTCTTGTTAAGAATACCAAATGCGGCAGGTTTTGTAAACCAAAACAGCACTTTTTCGTGAAAATTGTTTTCCCTTCCCCGCAGCAGGCGCAAAAGAAGGGCAAGGAGGCCGGTTGCCTCTTTCCTCCCGGGGAAGATCGTGGTATATTGATATATTGAAAGAAAACCTGTCACAGGAGGTAACCCCATGAACAAGACGCCCGAGGAACTGGTAAACCGATTCATCGAGACGAGAGACGCCATCCGCGCCGCTTTTCGGATGGAGAGCGAGTATATCTACCCCGTCTGCGCCCAGATCTTCCTGGCCGCGGACAAGCCCGTGGAGGCGGAGCGGCTGGACAGGTGCAAGACCCTGGTGAAGAGCAGCACCAGCGTCTTTTCCAGCTTCCGGGGGAACGTGAAGCTGCCGCTTCTGTGCATGCTGGCAGCGAAGGACGATCCGGAGGACTGCTGGGACAGGACCCGGCGGTATTACGCCCTGCTCAAGGAGGTCTTCTACGGGTCCGAATACCTGGCTCTGGGAGCCATGCTTCTCGCCGACGTGGCCAAGGAGGAGGATGTGCCCGCCCTGGCTGCCCGGGGCAAAGGGCTTTACCAGCGCATGAAGAGGGAGCACCCGTTTTTGACCGGCCAGGAGGACAGCGTGTTCGCCCTGATCCTCAGCCAGAGCGCCCGCAGCGACGACGAGCTCATCGAGGACATGGAGCGCTGCTATGAACTGCTGAAGGAGCGCTTCCCCGGCGGGGACGGGCTCCAGGCCGCCTCCCACGTGCTGGCCCTATCCTCGGAGTCCCCGGTGGACAAGGCCTTAAGGATGATCGGCATCTTCAACGCCGTCGAAGCCGCCGGCGGCAAATATGGCAAGGACTGGCAGCTGCCCATTCTGGCGGCCCTGTCCCTGGGGCAGCGGTTCCAGGAGGATCTGGCCAGGGAGCTGCTGGAGATCGACGCCCTCCTCTCGCAGCGGAAGGGATATAAAGGCCTGTTCGGCCTGGACAAGCGGACCCGGTCCATGCACGCGGCCATGCTCCTGTCCCTCCGGGACGAGGCGGAGCCGAAGCAGCCCGTAGAGCTGGTGGGCGCCGCGGCCCAGCAGGCCGCTTTGGCCATCATCGCCGCCCAGCAGGCCCTCATGTGCGCCGTGATGGCTTCCTCCGCCGCCTCCAGCGCGGCGGCCGCCAGCCATTGATAAACGATGCCGCTTTTCCTGATGGAAAAGCGGCACAAAAGAGCATTGTTCGGGAAGTGCGGCTTTGCTGCACTTCTCTTTCTTATTCCTGCGTTTCTCCCCCCGTCAGCTCCCGGGCCAGGCGATACAGGCGGGAGGCGTTGACGAGCAGCTGTTCCCGGGAGAGCTCGCCGGCGGAGAGCCCCGCCAGGATGTCCTTGTAGTCCCCCCGGCTGCCGGGCATGAACAGGTCGCCGCCCGCCGCCGCCACTTTGCGGGGCTGGGTGGCCGGGTATTTGTTCAGCTTGCTGTTCATAAAGCCCAGGACCCAGTCCGTCATGACGATGCCCTCGAACCCGAATTCGCACCGCAGGATATCCTCGATCAGATCCCGGCGCTGGGCGGTGTGGTCGCCGTTGATGAGATTGTAGGAGGTCATGAGGGCCTTGGGCTGGCTCTCCCGCACGGCGATGCCGAAGCCCTTCAGATAGATCTCCCGCAGGGCCCGCTCGGATACGTTGCTGCTGCTGCCGTAGCGGTTGAACTCCTGGTTGTTGGCGGCGTAATGCTTGACGGTGGTCCCCCGGCCGGGGTGGGCCTGGACGCCCTTCGTCAGGGCCGCAGCCATCTTGCCGCCGATCAGCGGGTCCTCGGAGAAGTATTCGAAGTTTCTTCCGCAGCGGATGGACCGATGGATATTCAGGGCCGGGGCCAGCCACAGGTGTACCCCGAAGCGCTCCATCTCGTCCCCCACGATATCGCCGCACAGACGGGCGAAATCCACGTCCCAGCTTTGGGCGACGGCGGTGCCGATGGGGATGGCGGTGCAGTACTGCTCCTCGATCTTGACGCCCCTGGGCGGCTTCTTTTCTCCGGCGATCAGGTTCGCGACGAATTTGATCACGGGGCCCATGATCTCCGTGAAGCTCTCGGGCATGATGCTGTGGCCTACGGCGTGGGCGCCGCCCTGCTTGTCCCGATAGAATCGTTTGGATAATCTGAGCCCCGCCGGGCCGTCGGCCATGACTAAGGGCTCCATGCCCGCGTCCCGAAGCTTGGACGTGGTCTCCCCCGCCGCACCCGCCACGTGGACGCCGGAGTCGCCGATGGGCAAATAGGCGCCGAGGCCCGAAGCATAGGACCCTACGTTCGCCTGGACCAGCAGCTCGTCGGGGACGGCGCGCAAGCTTTCCTCTATGGGATAGACGCGCTTTTCGGGCACGGTCACGGTCTCGACAGCGTCCGGAGAAACCTCCAAAACGGGCAGATCAGCGGGCAGGTCCGCCCTTGGCCGGGGCTCCGGCCGCCAATCCGTAAAGCCCGGTTCGCCCAGGCAGGGACGGGTTTGAAGGGTCACGACCTCCTCCCCCAGCCGCAGGACGGCCGCGGGACGGGCCGAAGCGCTGCTGTTGCCCACGTTCAGGACGTAGTCCCCCGCTTCCAAAACAAAGGCGGACCGGGCCGCATCGTAGGCGGCGCAGTCCCGAAGGTCGAATACGGCCTCCACCGTTTCCGTTTCCCCGGGCTGCAGCAGCTTCGTCTTGACGAAGGCCGCCAGCTCCTGCCGGGGCCTGTCGATCCGCCCGTCGGGGGCGCTCACGTAAAGCTGGACCACCTCCCGCCCGGGTCGTAGGCCGGTGTTCTTCACCTGCACCCGGCAGGCTGCGGCGCTGCCCGTCAGCCGGATCTCTCCGGGCGTCAGCGCAAAGGTGGTATAGGATAGTCCGTAGCCGAAGGGGAACAGGGGCTGCTTGTCCACCGCCTCGAACCAGCGGTAGCCCACGTAGACGCCTTCCCTGTAATTCGTATCGTCGTGGTCGCCGAAATCCCCTGCGGTGGGATAGTCCGCCCACCGGGCCCAGGTGGTGGCGAGCTTGCCGGAGGGGTTCGCCTTACCCAGCAGGATGTCCGCCAGGGCGGCCCCGGTCTCCACCCCCAGCTGGGAGAGGATCAAAATGTTCCCCACCTCCAGCACGGGACCCAGGTCCACCGGCCCACCTACGTTCAGCACCAGCATGAACCGGCGGAACTTTCTGTTCAGGGCCAGAATGTCCCGGATCTCCGATTCGGTCAGCAATATGTCCCCGGGCACCGGGTCCCGGTCGCTCCCCTCGCCGGAGTTGCGGCTGAGAACGTAGAGGGCCGCGTCGCCCTCGCCGTCCAGGGGAAGATCGTATTCCGGCTCCGCCATGGACTTGCCCATGCCGTAGAGGAGCACGTTGGTATGATGAGCCTTGGCCTCCGCCCTGAGCCGGTCCAGAAAGCTCCGCTTCGCCGCGGCGTAGACATCGTCGTATCCGTCCAGCCAGGCCCCGGTGGTCAGTGTGAAGCCCGCCGCCACGAGCCCCTGTTCCACGGTCACGAAGGACCGGGAATTCACCTCGCCGGACCCGGTGCCGCCCTTGACGGTCCGGCGTGCGCCGTTGCCGTAGATTGCGATAGGCCCCGGCCCTGCCAGAGGAAAGGCCCCGTCGGTTTTGAGCAGCACCGTGCAGTCCGCCAAATGTCCCCGCAGCATCTCTACATGTTCCCGTTCATAAACTTCCATCGCCGTTTCCTCCTAACGCTTATTTCTTCGTATCCTCCAGCCCCAGATACTGCCGCAGGGCGGGCAGCTGCGCAAGGCAGTCGTCCCGGCCCAGGAAGTACAGGTCCCGGAGCTTGTTCACGTCCCCCTCGATGACGCCCACCTCTATGGGCCGGGAGGGGCATACCTGCAGGAGCCGCCCCTGCTTGTGGAGCCGCCGCAGCTCTTCGCACTGGTGATTGTATCGCCGGGAGCCCTCCGACAAGGCCGCGGCCAGGGCTGGATAGTCCCGATAGATCCGGTTCACCGCGCTCTGCTCCCGGCGGACCAGCCGTTCCGCCACGGCGGGATAGGCCCGGTAGATCCGTCCGGCGCCGGGAAGCTTCCGCTTCACGTAGCCCTCGGCCAGAGCGTCCGCCCGGCGGCGCACCCGCCCCCTGTCCCGGAAAGCAAGCTCCCGGGTGCGCAGGACCAGGATCTTTTCAAAGCCCTCCTCCATGGCCCATTTATAGGGGATGGCGCAGGCGCAGCCCCCGTCCAGATAGGGGGTCCCCTCAATCATGACCACCGGGGAGATGAAGGGCATGGTGGCGGAGGCCCGGGCGGCCAGCAAGATGTCGCCGCACTTCCCCTTTTCAAAGTAGGTCGCCGCCCCCGTCTCACAGTTGGTCGCCACGGCCACGAACCGCTGCTCCGGCCGGTCGAACCGAGCCCGATCCAGAGGTTCCAGCACACCCCGCTCCTCCGTGAGAAAGCCCACGTCCAAGATGCTGTGGCTGTGAAGCAGGGACCTGGCCCCGATGTAGCGGCTGTCGTGACGGTAGGCCAGGTTCGTGCGGGCGGATCGACCGATCTGCCCTGATACATAGTTCACCCCGGCCAAAGCTCCGGCGGACACGCCGATGACGCAGCTCAGATTGAGCCCGTTCTCCATCATGGCGTCCAAAAAACCCTGGGTATACAGGCCCCGGAAGGCTCCGCCCTCCAGCACCAGGCACCCCGGGATCAGGGTGTCGGCCGCCCGGCCGTGGGGGATGCCCGCCAGGATCTCGTCGGGATCGGTTTCCCCGGGAAGGATATGCTCGCTGATAAAACTCATTTCGTTCTGTCCTTATGCTTCGTCCGCCGCCCTCAGGGCAGAGGCGGATATTTCTTCATGTCGTAGCGGTCGTGGGTGAGCGCGCTGGCCGCCTCGCTGTTTCCCGCCAGCTCCAGGAGCCCGCCGGCCCGGTACCGGGCGGACTGGTCCTGGTTGGAGGTCTTGCAGGCGGCGTTGGCGATCACCGTGACGGAGGGGTCGGCCCCCGGTTCCGCCCGCAGGATGGCCTCCGCTTCGAAGAACAGGGTAGCCGCCTTGATATGATAATCGCCGGAGACAATGGCGATATACTTGATCTCGGGATGATCCCGGGCCAGCAGTTCCAGGCTCAGACGGGCATTTTGGGCCGTGGTGCGGGAGGCCTTTTCCACCAGGACCCGATGCTTGGCGACGCCCTGCTTCTTCAGCCAGGAGGACATCTGCCCCGCCTCCGTGGCGCTCTTCTTCTTGGACGCGGTGCCGCCGCCGGTGCAGAGGACGTAGGCGTTGGGATACTTTTTCGCGCTCTTGAGGGCCACGTTCAGCCGGTTCTTCAGGTGGTTCTGCATGGTGCCGTTGTTGTTGAGCTTGTATCCCAGAACCACGATGCACAGCTCGTCGGTGTCCGGCAGCCCGTCCGGCAATACGCCGGTGCTGATGGAGATCCGATCGTCCAGCGTCCGCCACCGGTCCATGATCTTCGACCACCTTTGGGCGTCATCCGGATAGGCGGCAACCATCTCGCCCAGCAGCTCCTCCACCTTCCCCAGAGCCTTCTCCCCGTCCCGGGCGTAATAGACGGCCATCTCCTCCACGATCTCCACCAGGGGCCGGGGCTCCGGCGTAGGCGTGGGAACGGGGGTCGGCGCCGGCGTATCCGTGGGGGCCGGTGTGGAGGTCGGTGCGGTCGTCGGCGTGGGGGATGCCGTAGGCGTCGCCGTGGGAGGAGGCGTCAGGACCATCGCCGTGGGGACGGGCGGCGTTTTCTCCGCCGTTTGAACGGAGGAAACGGGCGCTGCGGGCGCGCAGCAGCACAGGGACAGGAGCACCGTCCCTATGAGCAACCGACATGCCAGGCGTTTCATTCTGTCCACCTCCCGGATACCATCAGTCCTGCCCGTCCGCCCGCACGAAGCGGGTATAGGTCCGGCCGTCCCGGATAATCGTTTCGTTCCACATGTCCGCGGGCCGGACCCAAAGGCCGGAATCGTTGTACAGGGGCCGATAGACCACCATGGGCGATTCGTCCTCCGAATGCCGGGCGATGCCCAGCACCTCGTACTCCCGGCCCTTGAAATGCCGGTACCGCCCCGGCCGTATGGTCTCCTTCGCTTCCTCGTAGGTCATGTTCGCACCTCACCTAGACCAAGAATACCACAAGGCAGCCCTGCTTCTCGTTCAGCCGAGCAGCTCGTCCAGCCCTTCGGGTCCCTGCAGGACCCGGGCCTTGAGGATCTTCGCCCCGGGCATATAGGGCTGAAGCTTCTCCGCGGTGCGGCCGATGTCGCTGCCGCCGGAGGTGGCGAAAAGCACCGCCTGCTTCCCCTGCCAGTCGTAGCCCTTGCAGAAGGTGTTGATCACGTTAGGCGCACCGTAGTACCAGATGGGGAAACCCAGATACACGAGATCGTAGCTCTCCCAGTTCGCCACCGCGCCCGCCACGGGCACGTCCTTTTTGCCGATCTTCTCCCGGTTGCAGCGGGCCACGGGATTGGTCCAGCGGATGTCCGCCGCCGTGTAGGGCACCTGAGGCCGGATCTCGAACAGGTCCGCCCCCAACCGTTTAGCCAAGGTTTCGGCGACAGCCGCCGTGGTCCCCTGGGCGCTGAAATACGCCACCAAAGTCTTCATCGTTTTTTCCTCCTGTGTCCTGTACTTGTTATACGACGATCTCCGCCCGGCTGCCGCCGGTCCTGTCCTTCTTCACCACGATCTGCCGGTCGATCCGATCCTTCAGCTCGGCTACGTGGGAGATGATGCCCACCAGCCGGTTGCTCTGCGTCAGGGCCGTCAGGGCCTTGATAGCCTGCTGCAGGGATTCCTCGTCCAGGGAGCCGAAGCCCTCGTCCACGAACATGGTGTCCAGGCGAATGCCCCCGGCCATGCTCTGTATCTCGTCCGAAAGTCCCAGGGCCAGCGACAGGGACGCCTTGAAGGATTCGCCGCCGGACAGGGTCTTCACGCTGCGGGTGGTGCCGTTGTAGTAGTCCTTCACGTCCAGCTCCAAGCCCGTCTGGGAGCGCTTGTCCTCCGCCTCGATCCGGCGCATCAGCTCGTACTGTCCGCCGGACATGACCATGAGCCGGGTGTTGGCCCGGGCGATGATCCTGTCGAAATAGGTCATCTGCACATAGGCCTCCAAAGTAATCTTATCCTTGCCGGAAACGTTGCCGTTGACAGTGTCCGACAGGCTCTTGAGCCATTTGAGCCGCGCCTCCAGCGCCGCCAGCTCCCGGGCCTTTCTGCTCATGCTCTCCCCCGCCCGGCGATTGGCGTCCAGGCGGGAACGGACGGCCTTCTGCAGCTCCGCCGCCGCCTGCTTCTGGTCCGTCAAGGCCGCCTTCCGGGCCAGCAGTTCCCCCTTGTCCGCCGGCCGTTCCTGGGCAAGCTGGTCCGTGAGAGACTGCACCTTTCCCTTTGCCTCGGCAAGGCTCTTTTCGCTTTTCTGGCAGGCTGTTTCCGCATCGCGGACCGCCGCCTCCAGCTGCTGCTGTCTGGCCGTCAGGCGGGTCTTCTCCTCCACGGCCTCCTGCCGGCTGGGATAGCCAAGCCGCGCTGTCAGCTCCCCGACGGCCCGTTCCGCAGCCTCTGTCTCGGCAAGCAGGCCGTGAAGCGCGGCTTCGGCCTGATACACGGCCTGGACCTTCTCCGTCTTCGTCGCTTCCTTGGCGGGGATCAGCTGCTTTAGTTCCTCCCGCCGCCCCATGTTGCGCTCCTCCAGGGCCATGGCCCGGCTGATCTCCGCCAGCCTGGCGCTTTGGGCCGCCTCCCTGCTTTCGATCAGAGCGGCGGCGTCCTCGCCGTCCGCCTGTCCCAGCAGCGCCAGGGTCCTGTCCCGCACCTCCTGCCGGATATTCTCCAGCCGAACGTGCCATTCCCCCGCCGCCTTGCTGGCGTCGGCCGCCGCTCTGCGGGCCCCGTCCGCCCTCCTCTTGGCCGCCTCCACGTCTGCCTCGGCAGGCGCCGTCTCCGACAGCCGGGCAAGGGCCGGATGATGCAAAGAGCCGCACACTGGACAGGGGGCGTTCTCCTCCAGGGTGGACGCCAGGATACCCGCCTGCTCGTCCAGAAACGCGCGGTACAGCCGCTCGTGGGCCGCCTGGGCCTGCTGATCGGCCGTTCTCGCCCGCTCATAGGTCTGCCGGGCGGCCTCATGCTGCCTTTCGATGGTGCCCAGCTCAAAAAGCTTTTGTTTCAGTTCCTTCAGCCGGGAGAGACCCTCTTCCGCGGCCTTCTTTTCCGCCTGCAGCCGCTCCCGCAGCTGGCCGGCGTTTTCCAGGGACGCCTGTTCCGCGTTCAGCGCCTGAAGCTCCCCTTGCGCCGCCGCCACGTCCTCTTCCATTCGGACCTTCCGACGGGACAGCGCCTCCTGCTCCGCCCTTCGTTCCCGGAGCCCGGTCCTCTTTTTCTCCAAATCGTCGTAATTCGGGAGCTGGGCTTCCAGCGCCTGGGCCTTCGCCCGCAGTGTCTCTATCTCCGGCTCTCTCAGCTTCACCTGTGCCAGCAGTTCCTTCCGCTTCGATAGATCGGCTTCGGCGGCCTCCCGCTCCTCTTGAGCGCATCGCAACGCCGCCTCCGTTTTTTCCCGCTCGTCGGCCTTGCCGATCTCGGCATGTACGCGGGCCAGCTGCTCCTCCAGGGCAGCCTCCTGTGCTTTCATCGCCTCCAGCGTTTTTTCGTCCTGCTCCAGGATCCTT
>Ga0310697_10001305_pt1 | contig 29834 bp, 23 predicted proteins | sample 172DNAGHGlowgp2_FD_203883 | JGI IMG/M metagenome (GOLD analysis project Ga0310697, IMG submission 203883) | Sheep rumen microbial communities from Palmerston North, Manawatu-Wanganui, New Zealand - 1728 DNA GHGlow gp2 (v2) (version 2) | ecosystem: Host-associated > Mammals > Digestive system >... | reverse complement strand
GGTAGACCTGACAGCCCCGCTACCGTCTCCGGGCTTTGCCCCGAAAGAGGCCCTTGCGCTGCTGAAAGTGACCATAAGGAACGAAGGCAGTCCCATAGCAGACGCATCCCCCCTTCCGGACCAGAGGAGGATTTTCTTCCGCAGTGTCAGCATAGACGGCCTGCGGATGAAGGGGACGCTTGACGTCGGCAGCGTAGCCACCGGGAAGCCTGTATGGCGAGAAGCCGGCAGCCAGGCCGCACTCGGCTTCACACCCGTCACCTTCTACGACGGCCGCCGTGACGGAGCCGAGGGCAGTGCCGAAGGCAGTGCACCCGACGAGACGCCCCAGGGCCTGAACCCTATGCTCACTGAAAACCACTCAGCGGTGACGGGCGAGGTGTTCGGTGCGGGGAAGAATCCCGGCCTGACGAAGGAGGAGCAGGCACTGTTCGTCTATAGCACCGCCTGTAGCGTAGGTGACGGCTTCTTCTACATCATTCCCCGTAACATGCATATCGGTGTCGGCATGACCATCGCGCTCTATACAGAGCAGATAGAGCCCGAGTTCCCCGGTCTCTTAACCGACGGGGAGACAAGCGGGATATGCGTGTATGATACCGTATCTCTCAGCAATATTCTCGGTGAAGGTGTCGATTTCGAACCAGGGAAGTCCTACCTCGTCAGCATTGTCTTCAGCGAGGCGGGCACAAGAGTAGAGAAGACTGTGGGTGACATGAAGTGAACTTATAGTTATTATGATGAAATACTACTGATGCGATAAAATCACGTTAGGTATAAATATTCAAAATAGAGTGAGTTCTTTGACAGATTGATTGAGATTGACAGAGTCTCTCGGCTTGGTGACCAGATCTCTGAGCGAGGTCTTCTCCAAAGCAGAGATCCTGACGAGGGTCGCCACCTCTGTAACTGAGTATGGACTCTTATAGTCCGCCTTGATCTTGGCTAATATCAGATAGGTGATGATTGCTATCCACTGCCTGTACAGGCAGGCAACCTCAGAGGCGCTGATGTCGAAGTTATTTGTGATGAACACGATTTCTTCTCCAGTTTCTCCAGCTTCTTCATCATAGACGCAGACAGCGCGTATCGGTTCTGGATAGAGATAAACGGATTTGGTTGTCAGACGGATTGTGAAGTCACCCGTGATGCCCGTTTTCCTGTCCGCTTCCGTCAGGTGCCTGTGGCTGAGGATTTCATACCTCATGTTCTCCTTCGGCCTGCTTACCCAATAGGCACCGGCTATATGGAAACGGAACAGGGCATCGAAGTCGACATACGCCTAGTCCATCATGTAGAAGGCATACGGCTCAGGTTCGAGGATGTTCAGAAGAGAACCGCAGCCAGTAATCTGGCCGTATAGCAGATGCAACAACTGATTATAGCAGGTCAGGTCCTTTGCGTGCCAGTCTCTATGATACTTGGCAACGAGTTTTTCCAACTGGTATCGGGGGATGAAGTCCATGACTTGGGAGAATATATAACTACCGACATTCATAATTATGCAGTTTTTAGACTGCAAAATTACTCTGTCTTTTTCAGATCAAAAAATCAAAGATCGCTCTGAAACCCTTATTAACAAAGGGATATATGAAGTTGAACTAAAATTTATTGCATCACTAATAAGCTATGATTAAAAAAAAATTATTTCTTTTGGCGGCGTGCATATCATTTTCAATAAGTACCATTGGCCAGGAGTACTTTTATTACAGCAACGGTAAACAGCCACTAATCCTCATCGAAGACAAGATGGTGGTAAGTATTCCAGTTGGTAGTGAGTTGATAAGCAAGAGAATCTGCGAAAATGTACAAATACTATCTGAGGATGCATATAATTATAAACTTGAAAAGATTTTCGACGTTATTGTCATTTCCCAATCAGAGCTTGAAAGATTAACTACGATGGAATTTTGGAAAGAAGATGCGAAATCAGTGATTCTTACAAATGTATTCTTTTATCCTCCAACTCGTGCAGAACTAGAACTGTATCCGTCTTTTGTGGTGGAACTCAAGAATGCCGAGGACGAGGACTTGCTGACGTTTTACATAGAAAAGCATAAGCTTAAGAACCTTGGGATGTATAGCAAACAACTACCCTTATGTTATAAATTGCTTCTTACTCCGGAGTCTGAAAACAGTTCATTGGATATTGCTAATGAAATGCACGAAAGCGGTAAATTCGAATGGGCAATACCTGATTTTTTGGGGAGAGGGCCAGTCCACGATAATATCCGAGGCGTTATTTCCAAAGCAAAGGAAGAATCACAAGAACTCTTCGACCTTCAGGGCCGCCGTCTGCAGGGCGAGCCGCGAAAGGGCGTGTACGTCAGCGGCGGGCGGAAGTACGTTGTCAGGTGACGCTGTTTACTATCACCCGATGCACCCGCACCTGATACTCCACGACTATTGCGCAATACTCCACGACTAATTTTCAATACTCCACGACTAATTTCCAATACTCCACGACTATTTTTCAATACTCATGGTGGCCTGAAAAATTCGACCGGCCACCAGACTTTTTCTGGCGGTTAAGATTTGCCTTACACAATAATGTTGTAATACGAACGTTATAATAAGGTGTTGGCACGTAAACTGCTATCCGTCGCAGTACTGCTTGCAGTGGTACAAGGGCTGTGGGCACAGTACGATCCGTCGTTCAGTCACTACTGGGCGATGGAGCCGTCGTATAACCCTGCGGCGGTAGGAAAGGTGTCGAAGCTGAACGTCACGGCGGCGTATAACATGACGTTAGCGGGTTTCAAGCGTAACCCGAAGACGATGTATGCCGGTGCCGACATGCCATTCTACGGGCTGGGGGCCACTCACGGCATCGGAGGGCAGTTGGTGAACGACGCTATAGGACTGTTCTCGCACCAGCGACTCGCGCTGCAGTACGCTTACAAGAAGAAGCTGTTCGGAGGAGTGCTCAGTGCCGGTGTCCAGGGAGGAATCATCAGTGAGAAGTTCGACGGTTCGGAACTGGACCTCGAGGAGGCCAACGACCCCGCCTTTTCGACATCGCAGGTCACCGGTACGAGCTTCGACATCGGTGCCGGACTGTACTATGCTCACCGTAACTGGTACGTGGGGCTGTCGGCACTGCACCTGACGGCTCCCACCATCGACCTGGGTGAGACGAACCAGATAGACATCTCGCGGTCGTATTATTTTACCGCCGGATACAATATTAAGCTGAGAAATCCGTTTCTTACGATAAACACCTCTCTCTTCGCGCTCAGCGATGCCGTGGGCTACAAGGGGCAGGCGACGGGGCGGCTGATGTACGCCCACGAGGAGAAACTGATGTATGCCGGCTTCTCCTACAGTCCGACGAACTCCGTCACGCTGCTCATAGGCGGCAGGTTTCACGGGGTGATGTTGGGCTACAGCTATGAGGCCTACACGTCGGCAATAAACATCGGCAATGGCAGCCACGAGCTGTACCTGGGCTACCAGACGGACATCAACCTCTCGAAGAAAGGGCGTAACAAGCACCAGAGTGTGAGGATTCTATAGTTCGAGGTACGAGGAACGAGGAGCGAGGAATGAGGAGCGAGGTACGAGGAAAAGAACGAAAAGAGAAAAACGAAGATATGAAGAAGTTAGCAATAGGACTTTGTGCCATGACGGCAGTGCTGCTGACAAGCTGCTTCGGCAGCAAGCTGGCATCGCAGCAGGGTGGCGAGGTGACAGGTGCCGGCGGCCGGGCTTTCGCAGAGCCCGCCCCTTACGGTATGGTGCTTGTCAAGCGTGGCCATCTGCGCATGGGTATTGAGAATCAGGACTCGCTGTGGGGTAAGGAGACGCCCACGCGCGACATCTCCGTCGATGGGTTCTGGATGGACGACACTGAGATTACGAACTCCGAGTACCGGCAGTTTGTGAACTACGTCCGCGACAGCATCCTCCGTGAGCGGCTTGCCGACCCCAACTACGGCGGCGACGAGAGTTTCAAGATAGAGGAAGACCGTAACGGCGACCCCGTCACGCCCCATCTGAACTGGAAGAAAGCGTTGCCCCGCAAGCCCAACGAGGACGAGCTGCGCGCCTTCGAGAGCCTGTATGTCACCAATCCCGTCACTGGCGAGAAGATGCTCGATGCCTCGCAGATGAACTACCGCTACGAGGTCTACGACTACACGACGGCAGCCCTGCGCCGTAACCGTCTGAACCCCGAGGAGCGCAACCTGAACACCGACGTCACCGTCGACCCCAACGAGACGGTGTGGATATCGAAGGACACGGCCTACATCAACGACGAGGGAAAGATTGTCCGCGAGACCATCAACCGTCCGCTCAGCGGTCCTTGGGACTTCCTTAACACGTACATTATTAATATATACCCCGACACCACGTGCTGGGTGAACGACTTCCCCAATGCCGACAACGAGGTGTATATGCGAAACTACTTCTCCAACCCCGCCTATAACGAGTACCCCGTGGTAGGCGTGACATGGGAGCAGGCCAACGCCTTCTGTGCATGGCGTACGGAGTACCTGCTGAAGGGTCTCGGTCCCGCCGCCCGTTTCGTCCAGCGCTACCGTCTGCCGACGGAGGCCGAGTGGGAGTATGCCGCACGCGGCAAGGACGGCATGGAGTTCCCGTGGGAGAACGAGGACGTGGCCTCGGGCAAAGGCTGTTTCTTTGCCAACTTCAAGCCCGACGACGGCAACTACACCAAGGACGGCAACCTCATAACCTCGAAGGTGGGCATCTACAGTGCCAACACCAACGGGCTGTACGATATGGCTGGCAACGTGGCCGAGTGGACCTCGACGATATTCACCGAGGCAGGTGTCGATGCCATGAACGACGTGAACCCGCAGCTGAAGTACAATGCCGCCAAGGAAGACCCCTACCGGCTGAAGAAGAAGTCGGTGCGCGGCGGCTCGTGGAAGGACCCCGAGAGCTACATCCGCTCGGCGTGGCGCAGCAGCGAGTTCCAGAACCAGCCCCGCTCTTACATAGGCTTCCGCTGTGTCCGTTCGCTTGCCAACACCGTCAGCGAGAAGGCCAAGGACGCGAAGAAGCAGAAGAAGTAAGAGCGCAGAAGCCGCGAATGTCGTGACAACGGAATATCGTAACAACGAAAAACGTCATAAAGAAAACAGGAAAAGCAATGACACAGTATAGCAAATTAAACGTTATCTACCGTCTGCAGAAATGGCTCGACAGCGTGCCTGGCCAGACGTTCATGAACTACGCATACAGCTGGGGTGCCTCGATAGTGATTCTCGGTACGCTCTTCAAGCTGACTCACCTCCCGGGTGCCAACTTCATGCTGTTCCTCGGCATGGGCACTGAGGTGGTGGTGTTCTTCATCGCTGCCTTCGACCGTCCGTTCGACAAGACCGCCGACGGTATGGAGCTGCCGACACACGTCGGATTGGAAGGTGCCGGACTGACGGCCGGCGAAGGACAGGGTGCCGTCATCGTCGGCGGCCCGACAGTCGTCGGTGGCGGAGTCGTCAGCGGTGAAGGTGCTGTTGCCGCAGGAGGTGAGGACGCTGCAGGCGGCGGTGTCGTCGGTGGCGGCGGATCCATCATCTTCGGTGGCGGCCCGGCAGTCATCGGTGGTGGCGTCGTCGGAAGCGGAACCACTGGTGGCGTTGTTGGCGGCGGAGTCGCCGGCGGTGCTGCCGGCAGTGACTCTGGAGCACAGTTTGGCGAGGCCGGCGAACAGGCAAAGGTCGACACCGAGGCCATAGCGGCGGTGTCGTCGTCGGTGACGACGATGGCCGGTGGCATCGTGGCAGCCCCGGTGCCCGTGAACCCCGAGCTGGAGGAGGCCACCAGCAACTACGTCGACGAGCTGAAGAACCTCACCGAGATGCTGCATAAGGTGTCGGAGCAGAGCGAGCGTCTGTCGCGTGACTCCGAGGAGATGGAGAACCTGAACCGCACTCTCACCGGCATCTGCAAGATTTACGAGATGCAGCTCAAGGGTGCCAGTCAGCAGATCGGCACTATCGACGAGATCAACGAGCAGACACGCCGCATGGCCGACCAGATTGCCGAGCTTAACAAGATCTACGCCCGCATGATCGAGGCCATGACCGTGAATATGCCGCAGGCCGCTGTCGCGAATAATCAATAGGGGCAACAGGCCCTGTGAGCCTAATGAGCCCTATGAAGCCTTATGAGCCCAATAGGCCTTATGAGCCCTATAAGCCCTAAAAACACTGAGCCCAATAAGAACCAAATATATGGCAATAAAGAAAAGACCCGTCTCGCCGCGCCAGAAGATGATCAACCTTATGTATGTCGTCTTGATGGCCATGCTTGCGCTGAACGTCTCGAACGAGGTGCTCAACGGCTTCTCCATTGTGGAGGAAAGCCTGAACCGCACCACGTCGAACGCAGTGAAGGAGATACAGGGTATGTACGAGAACTTCGAGGAGCAGATGAAGGCCAACCCCCAGAAGGTACGGGAGTGGTACGACAAGGCACAGCATGTCAAGCGTACCAGTGACTCGCTCTATAACCTTGCCGCCGAGCTGAAGCTCGCCATAGCCCACGAGGCCGACGGCAAGGACGGCGACCCCTCGAACCTGCGTAACAAGGAGGACCTGGAGGCCGCCAACCAGGTGATGCTTGCCCCGGGACGCGGGCGCGGCGGAGCACTGAAAGAGGCCATCGACAGCTACCGTGAAGGAATACTGAAGCAGGTCACCGACCCTGCACAGAAGAAAATCATAGCCAGCGACCTGACAACGGAGGTGCCTTCGACCGGACTGGGCAAGAACTGGCAGGAGTATATGTTCGAGTCGATGCCTGCTGCCGCCGCCGTGACGCTGCTGTCGAAGCTGCAGAGCGACGTGCGCAACGCCGAGAAGGAGGTGCTCCACACGCTGGTGCAGAACATCGACGTGAAAGACATACGTGTCAATGCCCTTGAGGCCTTCGTCATCCCCAACTCGCAGACCATTGTCCGCGGCGACAGGTTCTCGGCGAAGATTGTCATGGCCGCCGTCGACACCACCCAGATACCCGACATCTACATCGGCAACCAGAAGGTGACGCTGCGTGACAACGTCTACGAGCGCATCTGCGGGTCGACGGGCGACTTCACCCTTGCCGGACATATAGAGACCGTCAACGGAAGCGGCGAGAAGATACGCCGCGACTTCTCGCAGAAGTACACCGTCGTTGACCCCTCGGCCACCGTCTCTGCCGACCTTATGAACATGCTGTATGCTGGCTACTCGAACCCCATCAGCGTGTCGGTGCCCGGAGTGCCACTGAACAAGATCCAGGCCACGATGAGCGGCGGCGGAACGCTGCAGCCGACGGGGCCGGGACGCTACATAGCCCGTCCGTCGAAGGTAGGCGAGAACGTCACCATCACCGTGACGTCGACGAACACCGGACGGGCGCAGACCATGGGACAGTTCACCTTCCGCGTGCGTAAGCTGCCCGATCCGACGCCGTATATCGCCATGAAGGACGCACAGGGCAATCCCACACGCTTCAAGGGCGGCGGCATGGCCAAGGGCAGTCTGATGGGCATCGACGGCATCGGTGCAGCCATCGACGACGGCATCCTCGACATCGCCTTCAAGGTGATATCGTTCGAGACGGTGTTCTTCGACAACATGGGTAACGCCGTCCCCATGGCCAGCAACGGAGCACAGTTCTCCGAGCGGCAGAAGGACACGTTCCGCAAGCTTGCACGTAACCGCCGTTTCTACATCTCGCGTGTGACGGCAGTAGGTCCCGACGGCATACAGCGTACGCTGCAGAACCCGATGGAGATTATAGTGAAGTAACAGCGTAATGTCGGAATAACGTGATTACGAAAAAAGCGTGATAACGAGATAACGAAACGGTGTAATAACCTGATAACGAAATAACGAGACAACGAAAAATGAGAAGAACGATTGCTCTTATAACGATAGCACTGCTGACGGCCGGCACGTTGCAGGCCCAGCCGAAGAAGTCGCGCGTGCAGACAACACAGCAGACCCAGCAGCGGAGACAGCAGCAGGGCAACAACCAGTCGCAGGGCATGACTCGGCGCATGCAGATCAGCTACCCCGTGGCCTTGGACATGCCCGAGGACGTGGTGTGGCGGCGTGACATCTACCGTCAGCTCGACCTGAACGACGATGCCAATGCCGGACTGTACTACCCCGTGCAGCCGCAGGGTAAGCAGATGAACCTGTTCACCTACATCTTCAAGCTCGCGCAGAACGGTTACATACCCATCTACGAGTACTCCGTTGCCAACGACGGTAACGACGACTTCTCGCCCACGGCGAAGGTGGAGCTGAAGACCGTCCTCGACAACTACCACATCTTCTACGAGGAGCAGAACGGCAAGCTGAAGATAGACAACAGCGACATCCCCTCGGCCGAGGTCATGAAGTACTTCCTAAAGGAGAGTGCCTACTACGACCAGGGCAATGCCACGTTCCACATCAAGCCGCTCGCGCTCTGTCCGGTAATGATGCGCGACGACGACTTCGGCGGTGAGGCGGCTCAGTATCCGCTGTTCTGGATTAAGTACTCCGACCTCGAGCCGTTCCTTAGCCGCCAGACCATCATGACGTCGAACGTCAACAATGCCGCCGTGATGTCTATGGACGACTATTTCACGCTGAACAAGTATCAGGGAAAGATATACAAGACCAACAACATGTTGGGAAAGACACTGGCACAGATAGCCGGTGGCGACACTACGAAGCTCTCCAGCGAGCAGCGGCGCATAGAAGCCGAGCTGGAAGCCTTCAAGAACAACATCTTCGGCGACAAGGCCAAGCGCGACTCCCTCGACAGTATTGCCGATGCCCATCCGAAGAACGTGAAGGCAGCCTCCAAGGCAAAGAAGACTACTGCCGCCAAGGCCCCGAAGACGAAGAGCGAGAAGGCTAAGAGCAGTAGCAGCAAGTCGTCGTCATCGTCGCAACCGGCAGCGCGTGTCAGCGTGCGCAGGCAGAGACATTAGAATGATGAAGGTGCGACGGATTGTGGCTTTGGCATCGTTGACGATGTGTGTGGCGTGGCTCTCGGTCACGCCCGCAAGGTCTCAGTCTGTGCGCTTCGGAGTGAAGGGCGGCCTTGAGCTTACGCAGATGGACTTCAGCAGCGACGCGCTGCGCAGCAGCAACCGTGCCGGTTTCTACGTCGGTCCGCAGGTGAAGTTCCAGCTGCCGGTGGTAGGTCTCGGCATCGATGTCTCTGCACTCTACAACCGCCGCGATGTCAAGGTCGAGGGTGAGACGTTCAAGCAGCAGAGTCTGCTGCTGCCCGCTCATGCCCGTTACAGTGCCGGCATCGATGACGTGTTTGCCATCTTCCTCTGTGCCGGTCCGCAGTTCAGCTTCAATGTCGGCGACGACATCTTCTACTGGAAGGACATCGATAACAACAACAACCAGTTCAGCCTTCAGACCACGACACTGAGCGTCAACTTCGGAGCCGGTGTCACACTGGGCGGCGATCTCGAGGCGGCGGTGTTTTATAACATCCCGATAGGGAAGACCGCCGACTTCACATGGGACCAGCTCGGGAAAGAGCTCAAGAACCAGAACTGGAACCGTGCCAAGTCGCGCACCAACGCCTGGCACCTGTCACTTACTTATTTCTTCTGAATGGTGTACGCCGACGTCATTCTGCCGCTGCCCCTTGAAGGCACGTTCACCTATTCCGTCCCCGCCGCACTGGCGGGGCAGTGTGCTGTGGGCAAGCGCGTGCTGGTGCCACTGGGCCGCAGCAAGATGTATGTAGGCATTGTCGATGACATGCACGACAGGGCTCCTGAAGGCTACCAGGTGAGAGACCTGCTCGAGGTGCTCGACAATGAACCGCTGCTGCTGCCGCAGCAGCTGAAGCTGTGGCACTGGATTGCCGACTATTACATGTCTCCCGTCGGCGAGGTCTACAAGGCCGCCATGCCCGCCGGGCTGAAGGCCGAGGAGGGCTACAAACCCAAGACGGAGACATACATACGTCTCACGCCGGCCTATCGCAGTGAGCAGGCTCTGCACATAGCCCTCGACATGCTTAAGCGGGCACCGCGTCAGTTAGAGGTCTTCAACGGTTTCCTCTCGCTGTCGGACTTCATGCAGCAGAACGAGGTGACGCGTGACGAGCTGCTCAACGACACCCACGCCAACCTCGAGGCGGTGAAAGCACTGGTGGCACGCGGCATGCTGGAGACCTACGAGGTGGAGGTGGGACGGCTGAACCACGGTGGAGAGCCCCATCCCGAGCTGGTGAAGAAACTGACGGCGGCACAGGAGACAGCCTATAACGAGGTGCTGCTCTCGATGATGAAAAACCGTGTCACGCTGCTTCACGGAGTGACATCGAGCGGTAAGACCGAGATATACATACATCTCATACAGCGCGAGCTGGAGCGGCACCGCCAGGTGCTCTACCTGTTGCCGGAGATAGCCCTGACGGTGCAGATGATGGACCGTCTGCGCCGCGTCTTCGGTGACCGTCTCGGCATCTATCACTCGAAATACTCCGATGCCGAGCGTGTGGAGATATGGCAGAAGCAACTCTCGGCGCATCCCTATGACGTGATACTCGGAGCCCGCTCGGCGGTGTTCCTGCCGTTCCAGAACCTCGGACTCGTCATCGTCGACGAGGAGCACGAGACCTCCTACAAACAGCAGGACCCGGCACCACGCTATCATGCCCGTTCGGCGGCGGTGATGCTCTCATGTTTCTCCGGCGAGTCCGGCGAGTCTGCAACACGTGTGCTCCTCGGCTCCGCCACACCCTCGATGGAGTCCTACCATAACGCCAAGACCGGGAAGTACGGCTACGTACAGCTCACAGAGCGCCATCAGGGCATAGAACTGCCGGAGATAGAGGTCGTCGACACCGCCGACCTGCGCCGCAGGAAATTCATGCGCGGACCGTTCTCGCCGCTGCTGCTGTCGCGTGTGCGCCAGGCACTGGAGAACGGTGAGCAGGCCATACTCTTCCAGAACCGTCGCGGCTATGCCCCGATGATTGAGTGCCAGCAGTGTCGCTGGGTGCCGCGCTGCCAGCACTGCGACGTGTCGCTGACGCTCCACCGTCAGGTCAACCAGCTGACGTGTCACTACTGCGGTGCCGTCTACCAGGTGCCGACAGCCTGTCCCAGCTGTGGCAGCACACAGCTGCAGACGCGTGGCTACGGTACGGAGAAGATAGAGACCGAGGTGCGTGACATCTTCCCTGAGGCGCGCATCAGCCGTATGGACCTTGACACCACACGGTCGCGCCATGCCTACGAGCGTATCATCAGCGACTTCGCCTCGGGGCGCACTAACCTGCTCATCGGCACACAGATGATCAGCAAGGGCCTTGACTTCGACCGCGTCAGCGTCGTCGGGATACTCAATGCCGACGCCATGCTTAACATCCCAGACTTCCGTGCCTACGAACACGCCTTCATGATGATGGCGCAGGTCAGCGGACGTGCCGGACGGCGTGGCAAGCGCGGGCTGGTGGTGCTGCAGACACAGCAGCCGCAGCTGCCGCTCATTGGTCAGGTCATGCGTAACGACTATGCGGCTCTGTACCGCGACCTCAGCGAGGAACGCCGTATGTTCCGCTATCCGCCGTTCTACCGTCTTGTATGTGTCTATGTGAAGCACCGCAACGAAGCCCTTGCCGCCGCTGCCGCCCTTACCATCGGTCAACAGCTGCGGCAGTGGTTTGGCGACCGTCTGCTCGGCCCCGACAAACCTGCCGTGGCAAAGGTGAAGACGCTGGCCATAAGGAAGCTGATGCTGAAGCTTGAGTACGGGCTGAACCAGTCCGAGGTGCGCAAATATTTAGCGCTTGCCCAGCAGCAGTTGCTGCAAGACAAGCGCTATGCGTCAGTTCAGGTCTATTACGATGTAGACCCGCTGTGACTTTCTCTAACTCTTTACCCTCACACCTTAGAAGGCCACCTCGCAGCCCACGCCAAAGACACGGTTCGTGCGTGTGAAGGTGTTGTGGCCTGCAGGGATGGTGAGGCCTAAGCTGGCCATGTTCTTCTCGGGCAGGTCCATGTCGTAGTTCTCGTAGTTTGTCTGGAAATAGGCTGCCGAGAGCTGCACCTTCTCCGTCACCTTGTACTTCAGACCGAAGCCGAAGGTGTAGCTGTCGACGACGAACGACATGTCGTTCATGTAGTCGTCGGTGAGCTGGTAGCGCGTCAGCTGACCACCGCCGGAGACCGTCAGCCGTGGGGTGATGTCCCACTCGGCACCGGCCAGATACTCGTTGGTGCCACCGTCGAGCAGCTTCTCGCTGTGCTCGTACCAGTGGGCATCGGTGTCGTAGAAGTGGTGGTAGCCCAGGTTCAGACGTACGTTGTCAACGATGCTCCACTGCGCACCGATAGCCAGCTGTGCCGGTGCGTCCTCGGGGACGCTCGTGCCGTCGACGTACTTGTTGGTGGCACTGATGACCGTAGCCTCCTCCAAGTCGGAGTTGTTCTTCATCCGCATGCGCGTCTTGAACTCATATTTGGCAGCGAAGTTGAAGGCTCCGGTCTTGTAGTCGATGCCTATGACGGGGGCGATGCCCCAGCCCGTCTGGTCGCTCTTCAGGTTGACGCCGTTGCTGTACGGGGCAAGGGTCTCAGCACTGGCGTTGAGCTGGTCGCCGACGGCCTGCAGTGCTGCGCCGGCAGCCTGTAGCTGCTGACCCTGCGCCACGAGCTGCTGTATCTGGGGCAGCTGCATGGCCTCCTCCTGACTCAGCCCGGCAGCCATGGCCTGGGCCACTCCCTGCTGGATGCCGGCCTGTACCTGTCCTGCCATGTTCGCAACGTTCAGTCCGCCCTGCTGCAGTCCGCCCTTGACACCCTCGAAATACTCGGGCAGTGTCATCGCTTTGCCGCCGTCCATGACGCGTATGTTGTTCATGCGTGCCTCGTAGCTCGCCGTGCCGTACAGCAGGCGCAGACCGCCGTAGACGGAGAGGTGCTCGTTGAATTTATGTGCTGCACCGACCTGGAATCCGAAGTAGAACTGCTGACCTTTCATGTATCCGTCGACATCGTAGCCCGTCACGCTCGGCACGCTGGCATCGAGCGGCGACAGCTGGGCGTTCAGCTGGTCGGAGGTGCTGATGAGCTTCTTGGCAATGGCGCCGATATAGCTCTCGAACGAGCCTAAGCCGTTGTCGAATTCGCACTTGCCGCCACCGCCGGGTACCGAGAAGTTGAACTGCAGCGACCAGTCGCCCTTGTTGTATGCTGCCTGCAGCGACGGGATGATGGGTGCGTTGGCAATGCCCTCGAAGGTCTTCGTGGCAAGGTTGTTGTTCCTTATGCCATACTTGAAGTCGGGATTCGTCGACTCTATGGTACGTGTCTGGTGGGCGTACTGCCAGTTGAAGGCCAGGTGCAGCCCCTCGTCCATGAAGGCCACGCCGGCGGGGTTCGAGTAAACACCGTCAAGACCGATTGCAGCGTCGCGTGCCGGGTTACGGAGGAAGTCGACACTCTGGTTCGTATTGGTTAAGATGCCACCGGCACTTGCTGTGGTGGTGGCTGCCAGCATCACGCCGGCCAGGATTGATTGAATTTTCATGTCGTAAAATATCTTGTTTGAAAATTGGCTGCAAAGGTATTCTAATTGTTCGAGATTTCGCCGTTAGCGTGCACAAAGTTAACGAAGTTTAACGGAAAATGCACACAAAGCTGCACAATTGTGCAACTTTGTGCAGTTTTATGTGTCACTTGTCATCAGTGTTCGCCCTTCAGTGCCGGGTAGCTGATGCGTGTGTGGTAGATGGTCTTCAGCTTCTCTATGAGCACCGTCTTGGCGTACTGAATGTCGCGGAAGGTGATGGGGCAGTCGCGGAAGTAGCCGTCGGCCACCTGGCCGTCGATGATATGGCCCACCAGCTCGCGGATGCTCTTCTCGCTGTAGTCCGACAGCGAGCGCGACGCTGCCTCCACCGAGTCGGCCATCATCAGTATGGCCTGCTCCTTGGTGCTGGGGTTCGGGCCGGGGTAGGTGAACAGCAAGTCGTCGACCTGCTCTTCAGGGAACTCGTTGTGCTGTTTCACGAAGAAGTATTTCGCCTTGCCCTGCCCATGGTGGGTGGCTATGAAGTTCTTGATGACATCCGGCAGGTTGTACTTGTCGGCAAGTTTCAGACCGTCGGTCACGTGGCTTATGATCATCTGTGCACTCTCCACGTAGGTCAGTCCGTCGTGCGGGTTAAAGCCCGACTGGTTCTCGGTGAAGTATGTCGGGTTCAGCACCTTGCCGATATCGTGGTACAGTGCGCCAGTCCTGACTAACTGGCTCTTCGCACCAATCTTGTTGGCTATCTCGGCGGCGAGGTTCCCCACCTGTATGGAGTGCTGGAACGTCCCCGGTGCCACCTCGCTCATCCGGCGAAGCACCTCTTTGTTCATGTCCGACAGCTCGATCAGCGTAATGTTCGAGGTGAACCCGAAGGTCTTCTCAATGATGTAGAGTAGGGGATAGGTGCAGAACAGCACCACACCGCTGATGGCCAGGTAGTTGTAGTCGCTCATGTCGAGCACCGTCAGGCTGTTGGCTTTCGTCAGCTCTATGGCGAGATTCGTGCAGCAGGCGGCAGCAGTAACTACTATAGCCGTCCAGAACAGCTGTGAGCGGCTGCTCAGCTCGCGCAGCGAGAAGATGGCCACCAGTCCCGCCACTATCTCAACGCTGATGAACTCGAAGGGCCGCTGAAGTGCTACGGCCGCTATGAGCACCAGGGTGACATGGGCCATGAATGCCGTGCGGGAGTCCATGAACACCCGTATGAATATGGGGACGATAGCAAACGGGATGATGTAGACGTGCAGCATGCTGTGGCTTACCAGGAGCGACGACAGCATCGCGAACAATATTATCAGAGAGTAGATCATCGCCATGGAGCGGATGTTCTCGAAGTAGTCGTTACGAAACAGCGACAGGAACAGTGTGAACACCGTCATCAGCACGCTGACGTAGATAATCTGTCCCAGGAGTGTCATGCTCAGCTGAGTGTCGTCCTTCTGACGGCGCTCGCTCTCTTTCAGGAATGACTGTAGAGTGTTGAACGTCCGCTCGTCGACGATGCCGCCGCGGTCGATGATCTTCTGTCCGCGTTGCACCACGCCGGAGGCCAGCGGCACACTGCTCGTCAGGTCGCGGTAGCTCGACTCGCTGCGCACCTTGTCGTACACCAGGTTCGGCAGTATGTAGTCGTTCAGGTTGCACTTCTTCAGCTGCTCGCGGTGCTCGGCCAGCATGGGGTCGGAGAACAGTTTCTCGTAGGCACTGACCGTCGACATGACGCTCGTGATACGCGCACTGACGGCGTTCTTTCCGTTCACGATGCGTATCATGTTCGTCGTGTCGCTGCGCAGTGCCTGGTAGTCGCCGGTGCTCATGATGCCGGTACTGTACAGCCGTCGCAGGCGGTTGGCGATGATGCTCACGAAGTCGGCAGACATGTCGGGGATGCCCTGTCCGTAGTCCTTCAAGAACTGCCGCACTGCCTTCGCCTCCTGCTCCTGAATATAATTGTAGTATGGCTCGTAGAGCTTCAGAATGCTGTCGCGCTCTGACTGCACCACCTCGTCGCTCTTGTATATCGGGAAGTCGAACGGTGCCGTGAAGTCGGCATAGCGCCACGGCTTTCCTTTCTCTATCTTGAAGTTTACGCCGTTGTCGCGCGGCAGGACTGCCACTATCGCCACGACAGAGATTATTACCAGTGCGGTGCGGATGAGGAAATCGCGCCACGGAAGACTGCTTGTCTGCTTGAAATAGCTCATTTTTTATGCTCTATAACACGTTTCTTGAGTTTTACGATGCGAAAATACAAAAAAAAGCCGTAATTATCAAAAAAATGTTGTACTTTTGCAGAAAAATAACAAACCAAACATGTCTGACAGGAAAGTTCGGGTGCGTTTTGCACCCAGCCCCACGGGGGCTTTGCATATCGGTGGCGTACGTACCGCTCTGTATAATTACCTTTTTGCGCGGCAGCATGGCGGCGATCTGGTGTTCCGTATCGAGGACACCGACTCCAACCGTTTCGTGCCCGGTGCCGAGGAGTACATCATTGAGTCATTCCGGTGGCTCGGCATACACTTCGACGAGGGTGTCTCCTTCGGTGGCGACAAGGGACCTTACCGCCAGAGCGAGCGTCGCGATATCTATAAGAAATATGTGCAGCAACTGCTTGACGAGGGCAAGGCCTACATAGCGTTCGACACCCCCGAGGAGCTGGAGCAGAAACGTGCCGAGATACAGAATTTCCAGTACGACTCCAAGACTCGCTCTATGATGCGCAACTCACTGACGCTGCCTGAGGAGGATGTTCGCGAGCTGATAGCTTCCGGCCATCAGTATGTCGTACGCTTTAAGATTGACGGCGGCAGCGAGGTGCTCGTCCACGACCTCATACGCGGCGATGTGCGTGTCAAGACTGACATCATCGACGACAAGGTGCTCTACAAGAGTGCCGACGAACTGCCCACATACCATCTGGCGAATATCGTCGACGACCATCTCATGGAGATAACCCACGTCATACGCGGCGAGGAGTGGCTACCGTCGGCACCGCTGCATGTGCTGCTCTACGAGGCCTTCGGCTGGGCCGACACCATGCCACAGTTTGCACATCTGCCTCTGCTCTTGAAACCCGACGGCAAGGGAAAACTGTCGAAACGCGACGGTGATCGTCTGGGATTCCCCGTGTTCCCCTTGGAGTGGCACGACCCGAAGACTGGCGATGTCAGCCGTGGGTACCGTGAGGACGGCTACTTCCCTGAGGCCGTCATCAATTTCCTTGCGCTGCTGGGCTGGAATCCAGGCACTGAGCAGGAGCTCTTCACACTCGACGAGCTAGTGCCGCTGTTCGACATCACAAAGTGTTCGAAGGCCGGTGCGAAGTTTGCATACGAGAAGGGCATCTGGTTCAACCACGAGTATATCCTGAAGAAGACTGACGACGAGATAGCCCGTCTGTGGCTGCCCGAGGTCCGGCAGCACTGTCCCGGCGAGACCCTCGAACGTGTCACCGAGGTGTGCCGGATGATGAAGGACCGCGTGTCGTTCGTCAAGGAGTTGTGGCCGTTGTGCTCCTTCTTCTTCGTCGCTCCTACCGAGTACGACGAGAAGACTGCCAAGAAACGCTGGAAAGCCCACAGCCCCGAAAGCGGGGAGACAGGCTCCGCACAGCAGCTGACGGAGCTCATCGGAGTGCTTGAGGGGCTCGACGACTTCTCCTTAGAGCATCAGGAACAGGTAGTACATCAGTGGATAGAGCAGCGTGGCTACAAGCTGGGCAACATCATGAACGCCTGGCGACTCACCCTCGTAGGCGAAGGCAAGGGTCCCGGTATGTTCGACATCTCGGCCTTCCTGGGCAAGGACGAGACCATCCGGCGCATGCGTCGCGCCATAGAGACGTTAGGCTGATGTACAACCTCGTAATATACCTCTATCTCATTGGCATCGCCGTCTACAGCCTTTTCAACGAGAAGGTGCGGAAGATGTGGCGTGGGGAACGTGCCGCCTTTGACATTCTGAAAGAACAGGTCGCCCCCGAGGCACGCTACGTATGGTTCCATGCCGCCTCGCTGGGAGAGTTTGAGCAGGGCAGACCCCTCATCGAACAGCTACGGCGCGAGCATCCTGAGTACAAGATTCTGCTGACGTTTTTCTCGCCGTCGGGCTATGAGGTGCGCAAGGACTATGCCGGGGCGGACATCGTCTGCTACCTGCCCCTCGACACACCGCTCAACGCAAGGCGTTTCCTGAGGCTCGTCAGGCCTGTCATGGCGTTCTTCATCAAGTACGAGTTCTGGTATAACTACCTCCATATCCTCAAGCACCGCAATGTGCCCGTCTATAGCGTGTCGAGCATCTTCCGTCCAGACCAGGTGTTTTTCCGCTGGTACGGGCATCAGTACGGGCGGGTGCTGAACTGCTTCACCCATTTCTTTGTACAGAACGAGCAGAGCCGTGAGCTCCTGGCGACCATCGGCATCGACTGTGTCACCGTCGTCGGCGACACGCGATTCGACCGTGTGCTCATGATCAAGGAACAGGCCAAGGAACTGCCCGTTGTGGAACAGTTCCTCTCTCACGTACCTCACACCACGCAAATGCTACGGGTAGGCGCGAAAGCGGGACTCCTCGCACCTCGGGTGTTTGTCGCCGGCAGCAGCTGGCAGCCTGACGAGGAGATATTCATCCGCTTCTTCCGCGAGCATCCCGAGTGGTGTCTTGTCATTGCGCCGCACGTCATCGGCGAGGAGCACCTGCAGCAGATAGAACGTCAGCTCGACGCCATCGGCTTCAGCCATGTGCGCTATACAAAGTTTTCTGAGAACTTCGGTTACTCGGCCCTTATCATCGACTGCTTCGGTCTGCTGTCATCCATCTACCGCTATGCCACCGTTACATATGTCGGCGGCGGTTTTGGCGTGGGTATACACAACACCGTTGAGGCTGCCGTTTGGGGGGCTCCCGTCATCTTCGGACCTAATAACCGTAAGTTCCAGGAGGCACAGGAGCTGAAAGCCTGTGGCGGCGGACTTGAGATTGCCTCTTACGAGGACTTCTGCCGTGTCATGGACCGTTTTGCTGCCGATGCCGACGCTCTGCGTCAGGCTGGTGAGGCCGCCGGCGGATATGTGCAGACCAAGGCCGGTGCTACAAGCAAAGTCCTCGAGGCTGTCTTGGGCTTGAAAGCATAGGGCTGAAGGAAAAAAACATGAAAACTATGTGGATGTTGTTCTTTATGGTGCTGCCGTTGCTCGGCATTGTCTATGTGGCATGGCACCTCTGGGTACTATTGCCTGTCTCGACCCTTTGGAAGGCACTCATCATAGCTTTGGGCATAGGCTGTTTCTCGCTGCTCTTCCTTAGTGTCGCGCGCCGTTTCGACAGTTTACCGTTGTGGCTGGCACAGTGGTGCTACGAGATAGGGACCTCGTCGCTCATCGTACTTCTCTACCTCGTCATGCTCTTCCTCGTGCTCGACCTGGGACGGCTCTGCCATCTGGTGCCGCGCACGTTCCTTTATGACAACAGTGTTATGGCGTATGGACTGTTGGCACTTTTCATAGTCCTCTTTACTGTCGCTAACATCCATTACAAGAGCAAGAAGCGTGTTGTACTCGACATCGCCACCGAGAAGCCCATGCTGCGCGACTACCGCGTGGTGATGCTCACCGACCTGCATCTCGGATACCATAACCCCCGCCATGAGCTGGCACGGTGGGTTGACATCGTCAACGGCGAGAAGCCCGACCTGATACTCATTGCCGGCGACATCATCGACGGCTCTATGCGTCCGCTGCTCGAAGAACGCATGGCCGAGGAGTTCCGCCGTCTGACGGCTCCTGTCTACGCCTGTCTTGGCAACCACGAGTACTACGCCGGCACCCCCGAGGCACAGCAGTTCTACCGTGATGCAGGCATCCGTCTGCTGAGCGATGCCTCCGCTGTCGTCGACAGCACCATCGTCATCATCGGCCGTGATGACCTTACGAACCGCCGCCGCAAACCACTTAAGGAGCTGCTATCCCCGAACACTTCTCGCACCTCGAACATTTCTCGCACCTCGAACCTCGCACCTCCCACCTCGAAATATACCATCCTCCTCGACCACCAGCCTTACCACCTGGAGCAGGCTGAGCAGGCAGGTGTCGACTTCCAGCTCAGTGGGCATACCCACCGCGGACAGGTGTGGCCCGCCTCATGGGTCACCGATGCTCTCTATGAATGTTCATGGGGCAGTCATCAGCGGGGCTCCACCCGATACTATGTCTCCTCGGGTATCGGCATCTGGGGCGGCAAGTTCCGCATCGGCACACAGTCCGAATATGTCGTTGCCACCATCCACAGTTTGAAATAAAAAACTATTAACCATTTCACGTACATCGTACCCCGTACCTCGTACCTCGGGAAAAACTAAGACCAAACATGAAGAAGCTATTGTTGTCAGCCGTTACTATCCTGCAGACATCCGTCAGTGCCACTGCTCAGCAGGGCTATCCCATCACTCCCGTGCCGTTCACTGCCGTGAAGGTCGTTCCAGCCACGTTCTGGGGTCAGCGTCTTGAGGCCTCGCGTAACGTCACTGTGCCGCTCGCCTTCTCGAAATGTGAGGAGACAGGGCGTTACACTAACTTCCAGCAGGCGGCCGTCCATCTCCAAGACCCATCAAAAACTTTCAAGGTGACTATGGGCTTCTCCTTCGACGATACCGATCCCTACAAGACCATCGAGGGTGCAAGCTACCTGCTTCAGGCATCGCCTAAAGGGCGCAAGGACATCTCCCGGGATAAGGCTGACAGACAGCTGCGTCACTATGTAGACTCCGTTATCGATATTATCGCATCGGCACAGGAGCCCGACGGATACCTCTATACCGCGCGTACGCAGAATCCCGAGAAGCCCCACGGCTGGGCCGGTACAAAGCGATGGGAGGGCGAAGAGTGGCAGAGCCATGAACTCTACAATCTCGGTCACATGGTAGAGGCTGCCATAGCCCATTATCAGGCTACGGGGTCTCGCAAGTTCCTCGACATTGCCATACGCTATGCCGACTGCGTATGCCGTGAGGTGGGACCCGACGCCGGACAGGCACGGGTCGTGCCGGGACACCAGATAGCGGAGATGGCACTGGCAAAACTCTACCTCGTCACCGGCGACAAGAAATACCTCGACCAGGCGAAGTACTTCCTCGACTACCGGGGCAAGACGGCCATAAAGAACGACTACAGTCAGAGTCACCAGCCCGTGGTAGAGCAGAAGGAGGCCGTGGGACATGCGGTGCGCGCCGCCTATATGTATGCTGGCATGGCCGACGTGGCGGCACTCACCGGCGACTCGGCGTACATCAGTGCCATCGACAGCATCTGGGACAACATCGTCTCACGCAAGCTTTACATCACCGGTGGCATCGGAGCCACCTCAGCCGGAGAGGCCTTTGGACGCAATTACGAGTTGCCGAACATGTCGGCCTATTGCGAGACATGTGCTGCCATCGGCAACGTCTATGTCAACTACCGGCTCTTCCTGCTGCACGGCGAGTCGAAATACTACGACGTTCTTGAGCGCACTCTCTACAACGGACTTATCAGCGGCGTGTCGCTGCATGGCGACGGATTCTTCTATCCCAATCCTCTTGAGTCGATGGGACAGCACCAGCGCCAGCCGTGGTTCGGATGTGCCTGTTGCCCGTCGAACATCTGCCGTTTCATACCCTCGCTGCCTGGATATGTTTATGCCGTAAGGGGTGACGACGTGTATGTGAACCTCTTCCTCTCGAACACAGCCACGCTGCAAGTAAAAGGCAGGCAACTCGTGCTCTCGCAGCAGACTGGCTACCCGTGGGATGGCGACATTGCCATCAGCATCGATAAGAACAGTGTCGGACTGTTCTCGCTTAAGATACGCATACCGGGATGGCTGAAGCAGCAGCCATTGCCTTCCGACATCTACACCTATACTGACGGACAGAAACCAACCTACACCGTCGCCATCAACGGTATCCCACTTGAGACTAAGGACTATTCTCCTTCCTCGCTGACCCCCGACGGCTACCTCACCATAACACGCCGATGGAAAAAAGGCGACCGCATTGAACTGCACCTCGACATGCAGCCGCGAACACTGCAGGCCCACCGCCGTGTCGAGGCCGACCGCGGACGCATAGCCGTAGAGCGCGGACCGCTGGTCTACTGCGCCGAGCAGCCCGACAACTCTGCCGACATCATGAACGTGCTTCTCAACAAGCAGCCGCAGTTCACGCTCGGCACAACAGATATTGCCGGTACGAGTGTCGTCACCCTCACTACCGACGGACAGTCGCTCGACTACGACGCTGCCGGACGCCTCGCGCCGCGAGACTGCCGCCTGACGCTCATACCATACTATGCATGGTGCCACCGAGGAAATAGTAAGATGCGTGTGTGGCTGCCTCAGGACCTGATGATCAGCAGACCGCGATAGAAACTTATGAAGTTACGCTTAATCGCAGCCTTCACCCTCTAAGTAGAACTTAGAGTACGCCACATAGTGCTTGGCATTGTCGGTCTGTCCGGGACGGACGGGCTTGATGTACTTCGCAGGAACGCCGCCCCATATCTCGCCGGCGGGAATCTTGGTGTTCTGAAGCACCAGAGCACCGGCGGCTACGATAGAACCTTCGCCCACCTCACAGCCGTCGAGCAGTGTCGACCCCATGCCGATGAGTGCGTTGTCGTGGATGGTGCAGGCGTGGACAGTGACGTTATGACCTATGGTGACGTACGACCCTATGTGCGTCGGACCGGTCTCATGGGTGACGTGTACGCAGGAGCCGTCCTGGATGTTGGTGCAGTTGCCGATGGTGATAGGGGCCACATCGCCGCGGACGACGGCATTGAACCACACCGAACACTCGTCACCCAAGGTGACATCGCCGACAATAGTGGCGTTCTCGCTGAAATAGCAGTCCTTGCCCCACTTGGGCGTAAGACCGCGGTAACTCTTTATTAGTGCCATAATGGCTGCAAAGGTACGAAAAAAAACTTAGCCGGAGTGTGTAATTATAAAAATAATGTGTAACTTTGCACCCAAACTTACTACAAACTATTTACTGAAATGATTAAAAAGCTTTTTTCATGGTCGCTGATAGCGGCCATGCTGTTTGGAGTGAACCTCGTGGCCAGTGCCAAGAAGGTGCACACGTTGGGCGACTCGACGATGGCCCCATACGACGAGTCGACGACGAACACACGCGGATGGGGCATGTACTTCGGAAACTTCCTCACCAACGGATGGACGAGCGTCAACTATGCCAAGGGCGGACGCGACTCACGCGGCGGCTACAACGAGCTGTGGCAGAACGCCAAGAACAATGTTGAGGCTGGCGACTACGTGCTCATACAGTTCGCACACAACGACGAGAAGTACAACGGCATAGATAACCTCGAGCTGCAGGAGTACTACACCGCCAAGGGCGATGCAACCAATGCTGCCGCTGTGAAGAAGGACGGCCGTGGCACCGTACCATCGACAACATATAAGCAGATGCTGAAGAAGATCGTCGACGAGGTGAAAGCCAAGGGAGCCACGCCGGTATTGGTGTCTGCCGTCTGCCGTTGTTACTTCGGCTCCGACAACAAGATCACCAAGGCCGGGCAGCATAACCTGGCCGACAAGTTCGATGCATTGGTTGGCGGTGTGTACAAGACCGAACAGAAGCTCACTACCGACGACCACTCCATGGACTACAGCTATCACATGAAGATGCTGGCACAGCAGGAGAACGTAGCCTTCATCGACATGACGGCTGCAACAAAGGAGCTCTATGAGAGCTACGGCACGAAAACCAAATGCTACGCTGCTCTCTTCGACAAGGGAGGGGAGCAGGACAACACCCACTACAACCTGACGGGAGCACTGACGGCGGCACGCCTATGTGCACAGCTGATGAAGGAGAAGGGCATCCTGGCTGACAACATCGTGATACCCACCGACCTCTCATTCAACCCCTCTGTCGCAGACATGGGCGAGGCTTACGTCGGACAGTCGGCCGTTAAGGAACTGACGCTCAGCGCCCTGGGCATGGAGCCCGCTACAGGCACTGTCACCATCACGGCGACAGAGGGCTTTCAGCTGTCTGCTGACAAGGAGAACTGGCAGAACCAGCTCACCGTCGACTACCAGAACGGTTCGCTCATCAAGACCTTCTATGCCAAGGCGAGCATTGTGGCAGCAGGATTGCTGACCGGTACCATCACAGCTGTCGTGGGCAGCAAGACGGTCAGCGTGCCCGTGACAGTCAAAGGCATTGAGCTCGGCGGCGGCGATCCATTCACCGTGACGTGGCCGCTGAGCAGCGGCGACGAGCCTACCGTCAGCGGGCAGGCCTCTGCCGCCACAGCCAAGGTTGTTGGCATGGTCAAGCACAGTAACAACACGGAGATGGGACTGCTGGTAAGCACCAGCGACGGAGGCGCCTGGGTGAAGGCTGAGGACGACTCGCCAAATCAGTATGTGCAGTTCACTGTCAGTGCCACCAGTGGTAAGTGCCTCGATATCAACCATATAGCTATGAAGGTGGGTGCCCGTGGCGGCAACGGCATGCGCTGTCATGCGTATTACTCTACCGACGGCTTCGTCACGCGTACCACTATTTATTCGCCGAATTCCATGACCAGCGGCGTGATGAACGCCATCGACGTGACACCCGTCATCAAGCTCGCCGAGGGCGAGCAGCTGCAGGTGCGTGTCTACCCCTGGTACACCGGCGATGCTACGGGCAAGTGGCTCTGCGTCTCCGACGTTGAGGTCGGCGGACAATCGAAGGATGCCGCAGGCGTAAAGATAGAAGGGAGCATCAGCTACCCTTTTGACAAAGGTGGGCTCTCGCAGGGCGAAGATGCCTTCATGAGTCCTAACGAGCTCAACGCCGGCTTTGCCGGGAAGTCATGGACTGCCGGCAGCAGCCTAACTGTCGAGAATACGCTCACCTATACCGGTGCCAACAATGTCAAGACACCGCAGACACGTATATATAATGGTACGGGGAGCAGCTTCCCTGGTTCTGCCGTAGCCGACAACACGCTGACGCTCACACTCACCCCTGAGGATGGTTTCTCGTTCGTACCCTCGAAGGTCAGCTTTCAGGCTGCACGCTATGGTACCGACGGCGGTTACATCACCGCTGTCATTGAGGCTGGAACCACAGCTCTGACGCTGGTAGACAATGCCGGCGTGAACCGCAGCGACAAAGGACTTGACATCGCAGCCTTCAGCGAGCAGGTGAGCGGTGTCACGGCAACGGCCGACCAGCCGCTGAAACTGAAATTCTCGTTCCTTGGCTTGGGCAACACCAAGCAGATGGGACTCTCGAACATCGTCATCGAGGGCACGCTGGTCGGTGCTGCCGCCCAGGTTACGAAATACGTGCTTACCACTCAAGTCGTGCCCGCCGAGGCAGGCTCAATCAGTCGCGACCCCGACATGGAGCAGTTCAAGGAGGGTTCCACGGTGACGCTGAAGGCCCAGAAGAACTTCGGTTATAGGTTCAAGGAGTGGCAGGACGCTGACGGTAAAGCCGTCGCCACCGATGCTGAGATTACCGTCACGATGGATGCCACCAAGACCATGAAGGCTGTCTTTGAGACTGTAGCCGTCTATAAGGTGACTACCGAGACGAGCAACGACAGCGAGCGCGACCTGGGCAGCATCACGCTGACACCCAACGACCACGACGGACTGTACGAGCAGGGCACTAAGGTTACCGCTGTGGCTAACGAGTCGAAAATACTGAAGTTCCTCAGCTGGACGGACCAGAACGAGAATGCCGGTGCTGCAGCTACCCGTGAGTTAACCGTCAACGACAATATGACGCTGTCGGCAGCATACGAGGTGCAAGACTTCGTTGCCGTCTTCGATGCCAGTGCCACTCAGTCGTATGCCTATGCCACCACCGCTGGCTACCCTTTTGCTGCAGATGTTGCGTGGGACAGTGAGCGAAACGCCAATGCATCAGTGGTGAAGACGAGCGACGGCTCGCTCTGCTACACTCAGGAGGGCGGTACACCCGTGGTGCGTAACCGCGAGAGCGTTGTGCTCAGCACCATAAACGGACTCTACCAGAACGGCTACCGCTCTACCGACATCGCCTTCCAGTATGAGTTCTCGACGAAGGGCTTCGAGACGGTGCTGTTCACTGCCGATATGGCAGCCAAGAACATGGCGCACAAGAACTGGAAAGCTCTGCTGTCGACCGATGGCAAGACGTTCGCGCAGATAGAGGGCGGACAGTGGGAGATGACGGCCAACAGCGTCAAGGCACTGTCGTTCAGCCTGCCTGCCGGCGAGGAGCGTGTTGTCCTGCGCATTACCGGCGACGGAACAGAGATGCTGTCGGACAAGTATAAGTTCGATAAACAGTTCGATGGGCTCGACTACACGTCGAACTCGGAGTGTGGCGTGGGCAACGTCTTCGTCATAGGCACCGCCGAGGTTGTTGCCGACGAGGTGGCACCAGTGCTGACGGGCATTGTGCCTGCCGATAAGGCTACTGGTGTCAGTGCCACGGGCCGAGTCACTGTGTCGTTCGACGAGCGCATAGAGGCCGGACCCGTCAACGCCGTGGCAACACTCAACGGCGAGCCACTGCAGAACGTCTCGTGGAGCAGCCGCTCGGTGAGCTTCGACTATAAGCAGCTGACCTACGGCGAGACGTACACCTTCCGTATGCCCGGCGGCTTTGTGCAGGACCGCTCTGGCAATGTGTTTAACGACGAGATCACCACTACGTTCACCGTTATGGACCGTCCAGTCGTTGCCAAGGCGCTGTATGACTTCGTCGTACCCGACGACGGAACCATCAGTCAGGCATTAGCCGCTGCCAACGACCGCGCCGACAAGAGCTCCCGCTACCGTGTGTTCATCAGGAACAGCAGCGTGCCCTACGTCTTCGATACCAACGGCACTACCACCGGCGGCGACGGTAAGACCTATCCCGACCCGCGCTCATACCTGAAGACTGCCAACACCAGCTTCATCGGCGAGAGCATGGAGGGCGTGGTCATCACCAACCAGACACCTGCCGCCACGTGGGATAACGGCTATGGCACAGCATGCCCGTTGGAGGGCATTGGCAATGGCGACGTGCTCATAATCCAGAGTGCCGCTACAGGCAGCTACTTCCAGGACCTCACCGTCAAATCGTCGATGGGCGACAAGCACGGACGCGACATTGCCGTCCAGGACCAGGCTACGCGCACCATCTTCAAGGACGCATGCCTCTGGGCCTATCAGGACACTTACAAGTCGGGTAGGGGAAAGTACTACTTCGAGGGCGGGGTCATCCGAGGACGTACCGACTTCATCTGCGGTGGCGGCGATGCCTTCTTCAATGGTGTCGACATCGTCATGTGTGAGAGCGGAGGCTATATCGTTGCTCCGCAGGACAACACGGCCTACGGCTACGTCTTCAAGGACTGCACCATCAAGGGCGGTGCCAGCAACGTCAACGGTAACTATTATCTTGGTCGTGCATGGAGCAATGCCGCCGAGACTTACTATATCAACACCACGATGGAGGTACAGCCGAGAAACGTTGGCTGGAGCGAGTGGAACAACGGACCGACACGCTTTGCCGAGTATAAGTCGGTGACAAAGACCGGTGCCTCCGTAAGCCTGAGCAGTCGTGCCACCACTATCAACGGCACTCCAAACAGTCCGGTGCTCACCGATGCTGAGGCTGCCGCCATCGGCGACATGGGCAACACCTTCGGCGACTGGCAGCCCACGCTGGCCACCGAGCAGGCTCCCGTGCCTACCAACGTCACGGCCAACGGCGCTGTGATCACCTGGGATGCCAGCGACTACGCCCTGCTCTGGGCGGTCTGCAAGGACGGCAGCGTGGTGGCTTTCACCACCGAGCCTACCTACACCGCTACCACTGACGGCTCCTACAGCGTGCGTGCCGCCAACGAGATGGGCGGTCTGAGCCTGGCTTCGTCGTCTGTCGCCGTCAGCGGCACTGGCTCGGGCATCAGCCTTGCTCCGGCATCCAAGGCCGGTGTCGGTGCCTGCTACGACCTGCAGGGCCGTCGTGTGGCCAACCCCGCCAAGGGTCTCTACATCCGTGACGGCCGTAAGGTCATAGTCAAGTGAAATCGTAAAACAGATAGAGCGTGTGCGGCTGGCTTGTGCCAGCCGCACACTTTTTCATCTTTTTTCCCAAAGAAGATAATTATTCGAAAATTATCAACCGCTCTTCGCTTTTTCTCGTATCGCGCGCGTAACGGGTTAGATGGTTAGGCTTTGGAAAAGCCTTTTGAAATAACTTGAGCTTTCTGATCTTGAAGTGATTTTTTCTTCAGTTAGCCTTTGCTGTTTCAATAATAATTCATATCTTTGCAGCTGGTAACAAAACAAGAAATAGAACGATGGGAATAGAAGGACGTGAGAGATACATCAATCTGTACACCGACTTCGGGTTCAAAAAAGGTCTGTTCGACCAGGCAGAGATAGCCCAGTTCAGCACGAAGGAACGCCGCGAATATGCGGAGAGCATAAAGGACTACTGGGACTACTACAGAGCTGATAGCCAAGTACACGGGTCTGACAATTGAAGAAATAGAGACTCTTTAAATAAATATGTGTAACCCATTAATCTTGGAACGAAGAACCAGACAGTACACTGAAATGTTCGATGTCTATAGCATGGCCGACCCCACCATGTGGCTTAAGAGCATGAATACCGGCGGGGGGGCATAAGCGTTATAATAGTGTAATAACATAATACAGGAACGGATGGACTGGCTTCATATATTGGCTGTGGTGGTGATAGTTATAATAGGTATCATCATCTACAGGAATAAAACTCAGGAGTGACGTATGTTGCAGAAACTGAAGTATCTGCTCGTATGGATGTCTCGCGCAAATCACTGTCGGGGGTTTGGCGTACAGTCGCCTGCCGACTACTGGTTCGTGCGTAATGTCGTCAACGAGCATATGCCGTATTATGCTTACGACACTCTCGGGACTCACGACGAGTGGCTTGTTCGCAGATTAGGACTGCTCTACTTCAGAATAGCCAACTGGCTTCAGCCTGACGCTATTGTCACCGACGGCTATGAGGACTATTTCCGTGCTGGCTGCAAAAGGGCAGTGATAGGGAGCGAGATGCACAACGGTACTGTGCTGACGAGGGTTGTCACGGGTGCTGACGGCAACCCCCTGCCGTTTCCCGGCTTGATGAGCGATCGTTCTGTAATGATTGTCGAGGGCATAGACCGTCATTGTGAGCAGTGGAAAGAAATCATCGCCGACGCTCGAGCGGTGATAACATTCGACTTGTATTACTGTGGCATTGTAATGTTTGACAAGAAACGTACAAAACAACATTATAAGATTAACTTTTAACTGCGATGAAAATAACGAAAGTTTACACACGCACGGGAGATAAGGGAATGACGAGCCTGGTGGGGAACGTCCGTATAAAGAAAAGCGACGTCCGTCTGGAGGCCTATGGTACGGTTGACGAACTAAACTCGCATCTCGGGATGCTGGCTGCTATGCTTGGTGAACATGCTGAGCGAGACTTCGTACTGCGCATCCAGAATAACCTGTTCAATGTCTGTACACATCTGGCTACCGACCAGAGTAAGACGCCGTTGTTTCCTTCTGCAAGGCTTGCTGACGGCGAAACGGCATTTCTGGAGGAACATATCGATGAATTGTTGAAACAACTGCCTGAACGGCAGGGATTTATACTGCCAGGCGGTAGTCGCCCGGCGTGTCAGGCTCATATCTGCCGTGCGGTATGCCGCAGGGCAGAACGGCGCATCGCAGCCCTCGCAGAAAATGCCACGGTGGGACTGGAAATGCAACAATATGTTAACAGACTGAGCGATTACCTGTTTATTTTGGCTAAAATAATAAATTTTAACGAAAGTGTGGAAGAAATTCTATGGGAAAATGCTTGCAAATAGGAAATAAATGATTACTTTTGCGGCCAAAATTGATAACATTAAACTAAAAAGGATATGTATTGGACACTTGAATTAGCATCAAAACTGGAAGACGCTCCCTGGCCTGCCACCAAGGACGAACTTATAGACTATGCCATCCGCTCGGGGGCACCTCTTGAAGTGTTGGAAAACCTTCAGGAAATAGAGGATGAGGGTGATGTCTACGATAGCATCGAAGATATCTGGCCTGACTATCCGACCAAGGAGGACTTCCTGTTCAACGAGGATGAGTATTAATAGGCTTTATTTAGTCTAAATCATTTAATACCAGCGAGATGGACAATTTTTATTTGTTTGTCTCGCTGGTGTTTTATGGTCTCAAATAGCCTGATTTGTTTGCCTAAAAATTCCATAGAAGTTG
>Ga0310697_10001304_pt1 | contig 29860 bp, 27 predicted proteins | sample 172DNAGHGlowgp2_FD_203883 | JGI IMG/M metagenome (GOLD analysis project Ga0310697, IMG submission 203883) | Sheep rumen microbial communities from Palmerston North, Manawatu-Wanganui, New Zealand - 1728 DNA GHGlow gp2 (v2) (version 2) | ecosystem: Host-associated > Mammals > Digestive system >... | reverse complement strand
AACGCGATGGAGTTGGAAGGAATAGGAAGAATCGAAGTGCAGACGGACGATGATTCAATTGATTTCTACCGCAGATGCGGCTTTTCTGAGGAGAAAAGCATCATTGATTATCCCGATGGGTCAGTCGTTCGTTATAACTGCATTCTGAACAAATAGACAAATTCCAGTTTGTCGAGATGCACCCCACCCTTTGAAAATGCACCCCGGGCAAAGCAAAATGCACCCTGCCCTGACCCCGGGGTGCATTTGGTATCATTATTAGCGTTATTTCCCCAGAAAAGGGGCATCCATAAGGATGCCCCTTTTCTGGTGCGGGTAACAGATAACTGGGTTCTGCCTGCCCGAAGGGCAGTTGCAGCGACGGACGACGCGAAGCGGCGTCCTGGTCCCCGAAGGGGAGTTCAAGTCCTGTCCTTTCTGCCGCGAAGCGTGATTGCAGCCAAAGGCATGAACGGTCTGTTCCTCGTCTTCACAATTCTTAAGAATTTTTATGCGCCAAAACCGCCGGTTTGGCGTATAAACAATAGAAACAAAAGCGTGCTTCCTTCGTCTGAAAAGACGGGCTGGAAAGCCACAGATTTTTTGGATTTGAGAGGGAACAACATGAAGCATATGATCAAATCGGTTTTTTCTCTGGCCCTTGCGGCCTGCCTGCTCCTCAGCCTCGGCAGCACAGCCGCCTTCGCCGCCGAAAATGTCAGCCGTCCCACGGAGGTCAAGGCCTCCGGTGAGAACGTCACGCGCAGCTACGGCAGCGTCAGCGCGGTCATTGACGACGCGCTTTCCTCCAACAATGCGCTGGGCGTCAACGCGGAGCACGGACATACAGCCGAGGTGAGCGCCGACAGCATCACCGCCACGGGCGGCTTCCCCACCGCGCTCTTCCTCTGCGGCAGCGACAGCGGCAGCCGGGCAAGCGTCACGGTGGCAAACGGCATCTCTTCCAGCGGCCTGGATACGGCCTTCGGTGCCTCTGTCAGCAGCTTTGACGGCGGCGCTTCCGTCCTGCGTGTGAACGCGGGCGGCATCGAGGCCCGGTCGGACGAATACGCCTTCGGTCTGCACGCCAGATCCTTCGGCCCGGGCAGCATCGACCTGAACGTAAACGGTGACGTGACCGCCAGCGGCGGGACTCAGGCCCGCGCGGTCTTCCTTGCCGCCCCCGAGAGCGGCAGCCTTCGCGCCGAGGTGACCGGCAAAGTCTCGGCCTCCGGCGGCAGCGACAGCGCCGGCGCGGAGATCGAGCTGGGCGAGGACAGCACCGGCAGCCTGCTCTTTCGCGTGAACGGCGATCTGAGCTGCAGCAAGACCGCTTTGACCATCCGCAACGCCTCCGCCAGGGCGCAGGCCACCATCGTGGTGGACGGCACCATCAAGGGCGGCGTGAGCAGCGTGAAGATCTCCGACCGGGAGAACATCGACAATCTCCGCCTCTTCGCCTGGAAGATCAGCCGCGATGACCAGGGCAACACGGTGTCCTGCGGCAGCGGCGCGGCCGGGGAGATGCAGAAGGCCGTCGGCTACATCATCCACGCCTCGGCCCCGGCGGGCGTGACGCTGCGCATCGCGGGCGTCAGCTATGAGCAGGAGCTGGGGATCTACACTGCCGTGGAGGGCAGCCAGATCACGCTCTACCCCGAGGCTTCCGGCGGCAAGATCGCCGCGGTATACAACGGTGATTACGCCCTCAAGCAGGGGGACGACGGCGGCTACAGCCTGACCGTGCCCAGGGGCGGCGGCGTGGAGCTGCGGGTCGAGCTCGCGTAAAGAGAACAGAAAAGAATTGCGTGAAGGTTTCGGCCTTCACGCAATTCTTTTGCATTTTACCAAAGATTCCGGCGCGCGGCCTTATTGCAGGGAACACGCGCATATGCTATAATAACATTTTAGTGGCGCGCTGCGCCGAACCCGAGTGTAACAGGAGTCTTTTTATGACGATCCGTGCTTTTTTTGCCATATTGCTCTGTAAGCTGCTGCGCTTTGCCTCCCGTGTGCTGCACCGGGGCGGCACGGCCATGCCCGGCCGCTTTGCGCTGAAGCTCTGTCCTGATCTGCTGGACGTTCTGGCCTGCCAGGTGAAGTCGGTGGCCATCACCGGCACCAACGGCAAGACCACCAGTGCCCGCATGATCGAGGAGGCCTTTGCCGAGCAGGGGCTTTCCTATCTGACGAACCGCTCCGGCGCAAACCTGATCGACGGCATCACCACCGAGTTCGTGATGAACAGCACGCTCTTCGGCAGGGTGAAGAAGGATTACGCCGTCATTGAGTGCGACGAGGCCGCGGCCCGCAAGGTCTTCCCGCGCTTAAAGCCCCGGGTGGTCGTGGTGACCAATCTCTTCCGCGATCAGCTGGACCGCTACGGCGAGGTGACCCATACGCTGGAGAATATCCGGGAGGCGCTCAAGGGCGCGCCGGAAGCGCTCCTGTGCCTGAACGCCGACTGCTCGCTGACGGCCTCTCTGGCTGACGATCTGCCGAACAAGGTGCGCTGGTTCGGCATTGAGCAGGGGGCGGCCCCCTCCCGCGAAAAGCCGGAGATCTCCGACGCTACCCACTGCATCCGCTGCAAGACCGAGTACGAGTATGACTACATCAGCTACGGCCATCTGGGCGGCTTCCGCTGCCCGAATTGCGGCTACCGCCGCCATAAGGCCGATTACGCGGTCATCGATATTGCGGAGCAGCGGCCCGACGGCAGCGATATCGTCATGGAAGTCGGGGGCGAGAAGCAGCTGGTCACAGTGAACCTGCCCGCCATGTACAACATCTATAACGCCGCCGGGGCCGTCGCCGCGGTGAGCGAGATGGGCCTCGGCAGCAAAGCGGCCGTGGATGCGCTGGCAAAGTTCCACTGCGGCTTCGGGCGCATGGAGACCTTTGACCTGGCCGGCGGCACCCGCATGATGCTGGTCAAGAATCCCGCGGGCTGCAACCAGGTGATCGAGTACCTGCAGACTATGAAGGAGAAATTCGTGCTGGTCATCTGCCTCAACGACCGGGCCGCCGACGGGCGGGATATCTCCTGGATCTGGGACGCGGACTTTGAGGGCCTGAGTGCCCTGGCCGGGCGGCTGGATCAGGTGATCGTCTCCGGCGACCGGGCGGAGGATATGCGCGTGCGCATCAAATACGCGGGCGTGGACGACAGCTTCATCCGCGCGGAGCGGGACTATGAGACTCTGGTGCGCTCTCTGGAACAGGAGACGCGGCCCGTGTGCATGATGCCCACCTATACCGCCATGCTGGAGCTGCGTCAGACCGTGATCCGCCACTGCGGCGGCGAGGACTTCTGGGAATGACGTCAGAAGAAACTCGCTCCCTTCGTTCAGTAAAACAATATTATGTTAACCGGTGATGCTATGGAACTGAGAATTTGTCATATGTACCCCGACGTGCTGAACCTCTACGGCGACCGGGGCAACGTCATGTGCATGCAGAAGCGCCTCGACTGGCGCGGCATTGAGAATACCGTTACCCGCCTGCCCATCGGCTCCAAGGCAAACCTGGCCGATTTTGACCTGGTTTTCATCGGCGGCGGGCAGGACTTCGAGCAGCAGGTGCTGCTGGAGGATCTGCACCGCGGCAAGGACCGGGAGATCCTCTCCGCCGTGGAGGACAGTCTGCCCTTTCTGACCATCTGTGGCGGCTTCCAGATGATGGGCAACTACTATGAGACCTATGACGGCGTGCGCTGTGACTTCATCGGCGCGGTGGATCTCTACACCATCGGCTCGAAACAGCGCATGATCGGTAACTATAAATACCAGTGCAGCCCGGAGTCCGGCGGCAGCATCGTGGTGGGTTTTGAAAACCACAGCGGCCAGACCTTCCTGGGTAAGGGCGTGCAGCCCCTGGGCAAGGTGCTCGCCGGCTTCGGCAACAACGGCAAGGACGGCACTGAGGGCGTGCGCTATCATAACCTCTTCGGCACTTACAGCCACGGGCCGCTGCTGCCCAAAAACCCGGCCCTCTGCGACTATATCCTGCTTACCGCCCTGCAGCGCAAGTACGGCACGGCCGAGCTTGCACCCCTGGACGACGCGGCGGAGCTTGCAGCCCACGACGAGATGGCGGCGAAGCTGTGAGCGAGAGTGTGATGCGCTTTTCCTTTGCGCCCATGGAGGGCGTTACCTCCTATCTGTACCGAAACGTCCACGCCGCGTGTTTTCCCGGCGTGGACCGCTATTATTCGCCCTTCATCGCGCCGGACGGCAGCGGCCGTTTCAAGGGCAGCGCCCTGCGTGACATCCTGCCCGAGAATAACCGGGATATCGACCTGGTGCCCCAGGTGCTGTGCAACACGGCCGACGCCTTCCTGGCCGTGAGCCGTGAGCTTGCCGCCATGGGCTACCGGGAGGTGAACCTGAACGCGGGCTGCCCCTCGGCCACGGTGGTGCCCAAGCATAAGGGCGCGGGCATGCTGGCGGATCTCCGGAGCCTGGACGACTTTCTGGCGGAGGTCTTCTCCCGCTGTGAGCTTTCGGTCTCGGTCAAGACCCGGATGGGCCTTGAGAGCACGGCAGAGTTTCCGGCCATCCTGGAGATCTACAACAAATATCCTGTCTCTGAACTGATCATCCACGCCCGGGACAGAGTGGGGATGTATAAGTCCGAGCCGGACCTTGCGGCCTTCGCCGCGGCATTCCCCGATAGCCGCGCGCCGGTCTGCTACAACGGCAATGTGGTGGATGCGGAGAGTTTTAAAAAAGTTATGTCAACCACGCCTGCGCTGTCTCATGTGATGCTGGGCAGGGGAGCGGTGACGGATCCGGCGCTGTTTCGCGTCCTTTGCGGCGGCGCGGCCTTGGAGGCGGCGGAGCTGCGGGATTTTCTGGACCGGCTGGAGAGCGCCTTCCTGCAGGCGGGGCTGGGGGAGCACTTCACCCTCGCCCGGCTCAAGGAAGTCTGGTACTACGTCATCTACAAGTTCCCGGGCGGGCAAAAGCAGCAGAAGGCGATCAACAAGAGCCGCGATCTGGCTGCCTATCACAGCGCGGTCTCGGCGCTCTTCGCCGCCGGGCTCTATGATCCCCGGGCCGCTTTTCGCGGATAAAACGGCTGCGCTGTGGGAAAACTTCTCTCGGATTTCCTCCGATTTTCTCTTGACATCTGAAAACGATTGTGTATAATTAGATTGAAAGCAAATAAAATAGCAATACAGAGGTTTGGTTATGAACGTTTATGATTTCACCGTCAAGACCCGCAAGGGTGAAGAAGTCCCGCTGTCCAATTACAAAGGCCAGGTTCTGCTGATCGTCAACACCGCCACCGGCTGCGGCTTCACGCCTCAGTACAAGGAACTGCAGGAGATCTATGACGCCCACAAGGCCGACGGTCTCGAGATCCTGGACTTCCCCTGCAACCAGTTCGCCGATCAGGCGCCCGGCACCGATGAGGAAATCCACACCTTCTGCACCGGCCGCTTCGGCATCACCTTCCCCCAGTTTGCGAAGATCGACGTCAACGGCGAAAACGCCATCCCTCTTTACCAGTACCTGACCGCCAACACCAGCTTTGACGGCTTCGGCGGCCCCATGGGTCTGCTCCTGTCCGGCGTGGTGAAGAAGATGGACAAGGACTACAAGAACAACGGCAACATCAAGTGGAACTTCACCAAGTTCCTCATCGACCGCGAGGGCAACATCGTCTGCCGCATGGAGCCCACCATGTCCATGGACAAGGTCAGGGAAGCCGTCGAGAAGGTGCTGTAAGACCGTCTTCGGCAAACAGCCTCGCAGCGTTTTTCTCCGCAGAGAAAAAGAATTACAATCGTTTTTTCCGAGGACATGTGCCTCGGGAAAAACTCTTCTCAGCCTGCCAGTGTGCGAGCGTCTCACGCAAGCGAGTGCATGCAGCAGGCTACAGCCAAATCAAAAGGAGCGGGCTATCCGCTCCTTTTGACGATAAGAAAAAGGAGCGGGAAACCCGCTCCTTTTCCTGTATGGGATGAGGACAAAATGAAAAAGATGAAAAACTGTCACTTGCAAGTATTATGATAAACGACAGTTGTTACGGAAACAACCGAACTTTTGTTACGTGAATGTAAAATGATAAGATAATGATTCAATCGAAGGCCAGATCCCACACGCAGTCTTCCGGCAGGGCGCCGGGCTCGGCGGCGAGATAGGGGAGATCCCCCTTTTTACCCGGCGTATAGAGTTTTACCCGGCGGCAGCCCATGGCGTCCCCGACAGCGGCGGCACAGAGGCGGCGATCCCCTTCGTTCGGGCAGAGCACTTCCCGCACGACGGCCAGATCCTCCTCCCGATAGGCGGCGGCGATGCCGTCCCCCACGGCGTAGAAGTCCCCGCCGAAGCAGCGGCAGTTGATAGCCTCATAGCGCGCGGCGGCGGGGGAGAACGTCATGTGCGCCTTCCCGGCGAGGAATTCCTCGCGCCGGGCGTTGTATTCCTCTGCGAAAAGGCTTCTCACCATGGGGCCGGGGCGGACGGGGAGCGTCTCTTCCCGCCGGTACAGGGCGCAGTGAGTGCCGATCAGCTCCTCATACCAGCCGTAGAGCGACCGGCTCGCAGGCAGGGTGCAGACAAAGTCCGCGCGGAGAGCGCGGCCCAGGGCGGCAGCCTCTTTCGTGACGGCCATCCCGAGACCGAGCCCGCGGTACTCCGGGTGTACCGCCACAGCATAGAGATAGGCGGCGCGCTTATCCTCCACGGTGAGGCCTGTGACGATATAGGCTGCACCCGCAAGCTGGCCGTCCACGAAGGCGGCGGCGCCGCTGCCGATCTCGGGCAGCAGGCGCAGAAAGGCGGCGGCCAGTTCCTCCGGGTCCTCAAACACCCGGTGCCAGAGGGCGATCAGCGCCGCGTGATCCTCTGTGCGGATCTCACGGATCTCCGTTTTCCTTGACTCTCGCAATGTATTTCTCCAACAGATATTCGGGCTTGTAGCTGAGCTTGGACTGGCGCAGCGCCTCCAGGCCCATGTCGTCCTCCCGGTTGATGTACTCCAGCTTCGGGTATTTTGCCATGAGCATCCGGGTCAGCTCCCGGCATACCATGGGATAGGCCCCGTTCATTGTGATCTCAGCCTTCTCAAAGTGCACGTCGAAGGTATCTTCGTTCGCCATCTCCCCCATGGAGAAGCCCACGATTTTCCCGTTGGCATAGAGGACGCCGCCCTCCAGCCCCAGCTTTTCAAAGGCGGCAAAGGCGCGGATCAGCGCGTCGTGCTCGTAGCTGATGCTGGGGTCCAGCCGGTCGTGATTGTCCTCGTTCCACTCCACCAGCATGTCGAGGCAGCCGGGGATCAGCTCGCGCGTCAGGGGCACAAACTGCCAGTCGTTCTCGGCCTCGAAGCGGTTGCAGTGGTTTTTCTTGCCGTGCATGGCTTTGCCGGAATAGGTGGCCAGCTTTTCGGCCAGGTAGATATAGTCGAAGTACTTGGTTTCCGGCTCAAAGGTGAAGCGGCCGGGGAACTCCGCCTCCAGAGCCTCCCGGTGCTCTGTTGTTATGCCGCGGATCACCAGCGGGTAGCCGCGGAAATCGGCAAACTCCTGCAGCGCCTCAATGGCCGGGCGCAGGGGGCCGCTGCCGATGGGGAAAACAAAGGCGGGCTTGCCCTCGTAGCGGAGCTTGGTCAGCATCCGGTCGCCGCAGCGGCAGATGAGCTGCCGATAGTATTTGTCCCAGATATAGATGTTGCCGAAATTATAGTCGGCAGAGCGGCTGTTTTCCGCGCGGACGATCTCGTCCACCCAGGGCTTGTCACACAGCGTGACGGTTTTGAAGGTAATCATAAAATGCTTAGTATGTCCGGGTACAGATCTCCCGGATCTCCTTTCTCAGGGCTCTCAGGTCCATAAAGGCCTCCGGCCGCTTTGTGGGGTCGCGCAGCAGAGCGGAGGGGTGGAAGGTGGCCATATACATGCGCCCGTTCAGCGTGAACCATTCGCCGTGCTCGCGGGTGATGCGGAAATCGTCCTTGATGATGCCCATGGCGGCGATGCGCCCCAGGCAGACGATGATCTTCGGATTCACAAGCTGGATCTGCCGATCCAGCCAGTGGCGGCAGGCGGCCTGCTCCGTGGGCTGGGGGTCCCGGTTCCGGGGCGGGCGGCACTTGACCATATTGGCGATATAGACCTTGCTGCGGTCGAGGTCGATCATCTGCAGCATGTTGTCCAGCAGCTTTCCCGCGGGGCCCACAAAGGGGACGCCCTGCAGATCTTCCTGCTCTCCGGGTCCCTCGCCGATGAACATGACCTCAGCCTCCGGGTTCCCAACGCCGAAGACCAGCTTCGTCCGGGTCTCCCCCAGCGGGCAGCCCCGGCAGCCCAGACACTCATGCTCCAGGCTTTCCCATTCTTCTCTGGTGCTCATGGCTCATTCCTCCGATCCGGCCGCCAGCGAAAGCAGCAGCTCCCGCCGGTTGTTGTCCGGAAACTCCATCACATATTCCAGCAGGAAATCCAGCATCTCGCCCAGGGCGCGGCCGCGCAGCCCCAGCGCCAGCAGATCGTCCCCGCTGACAGCCAGATGCTTCAGAGAGAAGCACTCTCCGCTCTTGAGGATGCGGCGCAGCTCCGCGCTCTCGTGGGAGCCGGTAAAGGCGTCCCGGCAGGCGAGGGCGCAGCGCACAGTCTCCACCCCGTAGGTGCGCAGCCAGCGCTTGCGGCTCAGATCGGTCTGCGGCAGCGCGGACTCCTGCATGAGACCGCTGTCGACCGCCATGCGGATCGTGCGGTGATCCAGGTGCAGGGTGCCGAGAAAGCGCTCTTCCAGGTCGATACAGCCGGAGAGCTTCAGCACGCGGCAGAGCCCCGCCCAGCGGTACTGGGCCTTTCGGGGCAGGCGGGACAGGCGGCGCAGCAGCGTGGGATCGGGCAGGCCGGGGGCCAGATAGCGGGACAGCAGCCCCAGTTCCACCAGGCTGAACACCGTCTCGGGCGCGCGGGAGAGCAGCAGCTTTTCCACCTCGTCCCGCACGTATTCGGCCGGGAGCATGGTGGCGAGCCCTGACCGGGTCCTAATGCCGCCCATGGTGAAGAGATCGATCGTAAAGCCCAGACGGGCGGAATACAGCAGCGCCCGGAACATGTTCTGCGGCTGTTCGGCAAAGCGCTCCTCCGGAGAGCCGATGCAGCGGATCAGCTGCCGCCGGATATCCTCCACGCCGCCGAAGGGGTCGGCGATCAGCCCGTCGTAAGAGATGGCGATGGCGTTGATCGTAAAGTCCTGCTTTCCCAGCTCGGCGGTCAGGGTGCCGACAAAGCGCGCCATATCGGTCCGGCTGTCCTCAGGCAGCGACTGCGCCAGGGAAAAGACCGGCAGCTGATGGGAGTCCACCGTGACGGTGACCGTCTGCCGCCGGACGACAGAGTCCGGAAACAGCTCCAGAATCTGCTCGGGCGCAGCGGCGGTGCAGAGCTCCCACAGCTGGGGGCGCGTATCCGTCAAAAGCTCGCGCACGCAGTTTCCCACCAGAAAAACGGGGTAGCCGCGGCCCTGCAGCAGAATCATCGCCTGACGCACATATTTGGGCGGTTTTACACCCAAGACAAACACCTCAATACCAGTAAAATCAGAAATCATGCGTTCCCGCCGCGACTTCTGCTTGCAATGTGGCGAGCGGGAGGATATAATAACCTTTGTGTGCAATCAGTTTACCATCTAACAGGCACAACATCAAGTATTGAAAAGTGAATTCTTTTTGGAGCTATTTATATGATCGATTTTGTCAATTTCCTCTCCCCCGGCCGCAAGGGCCATCTGGTCGGCATCGGCGGCGTCTCCATGTCCTCGCTGGCGGAAGTACTGCAGGGTATGGGCATCAGCATCACCGGTTCCGATATGAATGAGAGCCCGAATGTGCAGGCGCTGCGCGCCCACGGCATCCCGGTGGCGATCGGGCATAAGGAAGAGAATGTGGCACCGGACGTGGAGTTTCTTGTGCGCACCGCCGCGGTGCACAACGATAACCCCGAGGTGATCTACGCCCGCGCCCATGATATCCCCGTCTTTGAGCGGAGCGAGGCCTGGGGCGCAGTGTCCCGGGATTACAGCAATGCCGTCTGCATCGCCGGCACCCACGGCAAGACCACGACAACCTCCATGTGCACCCACATCCTGATGGCTGCGGATAAGGATCCCACCGTCATGATCGGCGGCACGCTGCCCCTGCTGAACGCGGGGCACCGCGTGGGCCACGGGAATACCATCGTCATGGAGTCCTGCGAGTACTATAACTCCTTCCTGTCCTTCTATCCCACGGTGGCCGTGATTCTGAACATCGAGGCAGACCATCTGGACTTCTTCCGGGATCTGGCGGATGTGGAGGATTCCTTCCGCGCCTTTGCCGAGCGCGTGCCCGGCTACGGCACGGTCGTGGCCAATTACGATGACTTCAACACCATGGAGACCCTCAAGGGCCTGGACCGCAAGATGCTCACCTTCGGTCTGAGCAAGGAGGCCGACGTGCACGCGGAGAACGTGCGCTACCACGGCTCCAATTCCGAGTTTGACGTGTACTACAAGGGCCGTTTCTTTACCGATGTGACGCTGCATGTTCCCGGCGTCCACAATGTGAAGGACGCGCTTGCCGCCACCGCCGCCGCCATCTGCCTGGGCGTGCGCCCGAACGCCGTCAAGTACGGCCTCGCAGGCTTCAACGGCGCGGGCCGCCGCTTCGAGTTCAAGGGCAAGTTCAACGGCGCGGACGTGTATGACGACTACGCCCATCACCCCGGCGAGCTGAAGGCGCTGCTGGATACCGTGGAGACGCTCAACTACAAGCGCATCGTGCTGGTCTTCCAGCCCCACACCTATTCCCGTACCCACGCCCTGTTTGAGGATTTTGTGGAGCAGCTCAAGCGGCCCGACGTGCTGCTGCTGGCGGAGATCTATGCCGCCCGGGAGCAGAACACCATCGGCATCTCCTCCAGGGATCTGGCCGATCGTGTCGAGGGCGCGAGCTTCTATCCCAGCTTTGAAACGCTGGAGGACGCCCTGCGCGAGACTGCGCGCCCCGGCGACATCATCCTGACTGTCGGCGCCGGCAATGTGTTCCGTGTCGGCGAGGACTTGGTCAAGTAAAAGTACAATACATGCAAAAAAGGCACGGCCTGCTGGCCGTGCCTTTTACATTTCTATGGCGCTATTTCTTCGCTTTCCGGTTGCGGAGCGCCGTGACGCCGGCGAAGAGGCCGATCAGCACCCAGGCGACCGCCAGCGCACCCAGCAGGAGCACCGCTGTCTGCGGCAGGGGCCCCAGATCCCGCGGCCCGTCGGAGGAGACGCTGATCTGATCCAGACGGTAGAGGGAGTTTACGTCGGAGAAGAGCTTTTCCATGTATGTCTCGTCCACGGTCTGCTTGCGGCGGACGGACTTGGTCACTTCTTCGATCATCTGGCCCGCCGCGTCGCGCAGGGAGGTGGAGCCGTTGAAGACGGGCGTCGTGAAGGTGTTGCCGGTATTCTCCATCAGGAGCTTTGTGGCTGCGATCTTCACGGCGTAGTGCTCGTCGTTGTCCTCGCCCGCGCGGGAGAGGTAGTCCTGGTATTCGTCGCTCTGCTGGGCCTTGGCGGTGACGGGGGCGTAGCCCTCGGTCTCGGCGTAGGCGATCTGCACGTCATTGGTCAGCAGATACTGGGCGAAGAGCCAGGAGGCGAGAACCACCTGCGGGTCCTCCTTGTTGAAGATGCAGAGGGAGGGACCCTGGGAGATCATGACCGGGTTCTCGGGATCAAACTGGGGGATGGGCAGCACCGCGGTCTCAAACTGCACCAGCTTGTCGGCGCTGATGTCCAGCAGCGGGGCCTCGGAGCCGATCCAGGTGGCGCCAGCGGTGGAGTCCACCGCGAAGAGGCACTGGCCCGCGTTCAGGAAGTTTGCCGGGTAAGAGGAGATCTTGAAGGTGGAGAAGGCGCCGTTTTTCACATGATCGGCGATGGTGTAGAGCAGTTCCTTCGTGGTGTCGTTGAAGATCTCGATCTCGCCCGCGGCGGTGGAATAGCCCGCGTCCTTCTGCCGCAGCATCTGGATCATCATGTTGTCGGTGGACTTGTAGATGAAGGGGATCATGACCTTCTGGCCGTTGAGCTTGAAGTTGCCCGCAGCGTCCTTGGCCATGGCGGCCTCGGAGACCTCCCACACAAAGTCCCAGGTCAGCATCTCGGGCAAGGAGTAGCCCAGCTTTTCCACGAAGGTCTTGTTGACATAGCAGGCCTCGGTGGAGCGCATGTAGGGGATCGCGTAGCTCACGCCGCCGATCTTGCACTCGGCGAGAAATTCCGGGATGACCTCGTCCAGGGTCGGCCCGTCATAGCGCAGCTCCGATCCGCCGAAGCCGTAATTTGCGTCCGCAAACAGATCGTCCAGCGGCACCACCACGTCCGCACCGGTCATGTAGGTGGCGATGTGGTCGGGGTAGGTGATGCAGACGTTTGGCGTGGTGTCGGTGGCGATGTTGGTGATGACGTCATTGTAGATTTTGCCGTAGTCGGTGTAGAGGCGCATATTCACCGTGACGTTGGGGTAGAGCGCCTCAAAATCCGCGATGGCCTTCTGGTAGATGGCGGTCTGCACCTTGTTGGTGTCGTTCTTGGCCCAGAAGGTGATCTCAAAGTCCCGGGAGGTATCGAAGCTCTCCGGCACGGCGAAGGCGATGCGCTTGGCGGCGCCGTGGCAGGCGCAGAGCGGCAGCAGCATCACAAGGCAGAGCAGGAGGCAGGCAATGCGTTTTTTCATCCCTTGGTCCCTCCTCTCGACACACCGGCCATGATCTTCTTGTGGAAGATCAGAAACAGGATGATGAGCGGCACGGAGATGACCACGACGGCGGCCATCATGGCCGGGATGTTCTCACGGCCGAAGCCGTTTTCACGGATCTCCTGGATGCCGTTGGAGACCAGGAAATAGGCTTCGTCATCGGTGATCAGCCGGGGCCAGACGTAGCTGTTCCAGCACTCGATGACCTTCAGGATCACGATGGTGACCACAGTGGGCTGGGAGATGGGGAGCATGACCTTGAAGAGGTACTTGAGATCCGAGGTGCCGTCCACCTTGGCGGCCTTGTAGAGCTCATCGGGGATCTGCTCAAAGTTCTCCTTGAGCAGATAAATGTAGAAGACCGAGGTGACAGAGGGCAGGATCAGGCCCCAGAAGGTGTTGCGCATGCCCCAGTTGGTGATGGTGACGAAGTTTGTGATGATGACGAGCTCCGTCGGGATCATCATCAGCGACAGGAACAGGCCGAACACCAGGTTCTTTCCCGGGAAATCCAGCCGCGCGAAGGCGTAGGCCGCGAAGATGATGACCACCATCATCAGCGCCGTGGTGGCCACGGTGAAGAGAATGGTATTGCCGAAGTAGCGGGCCAGGTTCACGGTAGTAAAGGCGTCCACATAGTTCTGCAGCGTGGGGGAGAGGGTGAAGAAGCTGGGAATGTACTCGCCGTTGTACGCGCTGTAGCTCTTGACCGAGGTAAGAAGCATCCAGTAGAAGGGGAAGAGCACGATCAGCGCCCAAAGCGTCAGGAACACATAGGTGATGATTTTGCGGATCTTGTCCCGCCGGGCGGCGGCCTGTTCGATCTTATCGTAATTCATGCCGTCACCCCCTTAATACTGGACGTTCTTTTTGCTGATCATGAGGTTAATGACCGTGATGGTCAGCACGATGGCAAAGAGGATCAGCGCCGCGGCAGAGGCAAAGGAGGGGTAGCCGCCGCTGTCGCCGTAAAGCATGTCGTAGACGTAGCCCACGATGGTGTTCATCCCGGCGGCGTTCAGATCCGTGCCGAAGATGGCGACCTCGTCGCTGTAGGCCTTGAAGGCGCCGATGAAGCCCGTGATGATGAGGTAGAAGATCATCGGGGAGATCATGGGCAGCGTGATGCGGGTGAAGGTGCGCCACTTGGAGGTGCCGTCGATCTTGGCGGCGTTGTAGTAGTCCTGCCGCACGGAGGCCAGGGCCGAGGTGAGGATCAGGATCTTGAAGGGCATGACCACCCACACCGTGTAGATGCACATGACCAGCATCTTGGCCCAGTAGGGGCCGTCGATGAAGTCGATGGACTGGCCGCCGAAGAAGTGGATCAGGAGATTGATGAGACCGTCGGAATAGGCGGTTTTCTTAAAGAGAATCATGAACACCAGGCCGACGGCCAGGGTATTCGTCACATAGGGGAGGAAGAACACGGTCTGGTACAGCTCCCGCAGGGGCTTGATGGAGTTGAGCCCCACGGAAATGAGCAGCGCAAGCCCGGTGGAGACCGGAACGGTGATGATGACCAGAATGAAGGTGTTCTTCACGGCCTGCAGGAAATAGGGATCGTGCAGGACGTAGGAGTAGTTGTAGAGGCCCGTCCCCCAGAAGGTCTGGGACGTGGAGTTGTAGCCCTCCTCAAAGGAGTAGACAAACACGTCCACCAGGGGATAGACCATGAACACGCCCAGAAACGCGATGGCCGGCAGCAGATAGAGCCAGGCCTTCCAATTCTTGTTCTGCATGCAGCGCCTCCCTTTACACCGTAAACGGGATCCGTTCCTCACTCTCGGCATCGAAGAGGTGGACCTTGGCGGGCTTGAGCGCGAAGCGGACAAAGTCGCGGCTCGGATCGATCTCCACCTCGGAGGGGATGATGGAGCGGATCGTGTCGCTCAGGGCGGCGGGGTGGGTGGAGACCACGCTGCGGTCCCGGCCCATGACCTCCACGGCCTGCAGCTGGCAGCTGAGGGGGCCGGCGGCCTCCAGCAGGAAGCCCTCGGGCCGCACGCCGACGAAGACCTTCCGGTCGGAAACGCCCTTTACGCTCAGCACGCCGTCCTCGCCGATGTAGAGCACGCCGCCGCGCACTTCGCCGGAAAAGACGTTGATGGGCGGGGTACCGAGGAACTTGGCCACAAAGAGGTTGCAGGGCTCGTCATACACAACCTGGGGCTTGCCGATCTGGTTGACGATGCCGTCCTTCATCACGACGATCAGGTCGGAGATGCTCATGGCCTCCTCCTGGTCATGGGTGACGAAGATGGTGGTGATGCCGGTCTCCCGCTGGATGCGGCGGATCTCCTCACGGGTCTGCAGGCGCAGGCGGGCGTCCAGGTTGGAGAGCGGCTCGTCCAGCAGCAGGACCCGCGGCATCTTCACCAGCGCGCGGGCGATGGCCACGCGCTGCTGCTGGCCGCCGGAGAGCTGGGAGGGCTTGCGGTCCATGAGCTTTTCGATCTGCACGAGACGCGCGGCCTCCTCGGCCTTCTCCAGCATGACCTGCTTGGAGAGCTTCTCGCTGCCTTTCAGGTTCTGCAGCGGGAAGAGAATATTCTGCCGCACCGTGAGATGGGGGTAGAGCGCGTAATTCTGGAACACCAGACCGACCCCGCGGTTTTCCGGCGGGAGCCTGGTCACGTCGTCCTCGCCGAAGAAAATGTGGCCGCTGGTGGGCGTCTCCAGACCGCAGATCAGGTTGAGCGTGGTGCTCTTTCCGCAGCCGGAGGGGCCGAGCAGACCGATCAGCTTCCCGTCGGGGATCTCAAAGGTGAAATCGCTGACAGCGGTGACTTCCTCACCCTTTTTGCTGCGGCTGGGGAATCGTTTCGTCAGATGCTGCAATACAACTTTCATGGCATTCCATCCCTTTGCGTATTTTCGATTGCAAAGCTTACACTTTGCAATCACGTATCTCACGCTTACCGCGTGTGCTTTTTTCGCTTTATATAAGGATATATTCATTAAATCACAAAAGCGCCAGGATTTCAATGCTTGTCTCCGATCCGACAGGATTTTACCGCTTCAGGCATGGTACAAGGCTTTGCGGGAATATGCTGTCAGAGAGGTGAGACTATGCTGGAAAACGCATTTCAACTGCTGGCAGGGAGCCTGTTTCTCATGCTGCGCATCGCGCCGTCCGGTTCCTACCCCCGGCCCCTGAGCCGGGATGAGGAGCGGGAGTGCCTGGGGCGGGCGGCAGCGGGGGATCTGGAGGCCCGCAACAAACTGGTCGAGCACAATATGCGCCTGGTGGCCCACATCGTGAAAAAATACTACTCCCAGAGCGGGGAACTGGACGATCTCCTGTCCATCGGCACGATCGGGCTCATCAAGGGCATCAACAGCTACCGGGCCGACAGGGGTGTGCGCCTTGCCACCTACGCCAGCCGCTGCATTGAAAACGAGATCCTGATGCATTTTCGCGCCCAGCGGAAGACGGCGGGGGAAGTAAGTCTCTCGGAGGCGCTGGACAGCGAAGACGAGGACGGCAATCTGTCCTTCCTGGACGTGGTCGCCCAGGAGGACGATCTGGCGGAGCGCGTGAACCTGCGCGAAGAATGCGACCGACTGCGCTGCTGCGTGGAGACGGAGCTGGACGCCCGGGAGGAAAAGATCATCCGCCTGCGCTACGGCCTCGGCGGCGCACAGCCGCTGACCCAGAACGAGACGGCGCAGCGCTGCGGCATCAGCCGCAGCTATGTCTCCCGCATCGAGAAAAAGGCGCTGGAGAAGCTGCGTCGGGCGATGGAGCGGGCATAAACAGCTTCGGTTGCGTTTTGGGAGAAAGAATGGTAAAATAACAGCATCAGTAAACGAAGGAGAAGCCTGTCTATGAAAAAGGTGCTCATGATCGGCACCGGCGGCACCATCGCCTCGGAAATGACGCCGGAGGGGCTGACGCCCGGGCTGAGCCCGGAGCGGCTGCTGCAGTTCGTGCCGGCCATCTCGGAACTCTGCGACGTGGATTGTGTCTCCGTTTTCAGCGAGGACAGCACCAACATCACCCCCGCGCACTGGACGAGGCTTGCGGAGGTGCTGCGGGAGGGCTATGAGCGCTACGACGGCTTTGTCATCAGCCACGGGACGGACACGATGGCCTATACGGCGGCGGCCCTGTCCTATCTGGTGCAGGCGAGCCGCAAGCCCATCGTCTTCACCGGCGCGCAGAAGCCCATCTATTTTGACTCCACCGACTCCAAGACCAACCTGACGGACGCCTTCGTCTGCGCCTGCTCGGAGAAGCTGGCGGGAGTCTCCATCGTCTTCAACGGCCGCGTGATCCTGGGCACCCGGGCGCGCAAGACCTGCTCCAAAAGTTTTGCGGCCTTCTCCAGCATCAATTATCCGGATCTGGCCACGCTGCAGGACCACCGGCTCCTCTGCTACATCCCCGGGGACCGGAGCGGGGAGCCCCGCTTCTTTGACCGGCTCAGCACCGACGTGGCGCTTTTGAAGCTGGCGCCGGGCATGGACGCGGAGTTGCTGCGCTTTCTGCTGGAGCGCAGGAGCGCCGTGGTGATCGAGTGCTTCGGCGTGGGCGGTCTGCCCAGCTACGGGGACAACGCCTTTTTTGACTTGGTGGAGGAGTACACGGCCAGGGGCCGCTTCGTGGTCATGACCACCCAGGTGCAGAATGAGGGCTCCGATCTCTCGGTCTACAGCGTGGGGCACCGGCTCAAGGCCAACCGGCGCGTGCTGGAGGCCTACGACATGACCACCGAGGCCGCCTATACCAAGATGATGTGGATCCTCGGACAGACCCGGGTGCCGGAGGCGGTGCAGGAGCTCTTTTACACCCCGGTGGCCCATGACATTCTCCATCCAGAGGTCTGAGCATTGCAGACTTGCACACAGAGGAGAAATCCTGTAAACTGTTTTCATTCTGATTCTGAGGCTTTTTGCTATGAGAAAAACCGACAAAAGAAGCATCCTGTCCCTGCTGCTGGGGCTGTCGCTGCTGCTGACGGCCTGCGGCGCGGCAAGTCCCGCCGCCGGGACCCCGGACCCGGAGGCGTCCCAGCGCTCCTACCGCTATGTGGACAGCATGGACACGATCATCGAGCTGACCGCCTACGGCAGCGCCCGGGAAGAGGCGCTGGACGCCGTGGAGGCGGAGGTCCTGCGCTTAAACGACCAGCTCTCCATCGGCCTGGAGGACAGCGAGGTCTCCCAGCTGAACCGGGAGGGGAGCGGGACACTTGGCCCGGATGCCGCCTATCTGGTAAAGCGCGCGCTGGAGATCTATGAATCCACCGGCGGCGCCTTTGAGCCCACAATCTATCCGCTCATGGTGCTCTGGGGCTTTACCGGCGGGGAGCATCACGTTCCCACGGAGGAGGAACTGCGCGAGACCCTGGCCCTGGTCGGCGCGGACAGGATCCGCTTTGATGCCGAAACCGGCCAGATCACGCTGGACGCGGGGCAGGCCATCGATCTCGGCGGCATTGCCAAGGGCTATACCTCCGCGCGGATCATGGACATTTACCGGGAGCACGGGCTGACTTCCGGCCTCGTGAGCCTGGGCGGCAACGTCCAGTGCCTCGGCACAAAGCCGGACGGCTCCGCCTGGCGCATCGGTGTGCGCAATCCGGACACGGAGACCGGCGGCATCGTGGCCGTGGTGGCGGTGACCGACAAGGCGGTCATCTCCTCCGGCGGTTATGAGCGCTTTTTCGTGGACGAGGAGACCGGCATCACCTACGAGCACATCATGGATCCACAGACCGGTACCCCGGTTCGCAATGAGCTGGCCCAGGTCACCATCGTGACGCCGGACGGCACCTTGGGCGACGGGCTCTCCACCGCGCTCTACATCATGGGGTTGGACGCCGCCGCTGACTACTGGCGGGCCCACAGCGCGGAGTTTGACGCGGTCTTCGTGACGCGCAGCGGGGAGATCTACGTCACCGCCGGTCTTGCCGGCAGCGCTTCCGCCATCGAGGGCGGCGCGCCGCTGCAGTATATTCAGTAAAGCAGAGAGCGCGTTAAAATTTCCCGCCTGTCTTGACTTGCACGAGCAGGGACGGTATAATTTTATCACGATAAAAGGCGAAAGCCATTTCGGCGAATGGAGGCGAAGGCATGAAGATCGGCATCATGGAGCTGGTCGTGATCTTTATTGTGGCCCTTCTGGTGATCGGCCCGGATAAGCTGCCGCTCTATGCCAAAAAGCTGGGCGGCGCCCTGCGCGAATTCCGCAAGGCATCGGCGGACATGACCAAGGAGATCCGCGAGAATGTGGTCGAGCCGCTGGAGGAAGCCCAGAAGCCACTGCGCGAGGCGATGGAGCCGCTGGAGGATCTGAACCGGGATCTCAACAAAAACCTGAAATCCGTGGAAAAGGATCTGAAGGGCATCGGCAAGACCAAAAAGGAAGAGAAAACTACGGAAGAGCCGGCCCCGGCGGCTGAGGCGGAAAGTCCCGCAGCTCCGGCGGAAGCGGAACCGGTACAGGAACCCGCCCCGGCGGAGGTAGCGCCTGCTGAAGCGCCCGCTGCTGCAGAAAGCAAGGAAAACGGAGGAGAAAACGCATGAAACTCGGTGTACAGGAACTGATCATTATTCTGATTGTCGTCATCATCATCTTCGGGCCGACCCAGATCCCCAAGCTGACCAAGATGTTCGGCAAGAGCGTCAAGGGCTTCAAGGACGGCATGGCCGAGGAAGAGGAAGAGCTGGCCGCCGAGAAGAAGGCGAAGAAGAGCGAGAGCAAGAAGTCTGAGGAGGCCGCCTCCGAGGATGAAAAAGAATAAAGCCGCCGCCGTCGAAGACGACGGCAGCATGAGCCTCTCCGGCCACCTGCGGGAGCTGCGCAACCGGGTCGCGGTCTGCGTCGTGGTGCTGGTGCTGGGCTTCTTCGGCTGCCTGAGCATCGCCGGGAAACTGGTGACCATGCTGACCGATCTTGGCACGGCCTATCAGTACAACTATGTTTACATCGCGCCGCAGGAGCTGCTGCTGGTCTACTTCAACCTGGCGCTGATCGGCGCGGTGGTGATCACCTTCCCCGTGCTGGCCTATGAGGCCTATGCCTTCTGCAGCCCGGGCCTGAGCCGCAGGGAGAGGACCAGCATTGCCCTGGCCCTGCTCGCCGGGACGCTGTTCTTTGTCATCGGCGTGGCTTTCGCGCGCTTTATCAGCGTGCCGTTCATGCTGCGCTTTTTGATCGGCTTTACCACGGAGGTGGAGGTCTCCGCCTCCATCAGCATCCAGGAATACGTGGGCTTTCTGATGACGGTGTTTCTGATTTTCGGCGCCGTGTTCGAGCTGCCGGTGATCTCCGTCCTGCTCACGAGCCTGGGCGTCCTGCGTGCCGAGTGGCTGATGAAGGGCCGCCGGGTCATGATCGTGCTGATCTTCGTGCTGGCCGCGATTATCACCCCGCCGGACATCGTATCCCAGATCATGGTGGCCGTCCCCATGATTGGCCTGTACGAGCTGAGCATTCTGCTGAGCCGTCTTGTGATGAAGGCGAAAAAGAAGAAGGCCGATCCGGACGAAGACGAGGACGAGGAAGACGAATAATCGAAAGAAAGGGCTGTGAAAACAGCCCTTTTCCTTCTTGCGCAGCTATGAGCGATTTGCGCTTTTCCGATTGACAGAAACGGGAAAGTCAGGTACAATGATTGATGTAAAAAAGCGCCCGAAAGGGTGATAAAAAGTACAAAAAATGATGGAGGTCGTCATGAAAAAGGAGAGCAAGAGACTCCTGCTGGACCTGGCGGTCATGGTCGTCTGCACCGTGCTGTGTCTGGTCCTGCTCACTGGCGTGTTCCCCAAGGGGCCGATGGCCCTCGCAGCCGCTCCCACCAATGAGGTCTCTGCCGATGGGATTCGTATCGCCAAGGTGGAGAAGACCGGTTCCGGCATCACGATGCTGACCGCGAAGGACTGGGAGAGCGCTTACCCTGAGATCTATGCGGCATATTCCATGAACAGCGAGAACAAGGACGCCGAGGACTATGTGGCGGATTACCCCATGATCTCCACCCTGTTTGAGGGTTACGGCTTCGCCAAGTTCTACGGCGGCGCCCGCGGCCACACCTATGTGATCGAGGACGTGACCAGCACCGGCCGTCCCCACGCGATGGCCAACTGCTTTACCTGCAAAACGCCGGACTTCACCGTCATGGCCAACGAGATGGGCGACTCCGCCTACTCCCTGGCGTTTGAGGACGTGCTGCAGCAGGTGAACGAGCCCCTGAGCTGCTATAACTGCCACGGCAACACCGGCAGCACCTTGATGGTGACCCACCAGTATCTGGCCAAAGCCCTCGGCAGCGACCTGAACAAGGTCGACGCCGCGACCCTGACCTGCGGCCAGTGCCATGTGGATTACTATTTCGATCCCGCGACCAAGGCCACCACGCTTCCCTACACCAGCCTCGCCACCATGAATCCGGACGACATGCTGAACTACTACAACAACCTGATGGTGGACGGCCAGGTCTTTGCCGACTATGTCCATGCAAGCTCCGGCGTGCGCCAGATCATGATCAACCACCCCGAGTTTGAGACCTTCGCCGGCAAGGGCAGCGTGCACTACGGCACCTTCACCTGCGCGGACTGCCATATGGGCACCGTCACGAAGGACGACGGCACGACCTATCCCGACCATTACCTCCGCAGCCCGCTGGACAATCAGGAGCTGATCGACAGCACCTGCTCCAAGTGCCATGAGGATTTGCCCGGCTTCGTGCACGGCATCCAGGAGAAGGCCGAGGCCCGTACCTATGACATCGGCTACAAGCTGGAGGATCTCATTAACCAGATCACCGCGGCGGTCAATAGCGGCGAGTACAGCGACGAGGAGCTGGACGCCATCCGCATGAGCTACCGCAACGCCCAGTTCTACTGGAACTTCGTGTTCGTCGAGAACAGCGAGGGCGCGCACAACTCCAAGCTCACCAACGAGTGCCTGGACAAGTCCGAGGCCCTGATCGAAGAGACCCTGGCCCTGTTCCACTGAGCCGCTTCTGAAAACCGAGACTGCCGTCCCGCCCATCGGGCGGGGCGGCTTTCCTTTTCTACGAGGACGATATGAAAAAAGTATTCAACTTTCTGCGCTCCATGCGCTTCGGCATACTCCTGCTGCTGCTGATCGCCGCCTGCTCCGTGGTGGGCTCCGTAATCCCGCAGGATCGGGGCGCCGCCTGGTACGCGCAGAACTATACTTCCATTCACGCTTATCTCCTGATGCTGGGGCTGGATCATGTGTTCCGGGGCTGGTTTTTCATCTCGCTGCTGGTGCTGCTGTGTCTCAATCTGAGCCTCTGCTCCATCCTCCGCATCCGCACAGTGGTAAAAAGCGGGGAAAAGGCGGAGGAGAAGATCGCCCGGCTTCCCGATGCGGTAAAGCTGGACGCCGAGGGCGTCGCGCTTTTAAAGGAGCATTTGCGCTCCCTGCACTGCCGGGAGACGGCCTTTGGCGATGCGACTGTTTTCAGCAAGAATGGCATCGGCCGCTACGGCACCTTTATCACACATCTCGCGATCCTGCTGACGGTGATCTTCGGCGCGGCGGCGCTCTACAGCCCCACAGTGATCGACCGGAACTGCCTGCCCGGGGAGGCCCTCGTGATGGAGGACGGGACCCGGATCGAAGTGCAGAGCTTCCACATCGAAAACGAGCTGGGGGATCTGGACTTCGAGAGCGTCCTGCGTGTGGCGCTGCCGGACGGGCGCATCAGCGACTGGCGGCCTGTCAGCGTGAACCATCCGCTCGCCTTCGGGCACTATAAGATCTATCAGCAGACCTACGGCACAGCGGGCTCCGTCACCGTGCGCAATCACTCCACCGGCGGCGCGGATGATTTTACCCTGACGGAATCCTGTTTCCTGACCTCCGACGGCGTCAACGGCGTCTGGTATGAGGCCCTCTATCCCGGTTACATCCGGGATGAGGACGGCGGCTTTACGCTCATCACCTCCACCTCTGGCAGCTACACCGATCCCGTGTATCAGATCCTGCTCGCGACGGACGGGGAGTACACGCCGGTGCTGGCCTTCCCCGGCGAGGATCTGACAGTGGGGGAGATGCAGTACGCTTTCAACGACCCGGTGGAATACCCCGGCCTTCGCATCAAGCGCACACCGCCGTTGGTGAACGCCCTGCTCTGCGCGAGCTTCGTGCTGATGATCCTGGGCCTGTACATCACCTTTTTCCTGCAGCCTGTCCTGGTCAAAACAGACCCGGAGGGATATATCGTTGGCGGACCGAAACCGGAGACCATGCGTATGGAGCTGGGACTGCTACTCCGGGAGCATGAGCGGGACAAGGAGGCGTAAACATGTTAAATATCATCTTTTTCGCGGCGCTGGTGCTGTATTTCGCGGCGTCTGTGCTGGAGTTTGCAGGCGTCAGCTTCAAAAAGGAGAAGCTGCTGAAGGCGGCCTGGTGGATCTTTGTGGCGGGCTTTGCGCTGCACACGATCTACTTCGTCGCCCGCGGCGTCAAGGCCGGGCGTGTGCCGCTGGCCAACCAGTTCGAGTTCTCCATGGCTTTCTCCTGGGGCATCGCGGCGCTGCTGATCGTGTTCCGGAAGCGGCTGCACGCGGAGTGGCTCTCGGTGGCGGCCATGCCCATGGCCTTCCTCGTGCTCTCCTACGCGGCACTCAAGCCCATGGAGATCACCGAGCTGATGCCCGCGCTCAAGAGCACCTGGTTCGTGTTCCACATCGGCTCCGCCATGTTCAGCTACTCGGCCTTCGTGCTGGCCGGCTGCGCGGGGCTGCGCTACCTGCTGATGTGCCGCAAGGGGAAAGAGGCGGACGAACGCAAGCTCCGGCAGATGGACTTCATGGCCTATCGCCTGATCGCCCTGGGCTTCCTGCTGCTGACGGTCACGATCCTGAGCGGCGCCATCTGGGCCGAACAGGCCTGGTCCTCCTTCTGGACCTGGGATCCCAAGGAGGTCTGGGCGCTGATCACCTGGATCATCTACGCCGTGTATCTGCACCTGCACCTGCGCAAAAATGCCAACGCCAAGGCGCTTGCCTGGTATGTGGTGATCGCGGTGCCGGTAGTACTCTTCACCTTCGCAGGCGTCAACACCCTGATGCCCGGCCTGCACAGCTACGGCTGATGAGTGGCCAGAAAAAAGAAAACGGCCTTTGAGAAAATGCTTTCTCAAAGGCCGTTTTCCTTATTGTACCTGGTCAAGCGCGTTCTGCAGCCAGGCGATTCTTGCGTCCAGCACCTTACGCACGACGGCGTTGTTTACATCGCCGTCGAAGCCGTGGTAGGCGCCGGGGATCTGCCGCAGCGTCACGTCCACGCCGGCTTCCTTCATCTTCCCGGCGTAAGCGATGTCCTGATCGCAGAGGATGTCCATCTCCGCTGCCTCCACATAGGTCAGGGGATAGGCCGGGAAGCTCTCGTGCTCCATCGGCACGGCATAGTCGGCGCTCGTCGGCTCATAACCGTTCAAGTACAGCTTCCACATACGAATGTTGGCCTCCCGCGGCCAGGTGGCGTATTCGTAGGTTTTCAGCGAGGGATAATGCTGTGCCCGGTCGGCGACGGGGTAGATGAGCATCTGCGCACAGGGCATCAGCAGCCCCTCGTCGCAGCAGCGGTGCGTGACTTCACTGGCGAGGCAGCCGCCCGCGCTGTCGCCGTAGATCATCACCCGGTCCCGATCGGTGAGCGGGGAGGCGGCGATCCATTGGAGCGTGTCATAGCAGTCGTCCAGCGGCGTGGGGTAAGGCGCGTCCAGCGAGACGCGGTACTGGGGCAGCACGACCCGGCAGTGGAGCTCGTCGGCATAGACGGCGCCCATGTCGAGCTGGCTGTTCATCATGGTCAGGAAGAAACCACCGCCGTGACAGAAGAGCATGGTGGGCAGTGTTTCACTCTCGCAGCCCTCCGGCTCCAGAAGGTAACCGCCGATCACATAGCCGTCCCGCGCCGTGACGTGCAGTTCCTTCTTCACGACGCCCTCCGGGGCTTTCCAGGCGGCGGTCATGCTGTTGTCCAGCAGATTGCACCAGCGGATATAGAGATCGCCGAACACATCGTCGTATTTGAAGTCCACACCCGGCCCCGGCTGGGGAAGCGCGGGATCATAGGGATAATCCCGGACGTGGGTGTTGATTCGGCAGACGCAGACAATGGCGAAAAGCAGGATCGGCAGCAAGACGACTGCCAACGTGATCCAGAGCCCTCTATGTTTTTTCTTCATGGCCGGAATCCTTTCTCGCTTTGCTTTTGTTTGTGCCCATTATATGAGAAAAGGAAGCGCCGCACGTCCTGTTTTCGCAAACGGTCGGCATTTTTGCACAAACGGCAGAACAGGCAAACGCCGCAGTCGACGGACTGCGGCGTTTGCCTGTCATAGCTGTTTTACCGGGATGCCGGCTTCGTTCAGCTCCCGGCGAAGGCGGGCCATGTCGTTCAAAAACACCGTGGCCTGCATACCGGAGAGCCATGCCCCGTCCACGTTCAGGATGCTGTCGTCGATGAAGAAGCACTCGGCGGGATCGAGAGCATACTGCCGGTAGAGCTCGGCATAGATCTCCCGTTCCGGCTTGAGCATTTTCACATCCGCCGAGACGATGCGGCCGTCGAAGCACTCAGAGCCGGGGATGCGGTGGAAGTATTCGGAGAGATAGCTCGTGGCGTTGGAGAGAAGATACACCCCGTAGCCCAGGCTCTTGACCTCCCGCACCAGATCGGCCATGCCGGGGATGGGCACCAGAGGCCCCTTCCACCAGTCATAGACGCAGTGCCGCGCAGGCTCGTGCAGCCGCTCGGGCAGGCGGCGGCAGATGCGCGCATAGCCCTCGTCGGAGCTCATCCAGCCGTGGTCCATGGCGGCCCACTCGGCGCAGTGGAAGACCTCTTGCAGAAGCAGGGCGGCATCCTCCTCGTTCAGCTTTTCTCTGGCCACAATGGCCGCCGGGTCCCACTCAATGAGGACCCGGCCCATATCGAAAATAACGTTTTTGATCATGCTTTACTGGTTTCCTTCTTCTTGAAAAATGCGGAGATCTTCTCCATGCGTTTTCTTCTCCGGTCGCGGGCCTCCAGCCGCTCGCCCAGATCGCGGGCGCCCACGCCGTAGACCAGGTACAGGATCAGACCGGAGACGATCATGATGAACACCGTGGAGGCACAGCGGCGGCCCGAGGCGTTGACGTTGTAGCCGTACAGGCCCTCTTCGCGGCACATGGCTTGGATGACCATGGCGTAGCTGGTGCCGTAGGTGCTGGCGAAGGTGGCGGACATGTCGTACTCGGTGAAGAGGGCGTTGAAGTTCAGGGCGAACACGGCCAGCACCGAGGGCAGGATGATCGGCAGTTTCACCCGCAGGAAGGTGTAGATCCCGCTCGCGCCCAGGTTCTTGGCGGCGTCCTCCAGTTCCTCGTCTATCGAGTAGAAGCTGGCCTTGATCATGCGCAGAGAGAATGGCAGCTTCGTCACCGTGTAGGCCATGACGATCAGGAAGCGGACATTCTGCGCGTAATAGAGGTTCTGATTGCCCACGTACCAGATGGCGTCGGAGTTGAAGTAGGTGCGGTAGGAGTAGCAGATCAGAATGGTGGGCAGCAGCCAGGGGAAGAGCAGGGCGTATTCCAGCACCACGCCGGTGCCCTTGTTCTTTTTCTTGAAGATGTAGTTACAGGCCACCACCACGATCACGCAGGCCAGCGCAGCCGCCAGCGCGGAGAGGATGAAGCTGAGCTTGATACCGCCCAGCGTGGCCTCGTTGGCGAAGACGCCGGAGATGGAGCCCTCGCGGGTCTTGTACTTGCCGCGGCTGGTGAGGTACTGATAATCCTGCTGCCCGAAGTAGTTGATGAGCGTCCACTGGGTCAGATCCAGCTTTTTCAGGCGGATGGCCGAATAGGTCTGGAAGGAGAAGATGATGATCATCACCACGGGGGTCATGTAGATGATGAAGAGGACATAGGCGTAGATATGCGCCAGGATGTTCGCCACCGGGTTCGTGATCTTCTGCTTCTGGAGCTTTGCCTTGGTCTTGGAGACGGAGAGGTAATGCCCCTTGCGCTCGTAGGCCGAGAGCACCGTCAGCAGCACGATGGTGAACATCGCAAGGATGATGGAGAGCAGGGCCGCGCGGGCCTGGGGGAAGGCCTCGTCCGCGGTGGAGGAGCCGGCCAGACGCACGATCTCGGGGTTGATGGAGTCATAGCCCAGCAGGGTCGGCGCCGACATGGCGCAGAGGCCGGTGATGAAGGTCATGACCGTGAGAGAGAACATGGTGGGGATCAGCGTGGGGAAGACCACCTTCCACAGCACCTTGAAGGGCTTCGCGCCCATATTGCGCGCGGCCTCCACGGTGTTGTAGTCGATGCCGCGGATGGCGTTTCTCAGGAAGAGCATGTGGTTGGAGGTGCAGGCAAAGGTCATCGTGAACAGCACCGCGTTGAAGCCCGAGAACCAGCTGGTGTTGAAGTCGGGGAAGGCGTTCTTCATGGCGGTGGTCAGGATCCCGTCGCCCGCGTAGAGGAACATGTAGCCCGTGACCAGTGCAACGCCGGAGTAGATCATCGTGGTCATGTAGCCCATGCGCAGGATGCGCGCGCCCTTGATGTCAAAGTACTCGGTCAGCAGCACGATGGACACGCCGATCACGTTCACGGTGATCACGAGGCAGATGGCCAGCTTCAGCGAATTCCAGACGAATTTGCCCATGGAGCCCGCCAGGAAGAAGCGGATGACGGCGAAGGCGTCCCGCTCGCCGGCGGCATTTTTGGTGTTGAAGATGCTGGTCAGCGTGTTGAGACAGGGCAGGAGCATGAAGCCGAAGAAGAGGTAGGCGAAGAAGCACACGCCCACCAGGCGGACAAAGAGCTCCGGCCGGATCTTGCGATCAAGCGTCTGGCTCATTTTGCCACCTCTTCCTCTCCGGAGGGCTCATAGGCCATGATGTCCCGCGGGTCGATGACCACGGAGACCTGCTGCCCCTCCTCATAGATCCGCACGCCGTCGTTCTTCTCGATGACCTTGATGGTCTGGTCCTCCAGCGCAATGTAATACTTGATGAAGAGGCCGTAGTATTCCCGCATGGTGACGACGCCGGGGAGGGCCACTTGACCGCCCTGCGGCTCCACGTTCACATGCAGACGCTCCAGACGCACATAGTTGTGCTTCGCGGCATCCACCTGCGCGTCGGCGGCATTGAGCTTTGCCACCACCGCGTCGGAGAGCCGGTTGATGTCGCCGATGAAGTTGCAGACAAACTCGGTCTTTGAGAAGTTGTAAACTTCGTTGGGGGTGCCGATCTGCTCAATGAAGCCCTTGTTGAACACCGCGATGCGGTCTGACAGGGTCAGGGCCTCCTCCTGGTCGTGGGTGACGTAGATGGTGGTGATGCCGAAGTCCTTCTGCATCTTCTTCAGCTCATTTCTCAGCTGCACGCGGAGCTTGGCGTCCAGGTTCGAGAGCGGCTCGTCCATGCAGATGATGGCGGGCTCGGTCACAAGAGCGCGGGCGATGGCCACGCGCTGCTGCTGGCCGCCCGAGAGCTGGGAGACGGCCTTCTTGAGCTGCTCGTCCGAGAGGTCCACCTTCTTCGCAATGTCCCGCACTTTGCGGTCGATCTCGTCCTTCTTCAGCTTTTTGATCTTCAGACCGAAAGCGATGTTGTCATACACCGTCATGGTGGGGAAGAGAGCGTAGCTCTGGAAGACGATGCCGATGTTGCGCTTTTCGATGGGGACGTGGGTGATGTCCCGGTCCTTGACGACCACGGTGCCGGATACCGGCTCGATAAAGCCGGTGATCGTGCGCAGGGTGGTGGTTTTGCCGCAGCCGGAGGGGCCGAGGAAGGTGAAGAACTCGCCCTCCTTGACGTGGACATTGATGTCGTGCAGGGCGGTAAAGTCGCCGAATTTCACGACGATATCATTCAATTTGATCATAAGCCATCGCTCCTTTGCATGTTGGTGAGAGAATCCGTTTGCTCAGAAGGCAGCGCCGTCCGTTCGGCGCGGTCTTCTCGGCAGCCGGATAGAACATGGCGAGCCGGTGGGGACCGGCTCGCCATATGGGATTACGGAGAAAGATTACTCGGCCTTCTGGGTCAGGACAGACCAGTCGAGGTTGGCCCAGTCGGGCTCGGCGGGGGCGGCGGAAGCGTCGGCCCAGTAGAAGCCCAGGTTGGTCATGATGTTGGTCCACTCGGCGCTGTGGGCGGCGACATAGGCGGCATAGGTCATGTCGGTGCCGGGAACGGTGGTCAGCGCGAAGTTGGGGATCAGGTAGATCTCGGGGATATCGCCCTCATAGACGATATCGGCGGCTTCCTTGTTGCAGGGGAAGGAGTCGAACTCTTCGGCCCAGGCAGCCTGCACTTCGGCAGAGCCGAACCACTCGCAGAACTCCTTGACCTTCTCGGTCTGCTCGTCGGTACGGCCGGCCTTGTCCAGAATGCCGATGTACTCGGCAATGTAGTAGGTGCCGTCGTCAATGTCGACCAGGGCCCAGTTCTCGGGCTCCAGCGCGCCGACCAGAGGATGCTCGCTGCCTTGGGCCGCGGCGTCGATCTTGCCGTACAGAGCGGAGGAGTAGAACTCGGAGATGGCCACGTCGCCCTTGTTCAGAGGGTCGAAGCCGTACTTGTAGTCGTCGCCGCCGAACTTGCCATCCGCGCAGAACTTCCACAGGGCCTTCCAGCCGTCAATGGAGATACCGCCGGCGGGGGACTCGGGATCGGTGAAGGCGTAGAGCATGGCAGAGTTGATGTTGGCGTTGGTGGTGCCGCCGACCTTGTTCTGGCGGTACCAGCTGTAGCCGGAGTCAATCACGTCGGCCCAGTGCGCAAAGTGGAGCTCCTCGCCGTTGGTGCCGAACTCGTCGTTGCGATAGAGCATCAGAACGTTCTGGATGACAATGCCGTAGGCTTTGCCGTCGTACTGATACTCGCCGACCTGGTCAGCCCAGGAGGGAGTCCAGTCGATGATGGACAGGTTCTCGTACTGGCCGTCGATCAGCTGGCCCCAGCGGGTCTCGTTCAGACCGAAGATCAGGTCGCCGTCCTTGTTCTCGTTGGCAGCCTGCACAGCGGCAGTATCGCCGGAGATGACGGAGTTGTCATCGATGGAGATGTTGAAGCCGGCCTTCTTGGCTTCGTTGATGAGCCAGGTGGTGCGCTCCGTGGAGTTG
>Ga0310697_10001303_pt1 | contig 29865 bp, 15 predicted proteins | sample 172DNAGHGlowgp2_FD_203883 | JGI IMG/M metagenome (GOLD analysis project Ga0310697, IMG submission 203883) | Sheep rumen microbial communities from Palmerston North, Manawatu-Wanganui, New Zealand - 1728 DNA GHGlow gp2 (v2) (version 2) | ecosystem: Host-associated > Mammals > Digestive system >... | reverse complement strand
AAATCGACTTGATAACACAGCGTTCATTTGCGACAACAGACTGCAAATTCAAGCGATGAGCGGATTTGGAGCCTTGTGGGGTCACTTTCAAATCAATGATTTCGTCCAAAGGTAAAATTTTGCGAACAAATCCATTTTGCAAACTACCGTTTGCAAGATTCGCCGCAGTCAGCTTCTTGGAGTCAAAATAAGCCAACGTATTCTGGCATGTTCCCGGCCAGTAATCTACGACAAGATTATTGTAATCGTCCATCGAAACCATCTTGTCAAATTCAATATGCATACCGCGTCGAGCCCTGTCGTACTTAATTTCGAGGCCGGAACCCAGAGCATCCGTATAAGGATTTACATGGACGTCCGAATCCCACGGATAATATTCATACTGGTTCGGATAAATCATCGGCGAACTAATCTTTGACGGAACAGGAACATCGCTCTGCGTATCGATAATCATGTGCGGATTGGAAAGTTCCACCTCGCCGCCATCGGAATTCAGCACAAGGCGGAACCAGCGAAGCCCATTCAAAGCCCCATCATTCGAAGGCATCTGCCAACGCAACGTATGGCGGTTCCCATCAACAGGAACAGATTGTTCGTTCAACTGCAAATAACCCGAACAACTTTTTAAACGACAAACGAGAAGTTCCGCCTTCATCCAGTTTCCCTTCGGATTTTGGACTTTAACGTCAACCTCAAACGAAGTTTTTGCTTGGATATTTCCGCCATAATCCCAAAGAGCCGTCTTTTTCCAGCCCGCTGGAAGCGTAAACCTTACAGAGACATCTTTTTCGTTTGCATTTGCATTATAGTCATAACGCGCAAAGGCAAAATTTTTCGTCCGAACGGCGCCGCTGTTGGCAATAATATCAGGCATTTTGCTCAAGTCCATGCAACTTACATTCGGCGAGAAATAGCCCATCAGCTTTGGATTTCTAAACTGCCCCAAATTTGCGTCATAGTCGTACTTCGCCACTTCGCACATAATTCGCCACAAATCGACCTGCATGCCGTCCAGAACAATCTTGTTCAAGACACCTTCTTCAAGAGGCATTTCGATATGCCGCCCGCTAATAGGTTCATTGAATCGCGGGTGCGTCGGATCTACGGCAAACGTCGCCGCCGCAGTGCTCCTGTTCCCCGGATTTTCAAACGGAAACCCGCTATACGACTGCGTAAAGCCGCAATCCGAACGAATCGCCAATTCGCCATTGCATTTCATATCCATGGCACTCACAGTCGGAATGAACGTACTGCGGTCCTGAATGAGTTCGTCGTGCCCCCAGGATGTATTAAGCGATACATTAAAAACATACGCCGACTTTTCCATCCCATCTGGCAAGGCCTCTAAAAAGCCTTCACGGAAAGCCTCATAAATTGTGCCACCGAACGGATACGTAGAGCCTTGAATAAAATCATATTTGGGAATGTCTGTTTGTTCGGCAACATTGGCGCCAGAAAGCCCTTCCTTTTTCCGGTTATAGGCTATCACGCCCTTATTGTCGGAATAATGCATGCGGCTTATCGCAGAACCTAGCGTAAACGAGCCTTTACTCGCATGGCGCTCCAGGCGGTAATAATCGTTTTTATGCTCGGGACTTTTCCCTTTCAACTGCCCCTGCGCTATAAGCACAGATGGGAAACCCTTGTATTCCGCAGCATTGCGGTAATCTTCGAAAAGAAATCCGCTATCCACATTTATCTTTGAAAAACAGACTTTTGCAGCAACACATTTATTATCGTAAACAAGCAAATCTACGGCTCCCTTGCCCATTAAAATATCCTTGAACATTTCTGCCGACGAAGCCCCCTGTTTACTCCAAAAGGAAACCGTATTGAACAACCCCATCGGCATAACCGCTCCCTGATGCGGAGAATCAAGAGACGAGAAAAGCCTGACCGGAGCATCGGATGATTTTCGGTGGCTATCGTACAGATACGCGCCATAGCGCCCAATGATGCCGCCCTGACTTATGCCCATGACGACAAAGCCCTCGTCCCTCGCCCCAGGGAAAGGAATATGCTTATTGTCATTCAAGAAAGAGAGCAAGCGGCTGAAAATATCCGAGTTTTCTTGAAGCGACCTTCGTACCGTTTCCGTGAACTGCACAAGAATAGGCGTATATCCAAGATTTTTCAAGATATTCGGAAGCCCGACCTGTTGCAAATCACCTTCCAAGTCCGTCATGGTCCTCTTTTCCACAGGACTGAGATCTATGCCGTCCACAATCATAAACGGACGTTCCAGATAAATTCCCTTTGGGGAACTTGCATCTTCGGGAGCGTCCATAATGCGGATGCGAACGGATTTTTCACCAGAAGAACAACTTCCATCTTGGGCATCGGTCCCGATAATAGTTTGGAGTCCAAGCCTTCCCAAAGACAAGCACAATTTGTCCTTAGATTTATCGACAAAAAACGAATACTCCTTATTTTCAGCCATTACATTTGCCGAAAGAAAAGCAACGAGAACAAGCCATACGTATCGCATCATTATTTTACCTCCACAAAAAGATTCTGTTCGACATTTCTGCCACCGCTTTTCAATTTGACAACAATCTTCTGCAACCCTGCCGAAGGAAATTCCAGTTCAAGACTTTCTTTCGACTTCAAAGAAGAACATTGCCCCGAAAGGCAAATCGAAACGGAAGGCAGCTCCCTCTGCTTTGTCGCTACAAAGTACGGATCCAGCAAAAGGCGTATTTTAGAACCTCTCACAAACGATGTCGGGAACCCCGCCGTAAGCAAATGCGCATTCATGATTTGCGCCGTAGAGCACAAGGAATCAGAACACGAACTGTAGGCGTAATCCAAATCCGCGACAAGCAAAGGAATCACCGTATAATCCGATTCCGCCGCAATCGCCTCCGCTTCAAAGAACAGCTGCTTTGGATTTGCCACGACGTTTTCACGAAGCCTATTGCGTACAACAGAATACAAATTGTCGTACCATGTCTTGCGCGATTTTTTCGCGGTCATTTCAGTGGAGTGTAGCGTGTTCTCGATTTTCAGATATTCCAGTTCGCTCACGAGGAAGTTTTCGTTCGTCCTTGAAATAAGCGAATCTCTCTCATGCTGCGAATATGCAGCGCTGAACTCCGATTCCGCATTAGGCAGGAATCGCGTTTCGCGAACGTCAGACCAAGCCTCCACATTGGAAAACTCATACCCCAGCAAAATATCACCGGAAGCAGCCGACGAAGAAGAACCCACCGACGACGACGAAACACCCGAGCCGTTTTTGACGCAGCTAAAGCCGACATCATCGACAAACAGAGTCACGTACTGGTATTGCGGAACTTGAAACAGCCCCACGCCCACATTCGAAACAGAAACTCCGCCCGCCACGCCAAAGCTAGACAGCGGAACTTCTAACGTTCGCGTCGTATTCGCCGTCAAATTGACGTAATGCACGTTGCTGTTCCCGAAGTCGCCCTTAAGCCACACGCCAAATTTCACATTTTGCGTGGCACGGACCTTCAAATGGAGATTTCCGCCACCGACATGCAGCGGAAGCATCGGGAACGAAAGCACGCCCTTCCAATCGCCTTGCACATTTTTCATGCCAGACAACCGGATATACGGCGGTTGCATTCCATCCAGATACCCCCAGTTTGCTTTCCATTCCGGCGGTTCCGGGAAAGTCCTCCCCGTTTCTAACATTTGACCATTATCGCTACCGTCTGAATACAGCGCGACGCCCTTACATTCCTCGGCAAAGCCATTGAGAGCAAACAAGGCTCCCAACAAGGCAATACCTTTAAACATCCTATTAGCCATAGGATTTCCTTTTTGTTGATTTTTAGAATAAACTGGCTTGTTCAGCCGTAACGATATAGGGAAAGATTTAGATAAAGGATAAAAGTAATGACCTTGAATAAAGAATTCAAGGTGCTAAAGAAACTATAATATTTTTTTCGAAATGTAAAGGGGTAAATTAAAAATTTATGAATTTTCTTTTTTCAGGTGCAAGACCAAATCACTTATATATATATCGTCGACAATATTGACGGAATACTCATGCGCATCGAGATACATCAAGTCCAGTCGCTTTTCGAACGTCGAAAGTCCAAGACCACCACTTTTGCGGCTTGACTTTCTCGGAAAATTGGAATTTTCGGAATGAAAATGAACTTCGTTCCCCGATTGCGTAATCGACACATGCGCAAAACTTTTGCCGTTCGGATTCACACAATGTTTCATCGCGTTTTCCATCAAAGGCATCATCAGCAAAGGTTCTATCTTAACGTTCGGATTTTCAAGCTTTACATCAAATACAAAATCAAAGCTTTCGTCCAAACGAAGTTTTTCCAAGTCGGCGTACTTTTGCAAAATATCTACATCTTCTTGCAGTGTAATATATTTATCCTTGACTTGATACAGCATCATTCTCAGTAATTGCGAAAGTTTATTCATCGAACTCTCTGCTCGTTTTGCATCAATCTGGATAAGAGCCGAAATGTTGTTCAAAGTATTAAAGAGAAAATGCGGGCTCAGTTGATTCTTCAAAAAATCTAATTCGTACTGCAGTTCCGAACGTTTCTGTTCACGCAACACAAACGCACGCACAATCTGGCGAAACATCACGTGGTATAGCACACAAAGCACACAGACAAACGCAACCAAGAATGTAAACGATATGACAGGCCAAACACCAAAATGACCTTTAACAAAAGAAAAACAATACGAGCTAAAGAAATCAGCAACACCTTCATTTGGGTTACGTTCCATCACAAAGAAAGCAATTTCTCTAATAAACAGTGTCGCCACAACCAATATCGCATTACACACAAAATAAAATGCATAGCGTTTTTTAAATACAAGATGCGGCACTAAAAATCTTTGGTTCAAAATAAAAATAAAAACCGTACTGAGCATGGGCAAATAGAAGCCCACAAGCCCATTCACGTTTACGCTCATCTTCAACGCATTTGTCGGATCCAGAATAAGCACCAACGGGAACAAAAGCATGAACAGCCAAACTAAAAACGCTGGCAAAAAGAGCGGAATCGGAAACGGAACTAAGTCTCGTTCATCTTTTAACAGTTTACGCAATTTGTTCTCATTGCGTTCCAGACCCATTTCTTGCAAAACGGCTAGTTTATTACGGGTTTTCTGAAAGAATCCATTGCGAGTTTCCGTACGATTTGTAGAAGAATTGTCTTTCATACTAAAAAATTTAGTCAAAAAACCACTATTTTGGGCGGTCATGACAATTTCGTGACAAAAATCACGAAAAATTTTAACAAAAACTCAATTTAACTTTTGCAAGCAGTATTCCTTTTAATGACACAAGGATTTCAAACTGGAGGTAAATTTGAAGATGTAAAAATGAGGAGGTCAACCATGAAAACCCTTAACAATCGAGAACAGAAAGACATTTACATGCAATACCTTAACGACATTTCGCGTTATCCGTTACTCACAAGAGAACAGGAAACGGTATTGCTCAAGAAGTCTGCCGAAGGCAATAAGGCCGCCTTGGACATGTTGGTCAATTCCAACCTCCGTTTCGTCGTCAACATCGCAAACCTCTACAAGGGCCGTGGTCTCGATATCATGGAACTCATCAACGAAGGGAACATGGGACTCATCGAAGCGGCACGCCGTTTTGACCGCTCCTTGAAAATCAAGTTTATCAGCTATGCCGTGTGGTGGATTCGTCAGAACATCACTCGCGCCCTTTCTGAAAAAGGCCGCATGATTCGCATTAGCGCCGAAAAGGAACTGATGTTGCGCCGTTTCAACCGCCACGCCAAAGACGTTCACCAAGTCATCGGCGGTTCGTTCACCGTCAACACGCAGTCGCTCGAAGGCCTCTCCAAGTACAAGGCCAACGACATCGAAAAGATTCTGATGATGGGCAACGCTTCTGCATCCCTCGACTCTCCGGTCGGCGATGACAGCGACTTGACGCTTGGCGATACGATTTCCGATACCGGCAACCGCGCTGACGAACTTGCCGAATGCAACAACCGCACTGACGTGTTCAACAAGGTAATGGACAAGAACCTCTCCGACCAGGAAAAAGAAATTCTCAAGCTCTATTACGGTTTCAAGATGGATTCCGACCTGAACTTGAAGGAAATCGCTCCGATGGTGGGTCTTTCCAAGGAACGCGTGCGCCAGCTCAAGGAAAACGCCTTGAACAAGCTCCGCGAAGCTAACGTTGAACGCCTCCTCAGCGAAGCTGCTTAACATTCATTTGACCAAAAAAGTTTCATACTCTCTCCTTTCTCAAAAAAACCGGCTATTCGTAGCCGGTTTTTCCTTATAAGGTGGTGCATTTTCAAAGGAAATTGTATCTTTAACGCATGATGTTCAAATCTTTTTGTTTCCGCTCTGTATTTATGGCGACGCTGTCCGCACTTTGCATTGCGAACGCCGCTACCGACAAGAAAACTCCTCCCGGAGATTTTTACGATGAAGTTTCACGATTGAACAAGGTCCTTTCCGAAATCAATCGCAAGTATGTTGAAGAAGTCAACCCGACGGAGATTACGGATGCCGCCATCAACGGCATTAGAAATATTCTGGATCCGCACACCACCGTGTTCGCCCCGAAGGATTACGAAAGCCTCCGCGTTTCGATGGAAGGCAAGTTCGGCGGCGTAGGCATCACCATCAGCCTCCGCGACAACATCCTCACCGTCATCTCGCCGCTCTCCGGCACACCGGCATTCAAGCTCGGCATCCGCGCTGGCGACCGCATCCGCAAAATCGACGGCAAGGACACCAAGGGTCTTTCGCTGGACGACGCCGTCAATAAGCTCCGCGGTAAAATCGGCACGGACGTGACAGTCGCCATTGAACGCGAAGGCGTCCCGGACCTCATGGACTTCACCATCACGAGAGCAGAAATTACCGTCCACGCCGTTCCTTACTACGGCATGGTATCGCCGGAAATCGGCTATATCAAGCTCGCGACATTTAGCGACAAGACGACAAGCGATGTCGAAAATGCCATCAGGAACCTCCAGAAGCAAGGCATGAAGAAGCTCATCCTCGACATGCGCTACAATCCGGGTGGACTCTTGAACCAGGCTATCGAAATCAGCGAACTGTTTCTCAAGCCAGGCAACGTCATCGTGAGCACTCGCGGCCGCACGCAAAAGACTGAAAGCGCCGCCCGCAGAACACCTCTCGTCAAGCCTGAAGTTCCGATGGTCGTCCTCGTGAACCAAGGTTCCGCAAGCGCCGCGGAAATCGTCTCCGGAGCACTGCAAGACTGGGACCGCGCATTGATCGTCGGTAAGACCTCGTTCGGTAAAGGTTCCGTACAGACAATCTTCCCGCTCGATAACGCAGGCAACGCCCTCAAGCTTACGACTGCATTCTACTATCTGCCCTTCGGACGCTGCATCAACAAGCCCGAAAACGGCATCAAGGGACTTTCGTTGCAAGACGAAGAAATGGACGAAGAAGAAAAGGATACGGCAAAGGCTGACACTGTCAAGGCCGATACCGCCAAGCGCGATACGTTCTACACGAACAACGGCCGCATGATGTTCGGCGGTGGCGGCATCAAGCCCGACGTCGATGTGGAACTCGACCCGATGCCTTGGGTCGTCCAAGTGCAGGAACGTATGGCCATGTACTTCAAGTTCGCCGTCAAGATTCGTCCGAGCCTCGAAAAAGCAGGCGTCAAGATGAGCTCCGACTGGGTCGTTCCGGATTCTCTCTTTACGCAGTTCAAGACGTTCTGCAAAAAAGACACGAACTTCATGAAGGTCAAGAGCAACGCCCTCGTCGGCGTGGATCAACTTGAAAAGAGCATCATCCGCGAACAGAACTACATGGGCGACAGCGCAAAGACCATCTCAGATTCGAATCTCGTCAAGAGAATCGGCGATATGCGCAAGGCTCTCGAAGATAACCGCGATGCCCAGTTCGAAGCGAACAAGGAATACATCAAGGACGGCATCAAGCGCGAGCTCCTCACGGCATTCGTGAACGATTCCGTCAGCACGGCATTCTCGCTCAAGCGCGACAAGCAGTTGAACGAAGCCATCAAGTATCTGAGCGATGCTCAGCTTTACAAGAAACTGATTAGCGCTCCGCCGAAGTCGAAGAAGAAAGCGGCCACCACCAAGGCAAAGAAGTAACGGTCCAAATTGATTTCGCTGATAAACAAAATGGCAGAAGGCCTGGGCAAGGCCGTAAGACGCTTCCTGAACAAGGTCGTGGGCTATGTCGTGTTCATCTGGGAACTGTTCAAGAACATCCCTGGGGCGTTCACGAATTTGCACACGACCGTGGAGCAGATGCATAACGTCGGCATCACGAGTATTCCCGTGGTGTTCGCGGCATCGCTTGCCACAGGAGCCATCATGTCGTGGCAGCTTGCATACCAGTTCGGCGACATGATTCCCATGATGTTTGTCGGCATGGCGGTCGGTAAATCCGTCATGGTGGAACTCTGCCCCATCCTTACGGCGATGGTGCTTGCCGGGCGTATCGGTGCTTCGATGTGTTCGGAACTCGGTACAATGGCCGTCACGGAGCAGCTTGATGCGTACAAAGTATTAGGTTTGAATCCTTACAAGTACCTGCTTGCGCCAAGACTCATCGCAACAGTTATCATGCTTCCGGTGCTAACCATCTTGAGCATTTTCATCGGTATTGTCGGCGGTTACGAAGTGGCCCACCTCTACAAAGAAGTTTCGTGGTCGGTGTTCTTTTACGGCGTACGCATGTTCTACCAGAACTGGGACTTGGTCGTAGGCCTCATCAAGGCGACCCTTTACGGATTCTTTATTTCGAGCTACGCCTGCTTCTTCGGATTCTTTACCCACAGCGGTGCAGAAGGCGTAGGCAAGAGCACCAAGGCGACCGTCGTTGCCGGCATGACAAGCATCTTGATTGGCGGGTTCACGCTCTCCAAATTACTGCTTGTCTAACGCGATAAATTTATACAAATGTTTGAGACCAAGCGCACAAGCAACAAAAGTTATACGGGGAACAAAGTTCAGGACATCAGCGTCCTTTTGGAGCGTGTTCTCGCAAAGAGGCACATCTCCGAAGACATCCATTTTAAAACGATTTCAGAGCGGTTCTCGGAGGTCGTCGGGCCCCTCCTGGTAGCCCATGTAAAACCTGAGAAAATCGACAAAAACATATTGGTGCTTAAGGTCGCTAATTCAGCGCTCAAGTTCGAAATGAACATCCAAAAAAAAGCTATTATTGGTAAGTGTAATACCCTTTTGGGGAAACCGTTTATTCAAGGAATACGATTCATCTAAGAGGGGCTTAATAGAGGATTTATGGCAGAAGAAACAGAAGAAGTAAAGAAGGCGGAAGCAGATTATAGCGGTTCAAGTATTACCGTTCTCGAAGGTCTAGAAGCAGTTCGTGTCCGCCCTGCAATGTACATTGGTTCCACCGACATCCGCGGTTTGCACCACCTCGTTTGGGAAGTGGTCGATAACTCCGTAGATGAAGCCCTTGCCGGTTTCTGCAACCATATTGAAATTTCCATTTTGCCGGGGAACGGCATCCGCGTCACCGATAACGGCCGCGGCATCCCGACGGACATCCACCCCAAGGAAAAGGTGGGCACCATCCAGGTCGTGATGACAAAGCTCCATGCCGGTGGTAAGTTCAACAACAGCTCGTACAAGGTTTCCGCCGGTTTGCACGGCGTGGGCGTGAGCTGCGTGAACGCACTTTCCAACAAGCTTATCGTGACCGTCCGCCGTAACGGCAGAGTCGTAAGGCAAGAATTTGCAAAAGGCATTCCGTGCGGTCCGCAGGTCGATATTGGAGAATCCGACGGAACAACAGGCACATCCGTAGAATTCTACCCGGACGATACGATTTTCTCCGAAACTGTTTACGTGTATGACACGCTCGCCACGCGTTTCCGCGAACTCGCATTCCTCATGAGCGGACTTCGCTTGACGCTGACCGACGAACGCGACCCGGAACACCAGCAAACAGACACGTTCTGCTTCCCCGGTGGCGTTTCGGAATTTGTGCGCTATGTCGATGAACACCGCACGCCGCTTTTCCAGAACCCAATCCACTTGGTACTCCCCGATGGTCAATATCCGCTCGAAGTCGCTATGTGGTACAACGACGGCTATCAGGAAAACTTCTTCAGTTTCGTTAACAACGTAAACACCTACGATGGCGGTACTCACGTGACCGGCTTCAAGACAGCCCTCACCCGCGTCATCAGCAAGTTCGCGCAGGACATGCCGAAGGGCAAGAAAGAAGCGCAAATCACAAGTGACGATATCCGCGAAGGCCTTACCGCCGTCATCGCCATCAAGGTTTCCCAGCCGCAGTTCGAAGGCCAGACCAAGCGCAAACTCGGCAACTCCGAAATCGCCGGTTACGTGGCTTCTGCATTTGGCGCAAAGCTCGAAGAATACTTCCAGGAAAATCCGGCTGCCGTCAAAATCATTTTGGACAAGGTCTACAACGCGGCACTCGCTCGCGAAGCTGCACACCGCGCCCGCAACCTCGCCCGCCGCAAGAACGTCCTCGAAAGTGGCGGACTTCCGGGCAAGCTCGCCGACTGCTCCAGCCGTGACCCGAAGGAATGCGAAATGTTCATCGTGGAAGGTGACTCCGCAGGTGGTTCCGCCAAGATGGGCCGTAACCGCGAATTCCAGGCAATCCTCCCGTTGCGCGGAAAGATTTTAAACGTTGAAAAAGCTTCTTTGCATCGCGTACTCGATACCGAAGAAATCCTGAACCTCGTGAACGCCATCGGAACAGGCATCGGAACGGAATTCAAAATCGAAAAGCTCCGTTATGACAAGATCATCATCATGACCGATGCTGATGTCGACGGTTCGCACATCCAGACGCTCCTCCTCACGTTCTTCTTCCGCTACATGCGTCCGCTCATCGACGAAGGACACATCTTCCTCGCCATGCCTCCGCTGTACAAAATGAAGGTGGGCCAGAAAGAACGCTACCTGTTCGACGAGAAAGAAAAGGACAAGGCCATGGCCGAGGTCGAAGACCGCAAGAACGTGACCATCAACCGATTCAAAGGTTTGGGCGAAATGTCGCCGGAACAGCTGAACGAGACCACCATGGACCCCAAGACGAGATTCCTCAAGCAATGCCATATCGAAGACAGCGTGCTCGCCGACCAGATATTCAGCATGCTCATGGGCGAAGACGTGGAACCGCGCCGCAAGTTCATCGAAACCAACGCGTACAAAGTTTTGAACGATTTGGATATTTAAATGAGCCCGACGAAAGCCGACTTCAAAGCAGTTTTATCGCAAGCCCGGGACCTCGTAAAAGACTCGCTTGATCAAACAGAACAAGTCATCATGCAGGTGGCGAAAAACGCCCCTGCAGGGATTTCAAATCGCCTTGTTTCGTTATTTGACCGTAAAGGGAAACGCATCCGTTCGACGCTCCTTTGCTTACTCGCAAATTGCGGTACAGAAAAGCCCGACCTCAACCGCGTAGCCCAATCTTGTGCCGCCGTGGAACTCCTGCACCTTGCAAGCTTAGTCCACGATGACATCATCGACGACACAGACGTTCGACGCGGTCAAAAAACAGCCCACCGCGAATGGGGAACGCAAGTCGCCGTGCTCATTGGCGACTACGTGCTTTCGCAGTCCATGCGTTGCGTCATCGACGAAGACGCGAACATCCCCGCCATCATCTCCGATGCTGCAGATAAACTCATTGTCGGGGAAATCTTGGAACTGGACCATAGCGGCGACATGAGCCTTTCCCGTAAGGATTACAACGAAATTATCGACGGAAAGACAGCCGCGCTCATCGACGCAGCAGCACGAATCGGCGGCATATTGGCAGGATTCGACCAGCCGATGGTTGACGAATGCGCCAAAATGGGAACGCACTTTGGCATCGCATTCCAGATTATCGACGACCTGCTCGATTACGGCTACGGCTCGGTGAACATGGACAAGGCGAAGTTCACGGACCTTTCGAACGGGCTCATCACGCTCCCGTTGCTCTATTACTTTGAAGACTGTAACGCCGAAGAACGCACCGAAATGGAAAATCTTATCGCGAAAGCGTCGGAAGAAGGCGTCCCCGAAAAGATTTTCGAACGGTTGACAACCAAGAAGAGTCTTGAGAAAGCAAAAGCAGAAGCTTTGGAACACCTCGAACAGGCATTGGCAATCGCAGACAAATTCCCCAAAAGCGATTTCACCGACGATTTAGTCGCCATGTTCTCTAGCATGAGCGAACGCGGGAATTAGAAGCCATTTTATACGCATCAAAAAACGCGGTTTTGAAGCCGCGTTTTTTGTACAATCAATTAGAACAGATAGGTGAAGAATACGCCTAAAGGATCAACATACACATGAGTTCCTATGCCATCTAATGTGGAATAAACGTAGTTTTCCCCCATCATCAAACCGACCCGATAATGTTCATTTATCATGTAACCTATAGAAAAGATTCCTGAGGAGCTCCACGCATTTTCTTGCGATATATCTGCTGTTGTGCTCTTTCCGTCTTGTTCACCCCAGAAGAACGTCGGGAAACCATAAGTCCCAGCCAATTCTATATAAATCATTTTTTTGATATAGAAACCTAGCCCCAAACGCAAATAAGGGTTAAAATACGAGATGCTCCCTTCATGACCAGCACGGTCCCAAGACCAACCATTGCGTTGGAAACCAAAAGCCGGAGACAAAGAGAACCAACGTAGCGGACGAAATTCCCAGCCACCATAAATATGGATATCCCCATTGCCCAAAAAATGACTGCCATCATGGACCCATCCCCCATCACACCTAGATTCCACTTTAACATGGGATAAGGCAATGGCACCACTTGCAAAAAAACGAGACTTGTAATCATTTGCAAAAACAATCGCAGGGAGCAATAATAACAACAAAAACTTTTTCATCGACCACTCCCTATTTCGCGCTCACAGCATTGCAAGCATTTTCGTCTTTTGTACGAGAATATTTTCGTGACAATTCATTATGAAAGTCAAGATTACGATTGTCGTGATTCATCAGCTGACCAACACCGCTCAATTTGCCATTGACCAAGCGGATCGGAAAGTCCTTTTCGTAAACAAGAGCGTCATTCCCTGAAGACAATTCAAAAAGCCATCCATATCCCCCCGTACCGGCAATATAAACAGGCAATGGGTCAACAGAACCATTTAAATCAGTAGAGATATTTGGAAGGACATCAGCACCAGTTATTCTGGCAACATAAGTAAAAGAGGAATCAGCTCGGACACAGAATTCTATACAAGTTTGTGCTGGCGTTACATCGAAGTGTTGATAATCAATTTTGTACATCGTAGTCTTATCAACTTTAACATCCACGCTCAAATTTTCTGTAGAGAGCCAGCAACCGACAGCGTCTTGAATGCCGGGAGCATAGTCCGATTCGTCGTCGGCATAGTCAAAATAGCAGCCACAGAATGCGAACATTCCGAGCAAAAAGATGTTTCTCATTAGCAAGGAATAATTCGCATTCATGTAGGCCACCTTTTTAGTTCAAACGCTTTACAAAGCGATTTGTCTTGTTATCTTGTTTCATTTCAATCGTGTATTGCCCAGCAGGCAGCGTGGTGTTATCCCAATGGATATCCATCTGTCCTTTCTTGGCATTGGACACATCTAGACGTTTCACAAAGGAACCATCCATTGTGTACATAGACACGCTGAACGGAGACGCTGTCTTGACTTCGACTGTAAACTTTTTCCTCAAGAAGGAAATCAGCTTTACCGACTTCAAGACTTCAGCAGACTTGATTTCAGGGAAAACCGGGGCATCTTTTTGCTTGATGTAAAAACCGGCTTTCTTTTCTTTAGTCTCAACGACATCGAGCAGTTTGCAGTTGCTGCACTTTATGCCGTTCGCCTCTTTTTTGTCCTTGACATTGACGACACTCAAATCAATACGAGGGACGTCAATATGCCTTACATCACCAGCACGGGCAATTTTCAAGGAAACCGGTTTTCCCGAAGTACCACGAATCATGTCCTTAGCCTCGGCAACGCTTTTACCACGTAGCGACACACCATCGACCTCGAGGATGCAATCTCCAACGTTCAAGCCAGCAGAATATGCCGGAGAATTTTTCGCAATTCCCGCAATGGACACACCTCTGTTGGACTTGTAAACAGCGATACCGATGCCTCCGTAATTTTCTGTTGCAACACCCATGACTGTAAACAAAGCAACAGACAAGAATAATTTAGAAAACAAATGCATATTCACCAGCTCCTTCTTCGGTTTTATCCATTTTTTGTGTTACATAGTCCATGCGAATCCAATCCTTGCTCAAAGCAACATCGGAATAGCGGAGTTCGTCTATCTTGAACAAGCCATTTCCGACAACGCCAAACCACGGTGTCATCACATCAGCCAGTGTGGGAACCGTTATCTTCTTGACAAAATCCCCGTTTACATAGACAGACATTTCCGAATTCTTGACTGTCAAGGTCAGGAACACCCATGACTGTTCCGGAACCGGGAAGTAAGAAGATGTCGTACCCGACTTAAAGACAAGATTACCTTCAAGAGTCCTTTCAAGTTTCCAATTAGGCGAGGCATCATTTGAAGAAGCAAAGCAATTTCCTTCAGCCCCGTCAAAATAGACCCACGCCGATATGGTACCTTCACCATTCTTGAAGTAGCTATCTTGCTTCAATACAGCACCACCATTTAAGCCCCAGTACTCAGCGTTTGCGATATAGCTATCCTCGGCAAAGCCCATTCTTGCAGAGCCATTATTTTTATAGTTCGTTGCATCGATAATCCAATCCGAAGAATAGGGCGCATCGACAACTTCTATATCGCCAGAATATTCCATGAATTCGCTAACAAACGAGACCTGGTGAGCAAACGATATATTCTGTGCCCACAGGGTTCCACGCATGGAACTACGATCGCCCATGTAGAAATCGGCGTTAGGCAAAACGAACACACCGTTGATTACGCAGTCATTCCCGAACTGGACTCTTGAAGTACCAGCAACCTTCACAACCAATTTCTTTTTGGCAGCATTGAATCGAACGTTATGCTCAGCAACAAACTGATTAGACACAATCATTTCCGCTTCCGTAGCATTTGTTTCCAATTCAACCTTGGCGCCATTCCCCACAGAAACAGATCCGAAATAGTAGAAACCATCTTGAAGAATGGCTGTACCATTTCCACCGACAACAAGACTCTCGTATACGCCCGGTTCTATTACGGCACTACCACCTTGTGGTACAGCAGCCCTTCTAGTTCCAATCTGCGTGTAGATTTCACCAATTTCCAAAGGATTCTCCTTGGGCAGAGGTACGGCATTGCCACTCCAGTTCACGTTGTAACCGGCAATGACCTGACCACCGACAACAGCGCTTCCCGTCAACGAAGACTGAGAACGCAACTCAATATTGTTCCAAGCAAGCATGTCGCCTTCTACACTGCTACCTTCGGCAATCACGGCTCCGAGTTCAGTACCGACACTGCCGACCACGCGAGATTGTCCATCAACAAACAAGTTTTTCTTTGCGTACAGAGCAAATCCCTTGATCGATTTGGGCGGGAAAAGCTGCGTCGTAGCATTCGGCGTATAAGAATACACTTCCTGAGATACAGAGGCATTCACGACAACATCCATCCCGAGATTACCTCTATTGGTGTACAAAGCACCATTCCATATAACACGGTCCCAAAGTTTAACCAATGCATTCGGAGCCGTCAGAATACCGTTCCACTTTACATCGTAACCGATATTGACATTATCACCCATCACATCGAAGCGGACTGCAGACGGATCATTTTTACCCACAAATTCCAATTTTGCACGGTCACGTAGTTGCATATTGCCAGAGGCCTTAATTGCAATAATTCCAGCATCAACATTAGCCAAAATTTTGGAATCATAATCCATGGTAAAGCTCTTGAAATGATACGTACCTGCCGACATGTTCACAACACTATTGGTACCCACAGTGAAGTCACCATAACTACCCGGAGCAAGAGAAATCGCGCTGCCGGACTGAACAGCGACATTCTGCGTTCCAGGAATAGGCAGAGGTTCCACAGCCAATTCCTCGCTTCCGTTCGATTGATACGATCCGTTCAACACGGAACGTTCACCAATAACAAGGTCACCCGTTGTATAGACAACATTATTATAGTATTGCTTATTCGGAATCACATAAGGTCCACGTTGTTCTTCGTTGAAATGATAGACGCCCTTAAAGGATTCGTTCCACACAGACGCACCATCATACGGTTCTGCCAACGGGTTACCCCAACGAACTTTCACGCGAATACGGGTAGAGTTTGCGTGAACAACCGGGATTTTAACCCAGAATTCGCCTTTATATTCATCACGAGAGAACCTTTCCTTTTCGACATCTAGCTTTTGTCCACCGATATCGGTAAAGCTAATATCATCACCGCTTTCCAGCGACTTGTTAAAGACAAAGTTCTGACGATCCAGTTTTACAAGGACCGGATAATTGTAAAGGTCTTCTGTCGGAACAGCGTCCATCAAGGAAATGTCAATTATCTTTTCGAATTCAGCTTCAAACAAATTCAATAGATACGTGTTAGATCTGTTACCCGCAATATTGGTAACACCGATTTCCAAGTAGAACTGGTCACCACTCTTGATTTGTTCATCCGGTAAGGGCAAGGAATTTTCACGAATCAAACCGAAGCCCTTGTCATAGACCTTGAACTTCAGATTTTTCAAATCATCATAATGAATCGAGAAATTACCTTCTTCCATTTTTTCTAAATCGAAATAAGAACGGCTGTATTCAAAGCCCCTGTAATCCAAAACTCGGGACCATACAAACCTAACGCCTTCCGGAGCCTTGAAAGAACCCGTCAAGGAATGAGTCGGCGTAAAGTTCGGCGAATCATAAGTCATCTGGCATTCCGGAGTCGCTTCGCTTACCGGTACAACGATAAACTTATTCGCAACAAGATCGTCCTTGTAATCGAAAAGCGATATATCGAACGAGCGTTCCGTACTTTCGACAAGCGTATTATTTGCAGACAACAAGAAGTTTCCATCCTGCTCTACGTTTTGCGTTGTCTTAATCGTACGAGTAGCCAACACGGATTCGTATGCCACAATAGAACCATGTTTTGCATTGGCAACAATCATGTTGGTTTTACGCAAATTACTGCTGCCAATCGGGTCCAAGTCAACAGTCAGCAAATCCGCCGGAGGATCAATTCTCTTGACATCAACTTCGGCTCTGTTTCCAACAACACCTTCCTCATACGAAAGGAAATATGTATTGTCGCCCATGTCCAAGGGCAGTTCTACAGAGAAGCTGGAACCGTCATAGACAACATTCGCCGTCAAATCCTTCACAGCCGTATCAAAGACCTTATCAGTCCCCGCCTTCCACACGACAATATTCTGATTCGGTTCGCTGATACCGCGAATCTTGATCTTTGTGTCATAAACGGTTTCCGGATATGGCTGCAAGCTGATAGGAGCAACAGTCGGAGCCGTTGGAGCCATGTAATAATAATTTATGCTCTCGACGGGATTTTCGACATCTTCCTTTTTCAGGATTGCAACGCCATTCTGAACACCGACCAAGGTGACCTTTGTCATCTTGCCCGTTGTCGGATTGTTAAAATACTGGCTATCGCCAATGCGCATCTCTCGCGATTCCGCAAAAGCAAGCGTGCAAAGACAGAACAGTATTGCTAGTATCTTTCGCATTTTCATATTCTTTCCTTACGGATTTGCATCCAGGTTAAAGTCCACATTATAAACGCCATCACTAGTCTCTGTCACAGAAACTGTAGCATCGTCCAAGGTTGCGCTTTCTCCCAATTGAACAGAAGCTTGTTTAGACTTCTTTGTCCCGTTATTATTCACAGTACCAGAAATAATCACATAAGACCAGTTCGTAGAAGACAAGGACGTATTGCTTGATGTCACTTGACGATTGTTATCATCGTAATATTCGAATGTCAAGCCATCGACTCGTCGCGGAGAATAGCCGTCCGAGACAACGTACATCGATCCAGTATTCGTCCATCCATTATTTTTCACTTCATTTCTATTAAAGCGAAGTCTCAGTTCTACATTTCCTTCAAGTGTCGAGACTGCCGGATAAATCTTAACGACAGGGCCCAAATTCTTGTTGGACGGGATAATCTGCGGGACTTCATCCTTACCAAGCGGAATCACATCAACGCGAGGAGAACCAGAAGCGACCTTAACCTGAGAACGCCCCATGGCATCGCTAAATAACGTTTTATCAGACTCGCTATTAGCAACAGCACCTACAAATACATCAATTGCTTTGTACTTCTTTTCACCACCAACGGTTCGCACAAGCATCAACTGGTGCATACCAGACGTTTCGACATCCCAATAAGCGAGCAGGCCGTCAAAGCCTTGAGCGTCTGGAGTAACACGCGTTGATGGAGTCAAGTCAATCCAGCCAATTTCACTAGAAGCGTACAGCTTGTAATCTTCACCAGCCTGCATACCCGGAATTGTCGCATGGACTTCAAGAAGGCGCCTATCACGACCATTGAAATCATTCGGTCCAATCCAGATTTTACCCTGCATGGCATCATAATCATCCATGCCCACACTCTTGAAAATCTTTACATCATCATTAACTTTACCATCTTTATAGAACAACTTTGTTCGCGTAAAGTTACTTGGGATGTTAGAACTTTCCCACTGAGTTTTAACTTCAGGATTGTCTCCCCAAGCTCCAGAAGAGTATTGCGTGAAAACAGTATTATCACCAGATACTGTTCCAGGGATTTTACCTCGCTTAGTAGCATTTGCTTGTAATACACTCAATCGTTCCGTAGCAAGTTCGCCAAGACGGATTTCTCTCAAATTAGTCTCACTACCTTGAGCTCCAGGCAAGAAATTAAAGGTCATATCGGGGATACGGACTCTAAACGCATCAACAGGATCTTCACCCATAGCAAGGTCTTTATCACTATCAAGAGAACCGTCATAGGCATCCCTCTTGCCCAAAGAGACCACAGAGCCATCTTCACTGACGCGACCATCATCATCAAAGTCAGCAAACTGCATTAAAGCATCTTGACTTGCAACGTAATCACAACCATCAGCGCTACAGCCCTTCTTTCTTACAATATTTCCATCAACCCAGTACTCCGAAGGAACTTCAATAACTGGAGGAACAAACGTAACCGTAGGATTATCATTAGCAACCGTTGAGCCCAATCCACTCAAATGACGTATTAAATCAAAACCGTTATCCAGACCTTGAGAGCCCAAGGTGACATTGAGTGCATATACTTTATAGCATGCAGCACCTTGACATTCAACACCTTCTGTTTCTACATCTATAGAAGGAGTATATACTTCCAAATCATTCTCACTTGAACCACATCCCAAAGCTCCACATTGAGACTGCACAACAGAAGCATCTAGCAGAGGCCAAGGAACATTAAGTGGATTTTTATCTTTAACGAATCCGCTTTCCCACGCAGGGTTAAATGCAATACCAACAGGTACTGATGCTCCGAATCCACTAAAACCATTCATTGGAATAGGTGTAGTGGAACGCCCATTTTGCATAAAGCCACCAAGATCGTGTAATGCAAACGGGAAATTTCCTACCCCCGGTTGTTGAATTATTACATCCATATAATAAGGTTGACTTGCATAAGCTGCTTTATTCGGAGTGATTTGGAAATAATGGAATATCAACTGAACATCTGCCAAAGCATTATTAAACACCACCTTACCATTTACATATTGGAAAGAATGGAAGTTTGGATTATGCAAAGGCGCAATAAAATATTGACCAGACGCAGAACCATTATGCACGTTAGGATCAACCAAATCAAAGTGCTGAGGATGCAACGGATTTAAATATGGAGTCTTATTGCCGCTAAAATCACATGCATCACAGAACAGGAAATCGTTCAACGGATCCAAGGTCAAATAACGGTTAACAAGGTTGCCGTTTCCATAACCAAGCACCTTACCTTCCTGATTCACGCCGCCCCAGAACAAATCCGTCGGTTTCACTTTCGCAAAGAACGCCATATTATGATTACCTTTGCCGACAGGACCAGGGGGATCAATCAAATGATGACGCCACGCCCATGCCCGTGCAGTAAATTGAGCAGAATACTTATCTTTGTTATAGCGCTCCGCAGTTCCTCGAAGAGGTTCACCCTCATCAGCCATTCTGTTGCCACACCCAGGAGCCGGATGTTGAGCGCAATACAATTCAACCTGCTGTCTAACAAGATTATCATCATCAACAATCAAGCATTCCGACGCCGAAGTGCCTAAGTCACAACGTTCATCCCAATAAATACTAGAAGAATTAAAGGTTGGATTATATGACTGCTTTGTGAAAATATCGTTTTCTTCGCCATCATGAGACCATATACCATTAGGGCACAAAGAAGGATGTTTCTGACATTTAGTAACTTCAATGGTATTCCCCGCTCCATGCTTATCACCCCATTCCATATAAGCAACAGATTTTTCTCTCAACTTAGTATATCTTTCTTGGAATGATCCATTATTCACTAAATTATTGAATTCTGCTTCCGTCATCATATAGGTCGGAATAAAGAATAATGCAGCATTTGCAACTCTCATTTGATTGTTCTGATCAGTACCAGCAGTACCTGCATCAAAGTCACTTGCAATTACAACTTCTTCACCATTTTCCACAAAGGTCACTGGCCCATACCTATGTATTTTATTTGTATAATGTTCTACATGGTGATATTTAATTATAGGAATATCAAATGGGCCCACCTCAACTGTTTGCATCTCTTCTGCGTTCTCAGTAAAAGAGAATGCTACAGCGACCCAGAACTCAGCTGATGTTTTATGGACTTGAACACCAACGCTATACCGTTCAAAAGGCAACGCACCGACTATTTGAGTTCCTCTATATTTCACCTTAACATTAACGTTATCAGTTACAACAGTCTTACCGGCAGGGGCAAATTGAAGAATCGCATCAGTCATACCATCAACAACCTGGTAATCCGTACCTTCCAATTCTAAATGATTGTTTTGGGGATCATTGTTGCCATCAACTTTCAATACCACATCACCATCAACAAGCATATGGTCGTCTGTAATTTTAAATGCAACCTTCTTTTCATTTACAATATTTCCATCTGCACCATGAATCTGGACAACAAATTCATAATCTCCAGGAAGAGCTTGGGATGTATTATTGTAATTACCATTCCAATTGACTTGATAATTATCCTTACGTCCAGCGAGATAGAATTGATCCAGAAGAGTCTTTCTTCCATTTTCGTCCAACTTCATCAACTCTCGAGTAGGCTGTTTACCATCCGTTGAGCGAACAAAAGCTGTAACAATAGCATCTTGATCTATGTTGAAAGTAAATGACACTTTCACCGGATTCAAAATAGAATTTGACATATACGAAACATTGAAAGGAACTTGTTCTGGCGTAACCTTTACATTGCTCAACACAACCGGCTTGCCAATTACTGTAATATCCTTACTAGCAACATCATAAACGCCATCTTCAAGGCCTTCCAAAGTCAAGACTATGCGATAAGCCCCCGTTGGAACAAAGCCCATGGCATCATTTTTTCCATCCCATATAAATTGTTCAGCAGCACTTGTCAAGGGCAAAAAGACTTCGCTCTGATTTAACATCGAAAGAAGCGGCGTAGAATTTTGACCCACAAAAGCCAATTCATCCTGATTGGGATCCTGAGTGTACATAAACTTCATGTCAGCCGTGGCGTTACCTGTTTTCACAATACTAGCTTGAAGGTTCCAAGCTATTTGTGATTTAGCATCACTCTTGATAACATACGAGCGTGATTCTCCGGCATTCAATGTCACATTCAATGAAGAATACTGTTCACCAACAGATTGACTCAAGTCTTCCGTATTGTTACCGTCTGCAAAAATCTTTACCACAGCATTCTTCGTTTTCGAGAACAAAATGGTATATGTTGTAGCAGATTGGCCAGCAACAAGGCGGAGATGATAAATATTTTCATCTTTATTCAAGTCGTTTCTATCAATCCAAAGATATGCACCCTTAGCAGAAGTATTATTGGGAGCACCATAATATTCCTTGGGAATAACGTTGCTAAAGATTCTTTCGACATCAACAAAAGTCGATTGATTCTTTGTATTAATCCTCAAGATTTCCATTCTAACTTGGCCTTTCTTTTGTTCAAGCGGAAAATCCGTATTCCAACGAATACTGCAAGTTGCATCCTTGTCTGTGAAATCACACTGATTCGGAGTCGAGCCACTAATTGTGATGGACGGCATGGATTTTGTTGTTGTCGGAACATATACATCCACGTAATCGCTTTCGCTATAGCCACCTTCATTAAATGTTTCGACCTTTATTCTATAGGTTTTACCCTTCGCATTGTCTGGGAGCTTTGAAAGATCCCAATATCCAAGGATATCATCACCAGCACCATTCTTATCTACAGCACTGCAACTGACATTTGTAGGATTATTGCAACGGCGACCTTCCGGCACGGTCATGCCAAGATGTTCCCAGTTTCCGACAACAGACGATTCCTCATCAATCTCTGCATAGGACAATTCATACTTTGTAAAGGAACCGCCCTCACGCAAATTCGGGTTGCCAGCCGATCCACGTATCACAACACGACCAGACAACTCCGGCACATTTCCGTTAGTAGATTTTTCCGGATATGTTATCTCAGGCGGAATAAAGTCCACAACGAAGCTGAGTTCGCCCTTTCGTACATTGCCATTACCATCATAGACTTCAGCTCTAGCAACACATGCACCTTTAACATTGGCAGGGACAACCGCTTCAAAAGCGAATTTTATTTTTGAATCTTTCTCAATAGCACTAACTTGTCCATAAGAAATCGACTGATTGCCGCACTGAGCGCTCACAGAAGCATGGACATCACCAAGTCTCTGCATAGATTGATCATCCGAAAGCTCATCGGCCTTGAATGTAATAATATGCATAGAGCCACTCTTAACCGTATATGGCACACTTAGTTCCGTTATCATTGGAGCTGTCATATCTACAAAAATTGGAGTCAAGGACTTTTCAGCCACATTCTTTGCAGCATCTACAACCTTGATAACAGGCGCATAGATACCATCCGGAACAGGTTGATATCCATTCATTGCATTTTTTAATTCTTCCGACAAAGCCTTGATAACATCATGGCTATACACAAACTTTCCATTTTTATATTCACCTTCCATTTTTTGCACAAAGCTATGACCATTCTGCACAGGCATCGCAATCATATTGATTTGGATGAATTCAATACTTGCCTCTGGTTTATTATCAGCATCCAAATTCGCATCGGAGACACTCATATTTAACACTAAATCTTTATTGGTAGCAGATCCCGCATAACGATTATTGAAAACGAACTCTTGATTATTCTGCTTCAAAACGAATTCAGGATTTTCAATCGTCGGTGCAGTACGGTCAATAATTATTTCTTTAGTATCTTTTGTCCAATGAGTCATGCAAGACGATGCATTTGTCAAATCACCATCATTGCAATACGTAGCAAAAGGTTTCGACATATCTAACTGAGGTTGCTGATAAGAAGCCCAGAATTCACGTCTAGCAATATCACTAGCCTCATCCTTCACCATATCATCATGAACACGAACAGAAAGTTCATACGTTCCATCAGGTAAGTCATTTCCGCTATCATCCTTCAATTCAATAGAACGAATCTTGTTTTCTGGAGCAGCGAACTTAACCGCAGAAAGAACTTTGCTAAATGAGCCGTCTTGCGACTTGATCTCAATGATTTCGTCTTGAACAGAATAATGTTTACCATTAACCATTTTTTGGTCATAAACTTCAAATGAGACTGATGTCGGATTGAATATTTCTTGTTCATTGCTAATAGCAACCGTTGGCGCGATACAATCCTGAGAAATTTTCAACTTATACGTATAAGGAGAAGCACTATAGCCCAATATTCTGGGACTAACAGTAATAGATACAACTGTTTCAATCGGTAAATTGACAGCATTTTTTGTGGAAACCCTATATGCAGTTGAAGAATTCAACTCAGGAGTAATGACTAAATCATTTGCATCGATATTCTTTTCTTGTCCATTTTCCGTATAGGATACAGACAAATCACTAGTTTTCAAATCAGAGGATAGGCCATAAATAAGGTTAGTTATAAATTCAAGTTTAGTCGATCCACAGAAAACTTCACCATCTCGAGGATATACGAGTGATATTGTTGGCGGAGGACCAGGAATGAAGATGTCCATATCCTGAGTTCTTGTCATCATCCATCTGTTTTCAGAGAAAACTCGGATATGGTTTTGACCTTCCAAGAACGGCTGATATTTTTTTATGACACACACAGGATTATTCATCGCATCTAATTTTTTCTGAATATCATCCAAATCTATATTCCATTTACCCCAAGCATCAACTGGATTTTTCACCTCCGTTTCACAACTTTGAGAACCAATGGAAACCGTCATTCTATACTTTTCTTCCTTTGTATTCACAAAACCATGTGACACAGCATTTTTATCAAAGCCAGAAGGTACAGCATCAAAGTTATTCGGATCTTTGACCGCTTCAAATTCAATCTTTGCAGTTCCATAGTTAAAATCAACACTCAAGCGATTCATGCGGTCCGGTTGCAAATCATCAATTTCAAATTCAATCAAACGCGGAAGTTTATTAACAACAAGATTCGGCGAACGACGATAATCAACCATGTCCGCAACATTTTCATCAATACTTCCATCTACTTTAACTTGTTTACGACGATTCTTAAAGGTTATATATTGATCCCAATCACCATCTTGAACATCAATCAAAGCTCCGGCTGCAACAGAGGCTGCTCCTGGGACACGACCAACATCAACCATAACACCATAAACTTTTTCTGCATCAGAAGGATTTACAACAACTAATTGCATTGTATATTTACCCCTATCTTCATCAGCCAGAGGAACTACGCATGATAAGCTACCTTCATTAGCCTTAATAACAGTCCAGCCACTCGGTGTAAGCGGTTCAGAGCAAACATTCGCATTTTCAACATCACTAATCGTAATAGTTTTGTCACTATTAACCTTTTTCAGAATAATGCCTTTTATGGTAGTGTTTGGATGCCAGCCAACAATATTTATAGTTTTTTGACGAATTTGTTCACTTGGATCCAGAACGCCATTCAAAGAAAGATCAAATTCATGGGAAAGCGATTCACCTTTCCATTTTACATCTACAACAGAGCCCTCTTTTACATCAGACTGCTTAAATTCAACAAGTTCTTTTGACGTCGAAAAACCGACCCAACCATGAGATTTTTTAGAATCTTCTTGAGGATTAACAGGTTTGTAGACTATAGAAACAGACGGTTTTTCCCAAAGAAGTTCATCAAGAATCTTTTTGTTGGAACCACGACCACTTGGTGCATCAGTAGCTTCATTTTCATCCACCCTTTTGGCCATCACACCATGAAAACCAATAATAGATGGTATGTGAACAAGTCTTTCCCATTCAGCAGAACTGACAAAAGCCGTAACTGTAGCAACATATCCAAAAAATCTCAATGTTTTAAGACCAGCATTATCCCATGGATTTAATCCAGCGATTGCTTCTAATGCAGCAACACCAGCGAGCGTACCAATAAGTCCACTGTTATCTTTCTCCGTATAAGGAATATTCCATCTTTTTGTATCAGCCTTGGGATTATTAAAAATTTTAACATTCTTTCCTTCACCACTCCAATGAGGAACAAATCCAGAACCCCAATCATTCCATAAAGAATTCATAAGTGTCGCCGTAATACTCTTAAATAGAGCATTAAAAGCAGAAATATCACCAAAAGAACCAGACTCCCCTTCAAAAGCATGAGGGAAAATACCATCAATTGCAGAAGCAACAAGACCAACAGCCGGAGTATTCATATATTTGTGTAAACCAGGGCCTCCAGGAGTCGGAATACCCGAGGTACTAACAACACGGAAATATGGCAACTGATAACCATTACCAGCAACATCAATCAAAGAACTACGATTATTAAAATCTTTTAAAAATTGTTTTGTATCTGATTGATACAACCCATAATTATTTCTATCATCTAAAGCCATTACGTCTATACCATAACGAGAATGGTCTTCCTTTACACCCGTATCTACATTTTCCACATCATCGTATCCTGCAGCAGCATGACCTATAAAACTACCCAAAGAAGTAGCAAGTGCAGGCATAGACACTGCTGAGGTGCCCAACAATAAAGGAGCTATCCAAGTCGGAGCAGTAACAGAGGAACCCATTAAAAACTGAACTAAGCTAGCTGCGGGAATAAGCCCAAACATTTCTCCCGCCAACGTTATCATATAATCTTTGAAAATGTCCTTTCCTTCTTCAGCGCCCTTTTTCCAATATTGCACATAATTTGCAATAGCAGAACCTTCATGGGGAGAATCAAGAGTGATAAGTTTATCCACATCTCCTTTATAAAAATCACCCGTGATATAATCGCGCGTAGTCAATCCACCCATAGAATGTGCGATAAGCAAATATTTTTTTGGTTTTTCTTCATTATTAAAACCAGCCTGCTGCTGAACCTGATTCCATAAAGACCAGTCAACCTGAGCCAACTCTAAAAACGATTTACTACCCTCATTTTCATAAGTAACATAATTGTTACTATTAACTATGTTTGGAAAAAATTTTTCCAACCAAAATGATTGTGCCGTTCGACCAAAAGATCCATTTTTATGAGGCAATCCCATTGGATTATTTTGCATGTTTCTATCGCCTAAATACTGGGACAAAGAAACACCGTAATTTGTACTTCCACTTTTATCTAAAATAGGACTTTTCCAAGGTTCATAGAAGTCATACCAAACAACATGACCTAAAAGTCCTCTAGACTGCAAATGCCCACCAATATTACCAAACCAGTTTTCAGACAAAAAATCGTCTTTAGAGTTATCCCAAATCGCAGATTTTCTTGGAGCATCCTCCTCTTCATCTTTTTCAGGATTAGCCGTATATTCATGAGGAATCATGGTATTTTCACCAATACCATGCACCAACACAATCATATAACGTTTATAACTTTCCAACGGTGCTCTTGCTTCTACAAAAGCACAAAGGAACAATAAACAAGCAAAGAAAGAAATAAACTTTTTCATACTTATTTAACCTCAAAAAAGCTCTTTGTTACACCTTGATTGACCAAAAGATTTTTGAATTCTACTTCAATCTTGGCAGAATTCTGTTTCACATTCATCGTATTTTTGACAGGGACATCGATATCATTTACAATATCATATTCCCATGAAGTTTTCATGTCTGCATTTTCGGCTTCTAAAATGCGGCAAGTTTTTGTTTGAATTTTATACTGTATTTTCAAGGAATCTCTATATACACGAGATCCATTAGATTCCTTAACAAACTTCAACTTGGACTTTTCCAGAGTTTCAACAACCCCCGTTAAAGGATTTGAAGCACATTTTTGTTGACTCGGCAACCACTTATTTTCGCCCATTTTCACATACATAGAATCTCCCCTACAGACAACAAACGAATTCATATTATTCATCTGAGCGTCCATGCGTAAATAGGATTGATCTAATTTTAAATACATGACTTTCATATTTTGTGAACTGGAAATATTATTTTCCACGCTCATAGTTTGAAGCATATCGCCCCTGAAGCTTTTCATGTTCGCAAGATTTGCGTTCCACTTCTTTTGGCAGGAATTGAGGAATGAATCGCCAGCATAAGCCGACAAAATCATCAGAGACATCGCAAAGATTATCTTTTTCAGCATCTTTTTACCTATATACAAGAATACATGATGAACAGAGTCATCATTCTTCTCAGTTAAACAATCTTGTTTCAGCCCAGCAAAGAGCCATATGATATTTTATTAATATAAATACATTTAAAATAATTGCATTTAAAGTAAAATCATACTAACAAAATCACGCTTAATATAAAATAACTCAATTATTTAGTCAATACAAACTATTATAATTATTTTGTATAATTTAATTTACTAGGTAATTTATTCACAAACATTACTTTAAGAACAAAGAAAATAACAAACAGACAACAACTTACCAACAAGTTACAATTTTTGTAAAAAAAAACAGCCAGTAGTTTTTAGTTATACAAAAAAAGTGGCACAGAGCCACTTCTTTGCGAAAAATTACTTTATTTAACCATCTCATCCCCAAATCGGGAAATGGATATAAGAAGTCCAAGAGCCACTACAGCTACTGTCGCACATAGTCTCTATTGTCGTTTTAATTGACGGAGAATCAACAATCAACCGAAAATGATGATATCTGTAATAGCCATTCGATGAAGATGGAGGATTGGAATTAGTCTCTACAATCTTGAAACTTTCTGGCGTCAACCATTGATCATAAGTAATCCGTTCTTTTTCCTCGGCATAATAGGATACCCCCTCTTTAATATACACATGTAACTTATTCGCACTTTTACATTCATAAGCAGAACAACCGTATATATCAAAGAGAACTCTTACAACTTTGTCACCAAAACTCATTTGCGCTCCTTTATCACTATCCGCCATTATATTAATCCACAACGACACCATATTGCTATCCTTCTTATACAAACCAGCTCTAGTACCGGCCCTTAACTGAAATTTACCAACTAATGCATCATTTTCACAGAGTTTTAAAGAGTCATGTTGAGGAGCATATTCCTTTGCATATCGTATACAGTCGGCCAATTCATCATAATAGGAAGTCATTTTCTTTATATTAGGCATCCAAGCGACAACGGCCGTATCAACTTTAGGGCACCACAAATAATCAACATCTGCTTGATACGACTCTTTGCACCCTTCCACATAAGTGCACCCCAAGAATGCGAGCATACCAAGAGCAAGCGAGCTAATTAGAATCTTTTTCATAAAGGACCTCAAAGGATATCTGTTAATTAATATAACAAATTATGGATAAAAACGTATAAGGCGATCCCCGCCTACGCGGGGATGACAGAAACGGGGGCTGCGTATGGTGATTCCGGCACTACGGCCGGAATGACAAGGTCAAAAAAGTCCAGAGTTGGCAGTACAACTAAATTACTTCTTGCGCATCCAGACGGCCAAGAAGGCAATCACAGAGAGGACGCAGATGACGATGATATACCAGAACGCTGCGGGCGAGCCGACGGTGGCGTCGCCATTCATGCCGAACGGGAGTTTCACGTTCATGCCGAACAAACTTGCGAAGAACGTCGGGAGCGATATGGAAATCGTCACGATGGTGAGGTTTTTCATCAACTGGTTCACGTTGTTGTTGATGACGCTTGCGCGGGCATCCATCATGGACGTCAAAATGTTGGCGTAGATGTTTGCCTGTTGCAGGCTCTGTCCGTTTTCAATCTGGATATCTTCGAGGAGTTCGCGCTCGGCTTCGGTCCAGTTGAGGCTGCGGCCAAGTTGCAACTTGCGAAGCAGCGTATCGTTGCTGTTCAAGGCGCTCACGTAGTAAATCAAGCCCTTGTTCAAGCTGAACATCGAGAGGAGATACTTGTTCTCCATCGACGTGTTGAGGCGCTGTTCCAAGTCGTCGTTGATGCGGTTGATTATCTTCAAGTGTTCGTTGAAGTGTGAAATCGCGAAACTCAAAACGCGAAGCACAAACGTGTTCAAGCTGTCGATTTTCGAGAACTTGCGTTCGTCCATCACAGGGATGTCGGTGTCCGTCAAAAGTAGGACCCAATCCTTAAAGATGAATATACCGAAGGATTCCACACGGAACTGGAAATTGTCCTCGGCGGAATAGTTCTTGGGCTTCTTGAACACGATGGTCGTGAAATCATCGTCGTATTCTATACGGGAAAGTTCGTCGGAGTCGAATGCAGAAGCTATCGTATGTTCAGTAATCTCATATTCCTT
>Ga0310697_10001302_pt1 | contig 29878 bp, 27 predicted proteins | sample 172DNAGHGlowgp2_FD_203883 | JGI IMG/M metagenome (GOLD analysis project Ga0310697, IMG submission 203883) | Sheep rumen microbial communities from Palmerston North, Manawatu-Wanganui, New Zealand - 1728 DNA GHGlow gp2 (v2) (version 2) | ecosystem: Host-associated > Mammals > Digestive system >... | reverse complement strand
GGCTGCGTCCAGATCGTCAACAAGAAGGATGGGAGTCTGTACGACGAAGAGGAGCTGCAGCTCTGCGAGCGCATGGCCGCCCTGGCGGCCATCACCATCGACGAGAAGGGGCTCGCCGTGGACCTCGGTGAGAAAAAGGAGGTCCTGGCGGTGCTGAAGAACGTCACCAAGGAGTTCCCCTCCGGCGACGGCGTATTGAAAGTTTTGAAGGGCATCAACCTGGAGATCTACAAGAACGAGTTCGTGGTGGTCCTGGGCGAGTCCGGCTGCGGCAAGTCCACCATGATGAACATTCTGGGCGGCATGGACTTTCTGACCGACGGCACGCTGACCATCGAGGGCAGGGACTTCTCCCATCCCACGGACGCGGAGCTCACCAAATACCGCCGAGAGTACATCGGCTTTATCTTCCAGGCCTACAACCTGATGCCCAATTTGACGGCCCTCGAGAACGTGCAGTTTATCGCGGAGCTGGTGAAGGATCCCATGGACGCTGCGGAGGCCATCGACAAGGTGGGATTGAGCGCCCGGGCCAACAACTACCCCGGCCAAATGTCCGGCGGCCAGCAGCAGCGGGTGTCCATCGCCCGGGCCATCGTGAAGAAGCCCAAGCTGATCTTGGCGGACGAGCCCACGGCGGCCCTGGACTACACCACCAGCATCGAGGTGTTGAGCGTCATCGAGGACATCGTGAAGAACCAGGGGGCCACCGTCATGATGGTCACCCATAACGTGGAGATCGCCAAGATGGCGGATCGGGTGGTGAAGGTGCGGGGCGGCAGGATCGCCAGCATCAAGAAGAACCTGCACCCGGTCCACGCGGAAGAACTGGTCTGGTAAACCGTGATGAAGAGGACCCAGCGAAAAGACGCCTTGCGGAACATAGGAAGACAGAAGGTGTCCTATCTGTCCATCGTGGTCATCGCCCTTCTGGGCGTGACCATGTTTCTCGGCATGAATTACAGCGCTGCGGCTATCGGCAAAAACGGCACGGATTTCTACAACGACGTCCATTTCCGCGATATCGAGATCGTTTCCACCCGTCTTCTGTCCCAGGAGGATATGGATATCCTGCGGGGAATAGAGGGCGTGCGGGACGTGGAGGGCGTCGTGATGACCCAAGCCAAGGCGGCCAGCGGGACCAGCCGCAAGAACGTGATCGCCACCACCTACTCCCAACGTATCAACTGCCCCATGATCGTGGAAGGACAGCTGCCTCATGAAGCGGGATCCTGCGCCGTGGAGGAGAACCTGGCCCAGCAAATGGGATGGAAGGTGGGGGACAGGGTCGAAATCACCGACTCGGAAGGCAAGCAGGCTCTGTTCCTGAAGGATCGCCAATTCCTCATCACAGGTCTCGTCGATCACCCGGACCACGTTTGCGACAGCGTGCCCGACACCCTGTACATCCTGTTGACACCGGAAGCTTTCGATCTGGACATCTTCGCCGGCAGCTATATGAAGGCTGAGCTGATGGTGGATGCGCCGCGGGAGGACGGGCGGTTCGACGACGGGTATCGCGCTGCCGTGACCGAGGTAAAGAACAAGATCGACGCTATCAGCGAAGAGCGCGCCTCTATCCGTCAGGAGGAGGTGGACCGCCAGATCGACCAGGCCGCCCAGGAGAATCTTCTCTCCGGCTGGGAGCGGTTGGAGGAAGCGAAGGAAGGGGTACGCAAGCTCATCCGGGACAAGCTCACGGAGACCCTGGGCGCGGAATACACCGACGCCATCCTGTGGGCTTCCAAGCAGGCGGTGGATCTGGACGACCCCTACACAGAGGCTGTGACCTTTTGGCTGACAGAAACGATACAGGCGAATCTGCGGCTGTCCCTGCGGGAGAACGTGGAGAATATGCTTGCGTCGCTGGAACCGCCGGATCTGGTCCTGCAAGGCGCGTTCGTCTATCTGGGGGGCGAAGGGGAGTATGCCCCGGAAGAAGCCATCGATCTGCTGGCAGACAAGATCATGATCGGCCTCGAAGCGTATGACGAAAAATATGTGGAGCTAGCCAGTTCCTGCGTCTTTTGGGATGAGACCCACGAGAGCTATCTGGACGGGACCCTGTGGGAAAAGATCGGCCTGCCCGGCGTCTGCCGATGGATCGTCACCGATACCAGCGGCAACATGAGCTTCGTGCAGCTGGATTCCTCTCGGGACAGCATCGCCCGGCTGGAGATGACCTTCTCGCTCCTGTTCGTGGTGGTAGGCGCCCTGGTGATCTACGCCACGGTCAGCAAGATGATCGACGAGCAGCGCTCGTTGGTGGGCGCCGCCAAGGCCCTGGGATTCTATCCCCGGGAGATATTTGCCAAATTCCTGCTGTTCGGCGTTTCCGGCACCTTGCTGGGCACCCTGCTGGGCGTGCTGATCGCCCGCTTCGGGGTGGAGCCTTTCATCCTGCGGGGCTATCAGATGTATTACCGGGCGAACATCTCCCGTTCCACGCTGACCGTCGTCCCCACTCTGATCGTCGTCGGCGTGGGCACGCTGCTGTCGGTTTGCGCCGTCTGGTTCGCCTGCCGGCGGTTGCTGAAGATGCCGGCGGTGGCCCTTTTGCAAGCTTCGACGCCCAAGGGCAGGAACAAGGCGTCCGGGAAGAGGTCTCTTTTGCCTCTCTATTCCCGGCTGATCCTGCGGAATATCCGTTCGGACCTTAGGCGGGTGATCGTTACCGTCGTCAGCGTGGCCGGCTGCTGCGCCCTGGTGGTGGTGGGTTTTACCCTTCGCCATGCGGTGAATGGCGCCGTGGAGCACCAGTTCACCGATGTGGTCCAGTATGACGGCGTCTTTCGGTTCGATCCCTCCGTCAACTTCACGATCGAGAGCCAGATCGACCGCACTTTGCAGGAAGCAGGGGGTGAAACCTGCCCGGCCACGACCATGTACGCCACCGTTCAGGTCAGGAACCTGGACGTGGAGGAGCTGTACTGCGGAGATTTGGACAGGCTCTGTCAGATGTTTCGGCTCCGCGATGCCCGAACGGGAGACCCCATCACGCCTTCTCGCCAGGGCGTCTATATTCCCAAGCGCTTCTCCGAGTATTTTGGCGTCCGGGCGGGCGATCCGCTGACGATCACCATCAACGCCACGGAGACCGTCACGGTGCCTGTGGCAGGCGTGTTCAACAACTACATGAACCGGATCATGTTCATGAGCCGGGAATGCTTCGAGTCCCTGTTCTCCCGGGAGCCGGAGACCAACGCTCTTCTGGTGCAGCTCCATGGCGCCGACGCCGACGCCCTGAACCGGCGGTTCACCGAGATGAACGGGTATGAAGGCTATACGGCTTCTGACGCCTTCCGCAAACTCTTCCAGACGGCCACGTCCGTGATAAACGCAGTGGTCGTCCTGTTCATCTTCATGGCGGCGGTCATGGCCGGCGTGGTGCTCATGAATCTGACCAGCATCTACATCCTGCAGAAGAAGCGGGAGCTGACCGTCATGCGTGTGAACGGCTTTACCACCAGGGAGACCATCGACTATGTCCTTCGGGAGACGGTAGCCACCACCGCCTTGGGCGTCCTGCTGGGGGTCAGCCTGGGCGCCCTGTTGGGCTATGCCATTGTGCGCACCATGGAGCAGCCGTTCATCCAGTTCGACCGCAGCGTCAGCATAAGTGCATGGCTCATCGGCGTGGCCATGACCGTGTTCTTCACCGTGATCGTCAACATCATCGCCCTCAGAAAGGTAAAGGACCTCAAGCTCACCGACGTGGCTTAACCATTGTCGCTACATACAGGAGGAATGGTGTATGTTCTACGAAAGGACCACTTGGCGTGCGGACATGATCCGGTGCACCTTGTGCAAGGATGCGCTCTGCTCCGCTGCCTGTAGCAAACTGGACCCGGCAGGATTCCTCCGAAGCATCTGGTTCGACAACGAGAAGGTCGCCGCGGCCCGGCTGCCGGAAGAAAATCCCTGTCTCGGCTGCGATGCCCCCTGCGAGGCGGCCTGCGTTCGCGCCCGTCAGGTCCCCATCCGGGCGCTGATGCTGCGGCTGTATGACGAGGTGAAGCCGGAGCTGGAGGTGCCTTTGCCCCGGGACGAGGGCCTTCTTACAACGGACCTGTGCGGCGTGCCCCTGGAAAACCCCTTCCTGCTGTCCTCATCCGTGGTGGCCAGCACCTACGACATGTGTGCCCGGGCCTTCGAGGCGGGCTGGGCCGGGGCCTGCTTCAAGACAATCTGCTCCTTTGATATCCATGAGGCATCCCCCCGCTTCTCCGCTATCACCGGGGACAACGGGACCATCATCGGCTTCAAGAACATCGAGCAGCTGTCCGACCACAGCGTGGCGGAGAACATGGACATCTTCCGGCAACTGAAGAAGAACTATCCCACCAAGTTCATCCTGGCCTCCATCATGGGCCAGAACGAGGCAGAGTGGGAGGAGCTCTCCCGCCTCTGCGAGGAGAACGGAGCCGACGCCATCGAACTCAACTTCTCCTGTCCCAACATGATGGACGACGGCCTTGGCTCTGACATTGGCCAGGTCCCCGAGTTAGTGGAGCGATTCACCGCCGCCGCCCGGCGGGGGACGAAGATACCGATCCTCGCTAAGCTCACCCCCAACGTGGCTGCCATGTCCCCCGCGGCGGAGGCGGCGAAGCGGGGCGGGGCCGACGGCATTGCCGCCATCAACACCATCAAGAGCATCATCGGTGTGAACCCCCATACCTACGTGTCCGCGCCACCGGTCCACGGCATGTCCGCCGTGGGTGGGTACAGCGGCAACGCCGTGAAACCCATCGCGCTTCGGTTCATCGCGGAGCTGGCGCAGAACCGGAAGCTCGCAGGCATGCACCTTTCCGCCATGGGCGGCGTGGAGACCTGGCTGGACGCCCTCGAATTCATCCTCCTGGGCGCGGGCAGCATCCAGGTCACCACGGCTGTCATGCAGTACGGCTACCGGATTATCGACGATCTCAAGGCAGGGCTTGCCTATTACCTGGCGGAGAAGGGGTTCTCTCGCGTGGGCGAGGCCCGGGGGCTGGCGTTGGATTCCGTCAGCGACACCACGGAGGTGCTCGAGCGGGATACGGTGATCTTCCCCAAGTTTCACCGGGAGCGGTGCATCGGCTGTGGTCGGTGCGTCATCTCCTGCGCAGACGGCGGCCATCAGGCCATCCGGCTGGACGAAAACCGACGGCCCCTGCTGAATGGTCAGAAATGCGTAGGCTGTCACCTGTGCGTGCTGGTCTGCCCACAGAAGGCCATCAAATCCAGCCGCAAGCGGATAAAAAGATAATAATGTGGAGATAGAAATCATGAACGAAACGAAAAAGAACACCTGGAAACCCATAGCCATCGCGGCTATTCTCATCGCCATCTTGGCCTGCGGCGCGGTGGTGTATCTCATGAATCAGCCGGCAAAGACCCAGATCGTGGAGGTGCAGGTCACCCCCGTTCCCGTACAGGAGACGCCCGAGCCCACCGCCGAGCCTGCGGCGGAGCCCGCCGCCGCGCCCCTGTCCCTCTGGTCGGACGGCTACGGTGCCAAGCAGAGCCTGATCGACTATGTGAACGCAGTTACCGCAGAGGGCAGCCCGGACTTCATCCCGGCGGAGGATCGCATCGCTGTGTTCGATATGGACGGCACGCTCACCTGCGAAACGTACTATACCTATTACGACACGATGATGTTCATTGAGTATTGCCTGGTGGATCATCCGGAGCGCGTGTCCGATGAGCTGAAGGCGGTTGCTGCGTCCATTCAGCCGGGCTACCTTGCGGACGAGACCCTTGCGCGGAACTTTGCCAAGGCGTACGCAGGCATGACCGTGGAAGAATTCTCCGAGTATGTGGTCGAATTCGGCAAAAAGAACACCGCAAGCTTTGAAAACATGCGCTACATCGACAACGTCTACCTGCCCATGGCCCAGCTTGTGGAATACCTGTATGACAACGGATTTGAAATCTGGGTCATCAGCGGCACGGAGCGCACGACCACCCGTGCCATCGTAGCCAACTCGCCCATCAGCAAGTATGTCCGCCCCGAGCATGTGATCGGCACAGACTTTGAGGTCAAGCAGAGGGGGTACGAGAACGAATCGTCCAACATGGACTTCAAATATGAAAACGGCGACGAGCTGGTGCTCACCGGCGGCTTTATTCAAAAGAACCTCAACGCCAACAAGTCCATCTATGTTGAGCGCGAGATCGGACAGCGCCCGGTGCTCGCCTTCGGCAACAGCGGCAGCGACACCAGCATGATGAACTATACCATCGACCAGCGGAACCCGTATCCGGCTCAGGCGTACATGGTCGTTGCGGACGACAACGTCCGGGAATGGGGCAAGCAGGATTGGGACCAGAAGTCCGCGGACTATCTTGCCAAGGGCTATATCCCGATCTCCATGAAGAGCGACTTTGCCGTGATCTATCCGGACGGCATCGTGCCGGCGAAGGAGCAGTATGTGCCTTTCGTGATAGACGAGGTCCTTGCGCCGGTGGCAGAGAGCGACGTGAAGCTGTCCGGCGACGCTTCCGATTTCGTGCTGCTTTCGGAAGCGGTACCCGACGCCATTTTGGAGATCCGTTACTACTCCACCTACAACTTCATCGGCGACCGTATCGACGGGTATGAGGAGCCTCTGGCGATCCTTACAAAGGAGGCCGCGGCGGCCCTCAAGGAGGTCAGCGACGAGCTGGTGAGCATGGGCTACCGGCTGAAGATATTCGACGCTTACCGGCCTCAGCGGGCGGTGACCAACTTCATGAACTGGGCCCTCGACCCTGACGACGCCCGCATGAAGGAGTATTTCTACCCCGAATTGGAGAAGGACGTTCTGTTCCCCCAGGGCTATATCGCCGAGCACTCCGGCCACAGCCGGGGCAGCACCCTGGATCTGACCCTGTTCGATATGAAGACCGAGCGGGAGGTGGACATGGGCGGCACCTTCGACTACTTTGGAGAACTGAGCCACCCGGACTACACGGACATCACCGAGGAGCAGTACGCCATGCGGATGCTTCTCAGGGAGGTCATGGTCAAGCACGGGTTCAAGCCCCTGGAGGAGGAATGGTGGCATTTCACTCTGGAGAACGAGCCCTTCCCCGACACCTACTTCACCTTCCCCATCAACAGCGATTCCGTCGCCCCCGCGGCGTAAAAGGGAGGAACCATGAAAAAACTGCCTTTGGCCCTTTTGGTCCTAGCCCTGCTGCTTTACGCCATGTGGACCGGTGCCGTTGCCGAATCGGAGCAGCCGGAGGGCGACGAGCTCCATGCCTCCGTCCAGCAGATTACGGATTCTCCCGCGTGGGTCACTAAGCTGCCTGCCGCTCAGGATGAGAGCACGCGGCAGCTGTTCATCGTGGCTTGCATGGGCATGGATAAAACCACTGCCAGTGTGTCCATGCATCGGCGCGCAGAGGACGGCAGCTGGAAGCAGATCCTGTCCACCCCCGCCTATGTGGGGCGAAAGGGCCTGTGCCTGGACGCCGATCACAAGGAGGGCTGCGGCCAGACGCCCATAGGGAGCTATCATTTCAACAGGGCCTTCGGCATCGCCGCCGACCCCGGGTGCTCCATCCCGTATTTCCAGGTGGACGACAATACCTACTGGTCCGGGGATCCCGATCGTTTCTATAACCAGATGGTGGATATCCGGGAGGTCCCGGACCTGGTGATGGACGACAGCGAGCACATCGTGGACTATGAGTATCAATACCAGTATTGCCTGAACATCAGCTTCAATGAAGAGGGCACTCCCGGGCGCGGCTCCGCGATCTTTCTGCATTGCCTCGGCCCCACCAAGCCCTATACCGGCGGCTGTGTGGCCGTTCCCGAGTACATCATGAAGCTGGTCACGCAAAATGTGACGGAGGATTGCGTCGTCGTCATCGACACGTTGGAGAACCTGGGCGGGAGCCTGTAAAAAGCATTGAGCCCTATGACTTGATGACAGCATTTGAAAGGCAAGTGAATTAATGGAATTCTCTTTTCTGTACTCGATCCCGCGAGGGACATTTTTAGACACCTTCTTTTTGGACGTCACGAAGATCGCCGGTTCCTACGGACAGCTCTGGGTCGTGATCGCCCTTCTGCTCCTGATCTTCAAAAAAACCCGGCGTGCCGGCGTCTCCCTGCTGATCGCCTATATCGGGGTGTTCCTTCTGGGCCAGTTCGGGCTGAAAAACATCATTTCCCGGCCTCGACCCTGTCAGATCGACACGGCCTTCCCGCTGCTGGTCTCCCGTCCTTCCAGCTCATCCTTCCCATCGACCCATTCCGCATGGGCCTTTGGTGGCGCTACCGCCATCTTCCTGCAGCATAAAAAGGCTGGGATCGCCGCCTACGTCGCCGCCGTCCTGATCGGCTTTAGCCGGCTCTACCTTTTCTTGCACTTTCCCACCGACGTCCTCTTTGGGGCAGGCATGGGCGTCGCCCTGGGGTTCGCTGCCGACAAGCTCACTGCGTTTGGGGAGAAAAAGCTGAGACGATGACCTACTCTGGATCAAACCTAAGGATATGCGAGACAGGTTCTGTCAAAACGAGGGGAGGCGCCGGTGTGAAACATAAACCTTTGACTCTCATACTCTGCTTTCTTCTGTTGCTCACGCTCGCAGGGTGCAGCCAAATACGAGCCAAGGCCATACCATACTGGAAAGCGGATGCCCCGACCATGACATCCATCGTTTCCTACATTGCGGAAGTTACCGACGAAAAGAGTGCCGGTTTCGTGCCGCCGGAGCGGCGTATCGCCGTGTTCGATATGGACGGCACCCTGTATGGCGAGCTGTTCCCCACCTATTTCGATGAGTGCCTGCTGCTCCATCGTCTCCTTCACGACGAGACCTACGAGGCCTCAAAGGAAGACCGGGCCTGGGCCATGGCCGCAGAGACGGCTCTGATGAGCGGCGAACCGGAGCCGGATTCGCCCCGATCTTCCGCCCAGATGGCGGCGGAAGCATTTCGAGGCTTTACCGTGGAGAAATATCGGGCCTACGTACGCGCCTTTATGGATGAGCCGGCAGTGGGCTTCGAGGGCATGACATACGGCGAGGGATTCTATCCTCCCATGGTCGCTTTGGTACAGTATCTCTCGGAGCACGGCTTCACGGTTTTCATCAGCAGCGGTTCGGAACGGGCTCTGGCCAGAGAGCTCATTCAGGACACGTTAGGACGATGGATATCCCCCGATCGGGTGATCGGCAGTTCCTTTTCTCTGATCGCCACCGCGCAGGGGAGCAAGGAGGGGCGCAAGTACACCTACGCTCCGGACGACGAGGTGCTGCTGGAAGGGAACCTGGTCCAAAAGAACCAACGGGCGAACAAGGTGTTCACCATCGTAGACGAGATCGGTGCCCCGCCCCTGCTGGTTTTCGGGAACAGCCTCGGGGACGTTTCCATGGCCGAGTACGCTCTGCAGCATGGAGGCCGGGCCTATATGCTCCTGTGCGACGACACGGAGAGGGACTACGGAAATCTCGATACGGCGGCCGCCTTCGCCGAGACCTGCCGTACCCTGGGCTTCGAGACGGTCTCCATGCGGGACGAGTTTGAAACGATCTATAAAAACGGCGTGACCAAAGCGAGAACCAGCCCCTGATCAGGGCGGGACATTTTTTACCCGCCTCACCGACGAGATACGGATATTCATCCGCGGTAGCGCCGTGGAGCTGGTCATAAAAACACTCTAAATGGAGACAGGTCCATGAATGCTGAACAGAAATAAAAACGGTCAGAGCATTCTGATCCTGTAAAAAAGCTATAATATGGAGGTACAACCATGAAAAAAGTATTGATGATCCTGTTGGTTGCCCTGATGATCTTAGGCGGCACCCTGCCCCGGACGGCTATGGCAGAGGGGGAGAAGTCCCCGGAGGAATACGGCTTCAAGACCTTGGGCGATGTGCTGGACTTTGAATCCCCCGCATCCTCTTGCTATGAGACCCTCTACATCCGTATCTTTGAAAAGGACGGCGTCTTCTATCGGGCGGAGGCTGAAATCACCTCCGAGATCTTCGCAGCCCTGTTCGAGATCGACTTCTTCGATCCCGACAAGGACGCCAGGACCAAGGCCCTGCTGAGCGATCTGCCCATTAGGACCCTCTATGTCCTCTCCGACGCCCTGCTTTCCGACGCGGAGCTGAAGGACCTGAATGGCAAGACCGGCCAGGACCTGCTGGACATGGGCTTCGTGCCCCAGGGCAGCTACGGTTTCGGCGACGGCGAATCCTTCGTCTACCTGGATAAAGGCCCCTTCGGATACCAGATCGACTTCAAGGAGAAGGATGTGGAGGTGACAGGCGACGATCCCAACCTGGCGGAAGTCATCCGGCCCCTCACCGTGAAGGAGGCCTCCTTTAGCGGCAACCTCTCCGACTACGCCACCCAGGAATCGTTCGATATCACCGGCGGACGGTCCCTGGAGGACTACGAGTCCTTCTACACCGCGAAAGTCTTCTATGAGATCCCCGAGATCCCCTTGGAGGAAAGCCCCTTCAAGACCCTTGCCGACGTCTTCGCCGCCAAGGGCGAGCTCTATTCCCTCTCCACTTCCCCCGACAAGTTCGCCATTGTCTTCCCTGTGGACGGCATCTACTACCGGGTGGAAGCCAACATTCCCGCGGACGTGTATGAGAAGCTGGACGCCATCGACTTCTTCGACGAGACCCGGGAGGAGCAGGAGCAGGCTCTGCTGGCCCCCCTGCCCGTGACCCGGGTGGGCAACCTCACCGACGGCATTCCTCCCCAGGATGAGCTGGACGCCCTTATCGGCCTCACCGGACAGGATCTGCTGGACATGGGCTTTGCCTACGGCAGCGGCTACAGCTTCTGGGATAAGGCGGAAATGTACCTGGTCCAGGGCTTATATGAGTACCATGTCTGCTTCAACGAGAGGGTGCCCGAGATGGAGGACTACGACGAGGCGCTGGATGCGCTCATGCCCACCCTGACCGTGGAGAAGGTGGAGTTCTTCATGCCCGCCGGCATCTGCTCCGACCCGGATCTGAACTGGTAAACGGTAGAAACCCCCATGCGCAAAAGGAGATGGATAATCTGGCTGATGCTGATCGTCGTTTTGGCGGCGATCGGCATCGGCCTGTACCTGAGGAATCAGGAAAGGACGATCGAACGCCAACCGACGGCCCAACCTACATCGACACCAGCGCCTACCGCCGCCGAGGAGCCTGCCGTGACCCCGGAGCCGACGGCCCCGGACTATGACGACCCCGATTCGTGGGCCTATTTCGCTCTGGGTGAGGATCGCGGCGCGGACGTGTTTATCATCTGCCCCACCGTGGATACCCGCAGCGAACGCAATGCCTTCGAACTGAACGATAAGCTCAAGGGCAAGTTCGTCAGCGCCCTGGACATGGAAAAGGGCATCTTCGAGGACGCTGGACGACTTTATTCGCCCTATTATCGGCAGATGTCCATCAACGCCTACCGGCTACCCGAGGCGGATCGGGCAGAGGCGAAAGCCGTTGCCTACGGGGATGTCTCTGCCGCCTTCCGCTGGTATCTCAACCATGAGAACGGCGGCCGTCACGGACACCCACTGCGACATGGGCCCCGAGGGCGAGCTGGTGCCGGCGGCGATCGGGTAAGACGGCCGCCGATATGGGGGCAGACCATTTGCGGCACATGATTATTGACTGATACTGGCAGGAGGAAATGGCGCCCACCGCGCCATTTCTTTTTATTTTTTGCCGCAAATTAGCCGCGTTTCCGATCTCTCGCAGTACATACTGGTGCCGGCGGCGATCGGGTAAAGAAATCAAAAAAGCTCCCTGCGAGGGAGCTTTTTTGTATGCATCTGTTTTATTTCTCCGGTTCCGGCGTGGGGAGCTTTTTGAGGTACAGGCAGTAGACGATGGCTGCCGCCACGGTGGCGACGATGATGATCCAGTGGGCCACGACGTTGTCCCGGGCAAAGACGCTGAGGACGTCGATGAGGCTGTGGATCGCGATGCAGGGCAGCAGGCTCCCGCCCTTGAGGTAGGCGAAGGTGAACATAAAGCCCCAGGCCACGGCGAAGATCATCTGCACCAGCGTCTCCATGGTGGCGTGGCCCGTCAGCAGGTTCACGATGTGGCCCATGCCGAAGGTGAGGGCGGACACGACCACGGCCACAGGCAGCTTCCCGGTCCTCCTCATGCCGTTGAACAGGAAGCCCCGGAAGACGATCTCCTCCGCCACGCCCACCAGCAGGAAGGACAGCACCGCCATGACGGTGGTGACGGCGTCGTACCGAAGGGCCGCGCCGCCCCACAGGTTCCCGGTGGCCAGGACCCACATGGGCAGGAGCCACAGCAGGGCCTTCCCGTTTTGGAGCCAGCGGGTCATGCCCAGCTCCTTCTCTATGCCCAGGAGGCGGATCACGGTCAGCAGGGCGGCCGAGACGGCCACCAGGCCCAGGAGCATCTGGAGGCTCCCGTCCCCGTAGCTGCCCCGAAGGCTCCCTATGCCCACGACGTAGATGACGATCCACAGGACCGCGAACAGCACCGGCTTGGTTTCATAGAATTTACGCATTTGTATCTCCTTTCAGGGACGCCAGAGCGCCGTAGAAAACGGTCTCCAGCATCGTTTGACATTGGGTTTGGTCATAGGCCATGGCGTTGTTGCAGAGGAGGCTGGCCAACCCGTGGACCACGGCGAAGAAGGCCAGGAACACCTTTTCGGCTTCCGCCCGCTCGCAGCATAGGCCCTGGGCCAGAATGTCCACCAGCTCGCCTGTGCCCGGCCCCTGCATCAGGGCGGGGAGATCCAACCCCCCGAACCGGTTGCTTTCGAACAGGAACCGAAAGAGGTGCCGCTCCTCGTGGCCGAAACGCACGTAGTTGAGGCCCAGGCGGAGCAGGGCGTCGGGCCCCTCCTCGTCCCGGGGCAGGATGCAGGCCGTGTGGAAGGCGTCCGCCTTCTCGTAGACTGCGGCGGTCAGTTCCTCCATGGTGGCGAAGTTGTAGAGGATGGGCTGGGTGGAGCAGCCCAGGCGCCTGCTCAGGGCCCGGACGTTCAGGGCCCCCTGGCCCTCGGTGCGGACCAGGTCGAAGGCGGCGTCCAATATCATGTCCCGGGTGACCTTCGCTTTGGGCGGCATGGGCTCTCCTCCTTTGTATAACATCTGTTATATAACGTGAGTATACCCGTGCCCCTGCCGCCTGTCAAGCCCCGGGGCGGGGCATGGCGAAGAATATATAATGTTGGGGCCCCGTATCCCCTTTGTTTTTTGGGCCGCATACGGTATACTTCTATTATGTCGTATTGTGTGCCCTCCGGGGCCCTGCGGCCAAATCTCAAAAGCAGGGAGAACAACCGATGAAAACAAGACGTCTCACCAAGAAGGAAATGCGGATCTTCGCCGTGGGCCAGCTGGGCTGGTCCATCCTGGGCGGTCTCATCAATGCCTGGCTGGTCACCTTCTATCTGCCCACCGAGCAGGACGTGGCCAAGGGCGCCCACTTCTATCTGCCCACGGGCCTTATCATCTTCGGCATCTTGACCATCCTGGGCCTCATCGCCTTCATCTGCCGCATCTTCGACGCGGTCACCGACCCCTGGATCGCCTCCCTGTCCGATCGGAGCACCAACCCCAAGGGCCGCCGGATCCCCTTCATGAAGCGGGCCGCCGTCCCCTTCGCCGTCATCGCCGTGCTGGTGTTCTTCGCCCCGGTGGACCACGTGAGCGGCGTGAACATCGCCTGGGTGCTCTGCTCCCTGATCCTGTTCTACCTGTTCATGACCATGTACTGCACCCCCTACAACGCCCTCATCTCCGAGTTCGGCAAGACCCAGGAGGACCGCATGTACATCTCCACGGCCATCTCCCTGACCTTCTTCTTCGGCACCCTCATCGCGTACCTCCCCTTCGTGTTCGCGGGGGTCCTTCAGGGCATGGCCGTGTCCTTCGCCTGGAGCTATCGGGCCTGCTTCATCGTCCTGGCCGCCGTGGCCCTCGTCTGCATGCTGGTCCCCGTGTTCAGGCTCAACGAGAAGGAGTTCGTGGACGCCGTGCCCAGCGACAGCAACGCCATCAAGAGCCTCGGGAAGACCTTCCAGAACAAGGACTTCGTGAAGTTCGCCGCCTCCGACATCGCCTACTGGATCGGCCTCACCCTGTTCCAGACAGGCCTGCCCTTCTTCGTGAAGGTGTCCATGGAGCTGGACGCTTCCTTCGCCATGTATTTCCTGGGCGGCATGACGGTGCTCTCCGCCTGCTTCTATCCCGTGGTGTCCAAGCTGGTTTCTAAGTTCGGCAAGAAGAAGCTGGTCATCGCCGGCTTCCTGGGACTGGCCCTGGCCTACGTGGTCACCGCCCTCATCGGCGTCGTTCCGGGCTTCAAGGGCATCGTCCCCGGCATTTTGATCGTGGTCATCTCCGCCTTCCCCATGGCGCTCCTCGGGATCATCCCCCAGGCCATCGTGGCGGACGTGGCCGAGGAGGACGCCATCGTCACCGGTGAGAAGCGGGAGGGCATGTTCTTCGCCGCCCGCACCTTCGCCATGAAGATGGGCCAGTCCGTGGCCATGCTGGTGTTCACCTCGTTGGCGGTCCTCGGCACCACCCAGGATCTCAAGAGCAACGACCTCACCGCGTCCCCCATCGGGCTTAGGATCGTGGCCGTCGTGGCCATCTGCTTCTGCGTCCTGGGCGCGGTGATCCTGGCCGCCTACGACGAGAAGAAGGTCATGAAGACCATCACCGACCATGCGGAGAAGTAAAGGGAAAAAGCTATGGATAAGAGCAGCGTGATCTTCGGCAACCCCATCGACGAAAAGACCGTCCGCAAGGCCGAGAAGGCCAAGGCGGGGTTCCTCAAGAAGTTCGGGGACGACACGAACAAGGTCTATCACCTGGGATTGAAGCCCATCGACCAGATCCCGGAGCTGGGCATCCAAAACCTGGTCCACAGCGACCAGCCCTTGGAGCTCCCGGAGAACGCCCTCATCGTGGGCAACATCCGCATGGGCTTCGGCCACTACCGGATCGCCATGGCCATCGCCTCCTGCGCCAGGGCCCTGGGGCGGCAGCCCATTTGGTTCGACCTCGCCTCCTTCGACGCCACCGGGTCCAAGATGATCCGGCATCAGAACGACCTCTACTCCATGGGGTCCAAGCTCTCCCAGAAGGTGGGCCTCTTCAACAAGCTTTACTGGGAGCCCCTCAACAGCGAGGGCTTCCGGCAGATCACCTACAACGCGGGGGATCAGAAGAACGCGGAGCTGCTTGTTCCCCTGTTCCGTGACCTCCCCAAGGACGTGCCCTACGTGGGCACCCACGTGTGGCCCAGCCAGGGCGCGGTCCATGCGGGCCTCACCCACGTGGTGAACGCCATCCCGGACAACTGGCCCATGGGATTGCACCTTGCCGAGGGGTCCATCCACACGGTCCAGACGCCCTTCGCGTACCTGGGGTACAAGAAGCTCAACGGCATGGCGAAGACCGCCTTGAAGCCCATGCCCGACGCTGACCTCTACGACGTGGGCCACTATATCGACCACGAGCTGGTGGAGGGCGTGGAGCACGACTGCGGCAAGCGGCTCGAGCGCCTCGAGAACGGCAAGCCCGTCCGGTTCCTCATGACCGTGGGCGGCGCCGGCGCCGGCGGGGACCTGTACCTGGCCATGACGAAGCATCTCTTGCCCTACATTAAGGCGGGGAAGGTGGAGCTGTGGATCAACTTCGGCGACCATCTCACCATGTGGGACGTGTTCCAAAAGGAGATGCCGGAGCTCAAAGGCATCGTCAAGACCTATTTCGACGACTACGCGGGCCTGAAGGCCTGGGCTTCCACCTTGGACGGGGACAGCCCGGCGGGGATCACCGCCTTCTGCCACAAGGACATCTTCGAGGCCGTGTACTCCACGAACCTCCTCATGCGCTACTGCGACGTGCTGGTGACCAAGCCCTCGGAGCTGGCCTTCTACCCGGTGCCCAAGCTCATGATGCGGCACATCGGCGGCCACGAGGTCTACGGCGCCGTCCACGCCCAGGAGCTGGGGGATTCCACCTTCGAGTGCGAGACCGCAGCGGCCCTCGCCGACATGATCGACACCCTCATCGGCGACCCGGCCATCCTGAAGCACATGTGCCGCCGGATCATGGCCCTCAAGACCCAGGGCGTGTATGACGGCGGCTACGAGGTGGTCAAGTTGGCGGTTAAAGGAAGGGATTAAAAGCTGCGCTGACCGGGTGCAAAGCATAGTCGAAGCTGCGCTACCGCTTGCTTTCTCCTTGCTTTGCCCGTGCTCCGCCTCGCTGCATCTGCCACAGGCAGCGCTCAGCTCCGCACCCTTTCTTGGTAAGAAAAGGGACCGAAAAGAACACAGGAAGGGATCGTGATTTTGTTTCGCGACCCCTTCTTTTTTGCCTTGATTCCATAACAAATGCTTTTATCCTTATCATGAATCATAATTTGCCTTTTTGATGTTTCTGCCGTAGTATAATTGCATCCAGAGGAGAAACAGAGCTTCATTCGTGAAAGGGGGAGAGGATCGTGTCCGGCGCGCAGATAGATCTGTTTGAAAACAAGTCCCCCTATGCGGCTGTCGTGAGGCTGGCTTTGCCTGCCGTAGTCGGACAGATCATCCTGGTCCTGTACAATATGGCGGACACCTTTTTCGTCGGGCTCACACGCAGCGACGCCAACGTCACCGCGGTGACCGTCTGCATGCCTGCTCTCATGTTCCTGCTGGCCATCGCCAACCTGTTCGGCGTAGGCGGCGGCGCCGCCTTCTCTCGTGCGCTGGGCCGCCGAGACCTGGCCCGCTGCGGCAATATCGCGGCCCACGCCCTCCTGGGCTGCCTGCTGGGCGCCCTTCTGTATGGCGTGCTGTGCTGGCTCTTTCTGGACGCTTTCGCCGATCTGTTGGGGGCTGCCGATCCCGCGGTCCACGCCCTGGCTGCTCGGTACCTTGCGGTGACCGTGGCCCTGGGTGGGGTCCCCACTGCGCTCTCCGCTCTGTTCGCCCACCTGGTCCGAGCTGAGGGCCGCTCTGCCCAGTCCAGCTGCGGCACCATCTTGGGCGGCGTCCTGAACATGGCGCTGGACCCCCTGTTCATGTTCGTGCTCCTGCCCCGGGGGAACGAGGTGCTGGGCGCCGCCATCGCCACTGCCCTTTCGAATCTTCTCTCCTGCCTGTATTTTCTGGCGATCCTGAGACGGGGCCGGACGTCCCTGCGCTTCCGGTATGACAGGGCGGCCTTTTCGGACGGCTCCGCTCGGGAGCTGTTGCTCACAGGACTTCCCGCCTGTCTCATGACCCTGTTCGAGAACATGTCCTATGCGATCCTGAGCGTCAACATGGCCCATTGGGGCGTGGCGGCCCAGGCCGGCACCGGCGTCGCCAAGAAGATCAACATGCTGGCCCACTGCGCCGTTCGGGGCATCGCCCAGGGGGTGCTACCGCTGCTGGCCTATGCGTTCGCCTCCGGCAACCGGGAAAGGATGCGGCGATTCCTCCGCATCTCGATCACCGCATCCGTCTCCCTGTCCACCCTGCTTATGGGGGCCTATCTGCTGTTCAGCCAACGGTTGGCAGGCCTGTTTTTGCCCGCGGGCAAGTCCCAGGACCTTTGCGCCGGTTTCTTGCGGATTTTGTGTGTAGGCTGTCCCTTCTCGGCGCTGGGGTACACCGTCATCTCCTTCTTCCAGGCGGTAAACCAGGGCGGCAAATCCTTTCTGCTGGCCTGCTTAAGAAAGGGAGCCGTGGATATCCCGCTCATGTTTCTTTTGAAGACCTGCTTCGGCGCCAGGGGGCTGATCATGGCGACGCCCCTGGCAGATATGCTTTGCTGCGTCACCGCCGTATTGCTGTTGGGCCGCTGGTTCTATGAGCCTCGTCCCATAGATTGCCCCTGCCGACCCATCAGGAAAGGATGGTCCACACATGATTGACAGCAAGCTGTATACTTTATTGAAGGTAGCGGAACTGGGGAGCTTCACCCAGGCAAGCGTGGCCTTGAACCTGACCCAGCCCGCCGTGAGCCAGCATATCCGCGCGCTGGAAGACGAGCTGGGCGCCAAGCTTTTCGAGCGGTCCGGAAACCGGCTGCTGCTCTCCAAGCAGGGGGAGCAGGCCGTCGCCGCCGCCAAGGCCATGGTGGCACTGTATAACAACCTCAAGAGCGATCTTTCCGGGGGGGCGCGGGGCGCCCGAGAACTGAACATCGGCATCACCCATACGGTGGAGAGCAACCGTATCAGCGAGGTCTTCGCCAGGTACGCCGCCACGAATCAGGGTGTGACGATCAAGCTGGTCACGGCGACGCAGACCAAGCTCAAGCGGAAGCTGAAAAGCTATGAGCTGGATCTGGCGATCATGGACGGGACCGTGTCCGATCCCGGGCTCGTGAGCCGGGGGCTGGACGTGGATAAGCTGGTGTTGGTCACCAGCCCCTCTCATCCCTTGGCGGGCAAGGACTTTGTGACCATCCAGGAGCTGAAGAAGGAGAAGTTGATCCTGCGGCTGCCAGGCTCCGGCACCACAGACATGTTCATCTCCTCCCTGGAGAGTCGGGACATCAGCGTGGACGATTTCAACATTATTCTGGAGGTGGACAACATCGCCACCATCAAGGATCTGGTCCGCCATGAATACGGCGTGTCTGTTTTGGCAGAAAGTGCCTGCTACGACGAGGTCATGAAGAAGAAGCTGGCCGTCATGCCCATCGAGAACCTGGACATGGAGCGCACCATCAGCATCGTCTACGCGCCTAACTTTCCTTACGGCGATTTTATCGACGAGATTCAGGAGCTGTATCATTCGACCTGATACTCATTTCACGAAAGCAACAAAGTGGACCTACATGCACCGTTCTCGCATCAAAAGGAGGTGTGTTTCCTTGTCATATCCCCATATAGCCCTGATCGGGATGCTGATTGTCCTGCTGGCTGTGATCGCCTTTGCAAAGCACGTCGTATGTCGACGCTCGGACCGCCGGTACATCCTGTGTGTTCAGACTGATCAGGAGGATGCACTCGATGCGTTCCTGGCAGAACTGCTGCCTCGGTATACCCGACGCTTTCGGCAGCTGTATACAAGGGATGACGGCGACAAATCCGAACACCGGTATCTGGTGGAACTGTCTTCCGATTCCGTGCCGCTGGAGCTTGTGGACGCCATCGTGGCGCGGTATACCTGTCGTAAGGTGACCCTATCCTTCGTGCACCATGCTTCCACGGCGATGGATTGTCCAACGGAAGACCTTTGATGCTGATCTCTATCTGTCAAGAAAAGAGAAAAGCCGGGAACGCTCCCGGCTTTTTTCATATACCAGTATCAATCTCCAACATCCAAAGCCTCTAATTTGCTCTTCGCCGGGATGGGCTTGCTGTCGCCGTGCTTGACGAAGAACATGGTGAAGGCGGCCAGGACCACGAACACCGTGGCGTAGGGGAACAGGGCGGTCATGCCCACCTTGTCCATGAGGGCGCCGGAGAAGTAGGGGGTGAAGGTCTGGGCGGCCATGCTGGCGGTGTAGTAGAAGCCCGTGTACTTGCCCACGTCGCCGCCCCGGGAGAGCTCCACCACCATGGGGAAGCTGTTCACGTTGATGGTGGCCCAGCCGATGCCGGCCAGGGCGAACATGCAGTTCATGAGCATGGCCGAGCTCCCTTCCCTGAGGAAGGAGGCGATGAAGAAGGACAGGGCCAGGAACCCGATGCCGATGAGGATGGTCTTCTTCCGGCCGATCTTGCTCGCCACCAGGCCCACGGGGATGTAGGACACGATGGCGGCGGCGTTGGCCACCAGCAGCGTGCTGTTGTAGTCCAACGACAGCACGTTCCCGGCGTAGACGGAGTACTTGGAGGTGACGGCGTTGTAGCCCATGAACCAGAACACCACCGAGGCCAGGATCAAAATGAGGGACGTGAACTCACCCTTCGTCAGCTTCCGGGTCTCGCCCTTGGCCATCTCCTCGGGGGTCGCCTCGTCGAGGCCGTACCGGGCGCTTTCCTCCTCCATCTCCCGGACGAACCGGGGCTCGTCCACCGTGAGCTTGAACACCGCCAGGGCGACGAGCATGATGGCGGCCACCACCCCGAAGAACACCGTGTAGCTCATGAGGGAATTCTTCACCGCGCCGGTGGCGAACACCGAGCCCAGGATCAGCACCAGGATGCCGCCCGCCGTGCCCATGAGGTTGATGATGGCGTTGGCCTTGGACCGCAGGGGCTTCATGGTCACGTCCGGCATCAGCGCCACCGCCGGGGACCGGAAGGTGGCCATGGCGATGAGGATGACGAGGAGCACCGCGATGAACAGGATCAGCGTCTTAGGATTCGCTTTCGTCACCTCGTGGGCGTAGTGCTGCCGGGCGGGGACCACGTAGTTGGAGTACAGCTCGTTCTTCACGGCCTTGCCCGTGTTCGGGTCCGTCTTCTGGGCGGTGACGGCGGCGAACTCCGCCTTGCTGAACTTCTCCGCCAGCACGAACTTCTCCCCGTCGGGGGTCTGGAGCTTCGTATCCTTCTCCGCGTCGTAGAGGGCCTCCAGGGCGGCGGGATCGTCGATCTTGGCCACGGCCCCGATGTTCTTGAGCTGCTGCCCGTCCACGAAGGACAGGACCACCAGCATCACCGCGGCCACGACGGTGCCCAGGAGGATGAAGGGGGTCCGGCGGCCCAGCCGGTGGCGGCACTTGTCGGAGATGGTGCCGAACAGGGGCAGCATGAACAGAGCCAGCACGTTGTCCAGGGCCATGATGATGCCGGAGTTGGCCTGGGTCATGCCGAATTTGTCGGTCAGGATCTTGGGGATGATGGTGTCGTAGGCGTTCCAGAAGGTGCAGATCAGGAAGAACGCGAAGCCGACGAGGATGGTGCGCTTGTAGTTGAGTTTCATGCTTTCCCCTCCCAGCAAAATGATCATGTACATTTTAGCGCACTTTCGTTATAATAACAACAAAGATTTCCGCAAAAGAGGAGGTTTTCCATGGGCTGGATCTGTATACCGGCGGCGCTGCTGCTCCTGTGGCTGTTTCTGATCGCCCCGGGCCGGGCGTCCCAGGCGCAGCGGGCCCCCTTCGAGGGGCGGGCCTTCGCCCACCGGGGGCTGTACGACCTGGACCAAACCGTGCCCGAAAACTCTCTCGAGGCCTTTCGCCGGGCGGTGGCCCAGGGCTATGGTGCGGAGCTGGACGTGCAGCGGACGCGGGACGGGCAGATCGTGGTCTTCCACGACGACAGCATGCAGCGGGCCTGCGGCGTGGACAAGCCCATCCGCGACTTCACCTACGAGGAGCTGCAGCAGTTCCCCCTCTTCGGCACCGAGGCGCGCATCCCCCTGTTTTCGGACGTGCTGGCCGTGTTCGGCGGCAAGCAGCCCCTGATCGTGGAGCTGAAATACGGCCCGGACTGGGCGCTTGTATGCGAGGCCACCCGCCGGATGCTGGACGAATACGAAGGCCCGGCCTGCGTGGAGAGCTTCCACCCGGCCATGGTCCGCTGGTTTTGGAAGCACGACCCGAAGCGCCTCCGGGGTCAGCTCTCCGAGGCGGCCCGCTTCTCCCGAAAGCACGTCAAATGGCATCTGTCCTTTATGATGAGCCGCCTGTTCACCAACTGCCTCACCCGGCCCCAGTTCATCGCCTACCGGGTGGGACCGAAGTGCCTCTCCGTCCGCGCCTCGGAGGCCATGGGGGCCATGAAGGTCCTGTGGACCGCCCGGGAGCCTGAATTGCATCATAAACGCATGGCGGAGAACCACGCCGTCATCTTCGAGGGCTACCGGCCGACGGAGGGAAGAGCCGAATGAAGACCATCGAGATCGTAGGCCAAAACTATTTCGGCCGCTGGACCCGCGAGCGCACCGCCTGCCGGGGCGTCGTGATCGAGGACGGGCGCATCCTCCTGTCCTATGCGGTCCGGGACGATTTGTGGATGATCCCCGGCGGCGGCCTGGAAGCGGGCGAGGACGAGGGGACCTGCTGCGTCCGGGAGCTGGCGGAGGAGACGGGCCGGGTCATCCTGCCGTCGGCCTGTGCCTTGGAGCTTCAGGAATACTACGAGGACTGCAGATACGTCAGCCGCTATTTCTTCGGCGCCGTGGTGGGCCGCTGCGCGCCCAAGCTCACGGAAACGGAGCGACGGATGGGTCTGGAATCCCGGTGGCTGCCCGTGGCGGAAGCCCTTCAGATCTTCTCCCGCCACGCCGAGTACACGGACACAGACGAGGAGCGCCGGGGCATCTATCAGCGGGAATACACGGCCCTTTCGGCGCTCTGGAAGGAATGAGTATGGAGACTTTCGCCACCGGCGACAGAAGCGAATGGCGGGCCTGGCTCCTGACCAACTTCGAAACGGCCCGGGAGGTGTGGTTCGTGCTGCCGCTGCAGGCGGCGGGGGAGGAAAGCCTCTCCTACAACGACGCCGTGGAGGAGGCCCTCTGCTTCGGCTGGATCGACAGCACCAACCGAAAGCTGGACGAGCTTCACTGCATCCGTCGCTTCACGCCGAGAAAGCCCGGCAGCCCCTACTCCCAGCCCAACATCGAACGGCTGATCTGGCTGGACGAACGGGGCATGCTCCATCCCGCCGTCCGGGCGGAGGTGCTGCCGGTGATCCGAAAGCCCTTCGTCTTTCCCGAGGACATCCTGGCCGCCCTCCGGCAGGACGAGACTGTCTGGGCCAACTATCAGCAGTTCTCCGAACCCTACAAGCGCATCCGGGTGGCCTATATCGACGCCGCCCGCCGCCGTCCGGAGGCGTTCCAAAAGCGGCTCGACAGCTTCCTGGACAAGACCCGCCGGGGCAAGCTCATCCGGGGCTACGGCGGCATCGAAAAGTATTACCGATAAAAATCAGCGCGCCCTGCCTTCGGGCAGGTTTTTTCCATTGACAGAAAAATTACAAGTTGTTTACGTCGGCCCGCCGGGACCTCCTGTATACTGAGGATAGACAATCGGTTTGCAGGGGAGGTGATGTTCGTGTACCGCGTCTTTGTGATCGAGGACGATGAAGCCATCAGCCGGCTGCTGTGCATGAATCTTTCCATCGCCGGATACGAGCCCGTTCCCGCCGGGGACGGACAGGAAGCGCTGAATATGATCCAAAGGGGTGAGCGCTTCGACGTGGCGCTGGTGGACGTGATGCTGCCCGGGATCGACGGCTTTCAGCTGATGGAGCCCCTCAGGGCCCACGGCGTCCCCGTCATCTATCTGACGGCGAAAAACGATTTGGAGAGCAAGCTCACCGGCCTTACCTCCGGGGCGGAGGACTATATCGTCAAGCCCTTCGAGGTCATGGAGCTGCTGGTGCGCATGGAGAAGGTCCTCGCCCGGCACTGCGCCGGGGGCGTGATCGCCTTTGCCGACCTCACCGTCTATGTGGAGGAGCGGACCGTGCTGAAGGGCGGCCGGTCGATCCAGCTCAAGCCCCTGGAGTTCGATCTCTTGCTGTTCTTCCTCCGCAATCAAAACATCGCCCTCTCCCGGGAGAAGATACTGGCCGAAGTCTGGGGCATGGATTTTTACGGGGAGAGCCGCACCATCGACATCCACGTCTCCTCGCTGAGAAGGAAGACCGGCCTTTCCATCGTCTCCGTGCCCCGGATCGGCTATCGCTTGGAGACGGCGCCATGAAGATACGCGTCCGCCTCTCATTGCTGTTCGTTCTTTGCTCGACGGCGAGCCTTCTCGTCTGCGGGTTCCTGCTGCTGCGGGCCAGCGCCAAAGGGATGATCCGGTCTGTAGAGGACAACGCCGTCTCTGAGCTCGGGATGCTGAAAACCTCTTTTGCTTCGGCTGCGTCTAAAACTTTGGACGCGGGCGCGTCGGACAGCCTTCGGCGGAGCGTCCTCGTCTACGTGTTTCAAAGCTACGCCGACGACACGTTCAGCGCTTCTCAGTACGTCCTCAAGCGCGGCGGGGAGACTTTCTACAACAACAGCGGATACGCGCCGGACGTGCTTCTTGATGGCCTCGAACAGAACACGGTGACCTGGCAGGGGGAAAAGCTGTTTGCCGCCGTGACCGAGACCGATCTAAACCGGGAGACGTATCAGATCTATCTCATCCGAAACGTGACCGACCTGTACGATTCCATAAACAGGCTGCGGCTGCAGTTTTACGTCATCTGCGCCGCCGCCGTCCTTCTCAGCGCCACCCTGATCCTGTGGGCGACCGCCCGCACGCTCCGCCCCCTCAAGACCCTGGAAAAGGAGGCCGCCGCCATGGCCCGGGGAGAGTATCATGCGCGCATCCCCCTTCCCAAAAGGTCATCGAAGCCCGGGGACGAGATCGCCACGGTCTCGGAGAGCTTCAACCGCATGGCGGCCGCCGTGGAACAGCATATCGACGCCGTCACGGCGGTGGCGGAGGAACGGAAAATGCTGATCGGCGCGCTGACCCACGAGATGAAGACCCCCATGACCGCCATCATCGGCTATGCGGACCTGCTGGAACGGGCGAAGCTGTCCGAAGCCCAGCGCGAGGAGGCCGTGTCCTTCATCCATCGGGAGGCACAGCGGCTGGAACGGCTCACCCAGAAGATGATGCGGCTCATCACCCTGACGGACGGCGAGGGCATAGCCCTGCAGACGGTCTCCGCCCGGCAGCTGTTTTCCATGGCCGAAAAGACGCTGGAAACCGTCGCGGTCCGCCATGGCGCGGCGCTGCGGTATGTGGAGAACGGGGAAAGCTTTTCTGCCGATCCCGACCTCGTGGTGGGCGTGCTCATCAATCTGGTGGACAACGCCTGCGCCGCCGGCGCAAAGCACGTGACCGTCGCCGCCGGGGAAAACCGGCTCTCGGTGGCGGACGACGGCTGCGGCATCCCCCAGGCGATCCTGGACAAGGTGACCCAGCCCTTCTTCCGGGCGGACAAGGCGCGGAGCCGCCGGGGCGGCCATGCCGGGCTGGGGCTGGCGCTGGCGGCGCGCGTCGCGGAGCTCCATAGGGCGCGGCTGGTCATCGAGAGCGCGGAGGGGAAGGGGACCACCGTCTCCCTCGTCTTTGACCCATAGAGAACTTACAGATTGCTTACGTCCTGCTGAGGACTTGCTTACATCCCTTGCGGTAAGGTAAAGAAAACCAACGAAGGGAGAAAAAACAAATGAAACACAGAAAACCATTCCAAAAGATCCTGGCCTGGGTCCTCCTGGCGGCCGTGCTCGTATCGGCGGCGGGCTGCGATAAGGCGCCCCGGGCCGACATCACGGAAAAGTCCAACACGGGGCGGCTGGAGGACGCGGCCGTCATGACGCTGTCGACCAACGGGGCGGCTCAGCCGGCCGCCCAGGAAAACCCGGCTCCGGTTGAAACGGAAGCCGCCGCCGTGTCCGTTCCGTACAGCCCGCTGTACGACCTGCTGGGGGCGTCCACCCGGTATGAAGTGGAGCTGACGCCCGCCTCCGATATCGTGAAGATCACCGTGGCCGCGGACGTCTATCTGCCCGATACCATGCAGCTGCCCACCCTCCACGTGACGCCCCGGGACTTCACCCAGGAGGAGGTCACGAAGCTCTTCAACGCCCTCTGCGCTGACACGGTCATGTACAAGGCCCAGGCGCAGATGACGAAGGGGGAGGTAGCGGAGCGCATCGCGGACGTGGAATCGGAGATGCAGACCGCCACAGACAAGGACCGGATCAAGAAGCTGGAATCCAACCTGGCCTATTGGCAGGCGGAATACGAGAAGGCCCCGGAGACCGTGGAAAAGCAGATCTCTGACGGCACGTTGGAGGAGCGCCAGCTGGGCATCCAGGAGTACCTGGGCAAGTACAAGGCCCTGGACGCCTACGAGCGTCAGGAAAACTATTATACATTTGGAGGCAAAGCCTTCCACGTCCATGGACAGACCTACGATAAGAACACCAAGTCCGGCTACGATTTCCCCATCAGCGGCAGCATCTGGTATATCCGGGATCAGGCTTTCGGCCGGTACCTGAACTACAACGCCCGGACCTGGATCGCCGACGAGACCGCCGTGCCCGCCGAAGCGAGGGGGCTGAAGACGACGCCCGCTGAAGCCCGGCAGCTGGTGGAGACCTTCTGGGCGGACAGCGGCTTTGCGGATATGGCGGTGATCGGCGTGTACCTCACCCAAAACAGCGATCCCCATCTTGGCGGCGGGACGGAAGCGCCCGATCCCTATGGGGACAACTCCGCCTACGTGGTGGCCTGCGGCAAGTCCATCGACGGCATCCTGCCGCCCCCGCCCTGCCCCGGCGATCCCCATTGGAGCTTCGAAAGCTGCACCTTTACGATCACGGACAACGGCATCGAGACCTTCAATTGGGGTTCCCCCTACGCCTACGGCGCGTATACCACGGAGAACAGCGCCCTCCTGACCTTCGACAAGGTGGACGAGATCTTCCGAAAGATGATGCTGGTGAAATACGACATCTCCGGCAGCGGCAACGGCCTCACCTCCGCCGTCTACAAGGTGGACCGGGTGGCCCTGGAGATGTCCCGGGTGACCGACCGCAAGTCCAGCGAGAAGGGGCTGCTGGTCCCCGTGTGGAACTTCTACGGCAGCTACTACTTCACCTATGAGGACGGCCACGCCTTCGGCAGCGACGATCGGGAGGGCTTCCCCAGGCCCCTGCTTCGGATCAACGCCATCGACGGCACCGTCATCGAGCCCCGATACGGCTGCTGACAAGAAGAGAGGGGAGAAAGGAGGGAACTTTCCCTCCTTTTTTGTATTGCCATCTTCCCTTCGATTTTGTATACTGATAGACGGGAGGAAAGAACGATGTCGGTTTTTCAGGTGATCGTGCAAAATCTGCTGGGGTTCGACCTCATCATCTTCGTGGCCGCGGCGCTGAACGGGGTCTGCTATTACTTCGCCCGCAAGAACGCCAACGCCCTCTACCGCAAGCTCCACATGATCGTCTTCGTCCCCTCCCGGCGGAACGACCCGGAGAGCGTCTCCAAGGCCATCCGGGATATCGATGAGGAGCAGGTGGTGGCTATGCGCAAGCGGTCCGAGAGCCTTTACGCCGTGTTCGTGAACGTGACAGCCGTCTTCCCCCTGCTGGGCATATTGGGCACGGTGGTGTCCCTCCTGCCCATGGTGGCGGAGCTCGCCGACATGCAGACCAACTTCTTCGCCGCCCTCACCTCCACCTTCTGGGGGCTGGTGTTCGCCATCCTCTTTAAGCTCCTGGACGGGTTCCTCTCCGCCCGCATGGAGGACAACGACAAGGCCGTGGACCTGCTGCTGCAGCGGCGGGAGCTGCTGAACGAGGAGCGGGAAGGGTGAGGCGGCGGGAGATTTTCATAGAGCTCACGTCGTTGCTGGACGTGATCCTCATCATGCTCTTCATCCTGCTCATTCAGGCGCGGACCACCACGGCCCAGGCCCTGGACGCCACCGCCCAGGCGGAGGGCGCCGTGGCCGAGATGGAGGCGGAGCTCGCTTCGGCCCGGAGCGATCGGGCCGCCCTGGCGGCGGAGGCGGACGAGCAGCGGGCCAGGGCCGACGCCGAAGCCCGGCGGGCAGACGCCGAGGCGGACCGGGCGGACGGCCTGCAGCGGCAGCTGTGGACGGAGAACATCGTCCTGGACAACTCCCTGGTGCTCACCGTCAGCGTGGACAAAGGGGGCGCTATTCGCCTGGAGACCGAGGGGGCGGGGGCCGTCGTCATCGACTACAGCTGGGACGACGACACCTACGCCTACAACCGCCTGCGGGGGCTGCTGCTGGACGCCCTCAAGACGACGGACAGGGAGGCAGCGTTCCTGGTGTTCCAGTACGACCGGGCCCGGGTCTACCACGCGGAATACGACATGATCGAGCGCATCGTTCAGGAGGTGAAAGGGGAGGCCCGGGAGCGGGACATCCCCCTGAGCGTTCTGGAGTTGGACATACACGAAGCATAGACCCATAAGGAGGTATACGGCTATGGAAGAGAACAAGCGTTCCCAACGGAATCGGCATACGGGCGGCAAGGTGACCGCGGGCGCGGTGATCCTGGCGCTGCTGCTGGCGGGCGGCCATTTCGGCCTGGGCATCGGCCGGGAGGGCGGCGGGCTGCTGACCGGGGAAGCGTTAGAGACGACCAAGGAGACCGTCACCGAGACCGCCGAGCAGGTCCAGGAGAAGGCGGAGGAGACCGTGGAGACGATCCAGGAGAAGGTGGAGCAGGTCGCCGCGTCCCAGGACGACGGGGTGCTGACCGTCACCGTCAAGGAGGACAAGCTCCTCTACGAGGGGCAGGAGGTGACTTTGGCCCAATTGGAGGAGAACCTGTTGAAGGACTACAAGGCGGAGACCACCGTGGAGCTCAAGGACGACCATGCCATCAAGGCCGCCTACGACGAGGTCACGGCCCTGCTGCAGAAGCTGAACATCCCGTTTTCAACGGGGAAATAGAGGAAGGATTATGCGACTTTTTCTCTTTGGACAAAGGAGAAAAAGTCGCCCAAAAAGAGAAACTTAAGAATGGATCACAGAATGTCTGCGATCCATTTTTGCATTCTTAAGCTTTTCTTTTTCCGCCGCTTTTGCTTTTCACTTGAAAAGAAAAAGCGGCAAAAGATAATCTTAAAGATGTATCCAATACCTCTCCAACTCCCTATCCATCTCCGGCTCGTGGACGGTGGATTCGTAGACGCCGCCGTTCGCGAGGATGGTGCGGCGGCTGCCCTCGTTGTCCGTGAGGCAGGAGATGAGCACGTCCCGGATGCCCAGCGCTTTGCAGTGGGGCAGGGCGTCCCGGAGCATGGCGGTGGCGTACCCCTTCCGGCGTTCGGAGGGGCGGACGCTGTAGCCGATATGCCCGGCGTACTTCTCCAGGTACTCGTTGAAACAGTGCCGAAGCTGCAGCATGCCCACCACCCGGCCGTCCTCCTCCCGCACATAGATGAACTGGGTGGCCGGGACCCGGCCCTCGGGCACGAACTTCGGGTCCTTGCCCTGAATGGACTTCTCGATCCACTCCGCCCCGGTGGCGCATCGGCGCAACGACCCGCACCCGTCCATGGACTCCTCCATATCCAAAAACTCCTGCCGGTATGCCTCGATGTCCCGGGCGTATGCCATGGTGGGTTCCATCAGCAGCATGTCAAAGCTCCTCCTTGGCGATATGGTAGATCAGGTCCGGTATGGCCCAGCCCCGGGCCCGGCGATAGTCCAAACAGGGCTCCTGCCGTCCCAGCAGGGGCGCGCCGGTGGCGGAGTTGTCCGACACCGCCAGCAGGGCCACGGCGGGCACCTCGAACAGGTCCGCCAGCCGGTAGAAAAGAGCCGTCTCCATCTCGATCAGCTCCGCGCCGGTGGCTCGGATCTCGTCCAGGTGGGAGTATTCGAGGGCGATGGAATCCGTACAGAACACCTTCCCCGGCTTGATCTCGTACCCCAGCCGCCGCCCCAGGGCCGCCACCCGATCCACATAGGCCAGATCCGGGGGAAGGACGGGGGCGAAGGGCGTAAAGGCGGGCAGCTTTTCCTCGAAGTACGCCCCGGCGTAGGTGCCGTCGAAGCAGACCTCCGGCGTGCAGATGGTCCCCACGGGGAAGTCCGCCGTGAGGCCGCCCACGGCCCCGGCGAAGATCATCTTTTTGAAGGACAGCTCCGCGCAGACCAGGAGATGGTCCAGCACGTTGCAGGCCCCCGAGGCGGTCTGGGCCCAGGCGATCTTCACGCCCGCCTTCTCCACCAGGAATCCGGAGAAATAGGCGTGCTGGGAGAGCTGCGTCACGGTGAAGGACGGGTCCAAAATGGTTTTGTCGGGCTTCCAGCCCGTGGCCACCACCAGGGCGTCGTAGGTCTCGTCCGGCTCGAAGCCGAAGCATTCCCGGCTCATGACCCCGGCGTTGTATCGCTTCATGTTTTTCAGCGCTTGCAGCAGCCGCGGCTTCATACATTCCCCTCCCGTCCGCGTTTTGTAGAGCATACCATCCTTTGGACGCTCCCGTCAATATGAGAGGTTTTTCCGGTGGTCAAAGACGGAGGTCTGTGGTATACTGAT
>Ga0310697_10001301_pt1 | contig 29898 bp, 24 predicted proteins | sample 172DNAGHGlowgp2_FD_203883 | JGI IMG/M metagenome (GOLD analysis project Ga0310697, IMG submission 203883) | Sheep rumen microbial communities from Palmerston North, Manawatu-Wanganui, New Zealand - 1728 DNA GHGlow gp2 (v2) (version 2) | ecosystem: Host-associated > Mammals > Digestive system >... | reverse complement strand
ATTTGTTTTCTACATTTTCATTTAACTTATTAAAATCTTCAGTTAAAAACTTATTAATATCAAACTTAAAATCTGCCAAATCATTGTTTAGATTTTTCTCTAAATTAAACAATCTCTCTACTATTTCTTTATCATCATCTTTTTTAAATAAATTAATAATACTTAAAATAATAAGTACAACCAATAAACCAATTATTATATAATTAGTCATTCCTAAAACCTCCCATCAAGATTAAACTTCTTGTTAACAATCATTGCTATTATATAAGCAACAGATACTAAAATAACTATCTTTAATAATGCTATTGGATTAGTTAAGCATTCTAATATATTGCTTCCTACATAACCCCAAAACAATACAACAAATAACTTACCTATTATTAAAGCATAGAAATACTTTTTAATTGGAATCTTTGCTAAACCGGCCCCCATATTGACAAAAAATGAAGGCATAAAAGGTATTGCAATGAATAAAACTATTTGTGTAAACTTAAGTTTCTTAATTGTTCTTGTAAATTTATTTCCTGTCTTTTTAAACTTCTTAGAAAACAACTTAGCAAATCCTTTTCTAAATAAGAAATAGCATATTAAACTACCTAAAATAGTTAAAATCCAAGATGCTATTATCCCTAAAACTGGTCCTAAAGTAAGAATATTTATTGTAATAAAAACAAACAAAGGCAAGAAAGCTAAAGTACCTTCTAAAACAATTAAGATAGAACTAAAAATAGGCGCAAGCATCCCTAAGTTCATCAAATAGTCATTCAATAATTGATCAAATCCCCTTAGCCATTCTATCATATATCATCACAATTATATTATAAAATAGCCCATATAATAAAGCAACAAACCCATCTTATATTCATGTAAAGTAAAAGAGATGACTAACTAGTCATCTCCAAAGAAATCATCAAAGAATTCATCATCAGTAATTTTATTCTTACCAATAACGATTTTTTCAGGATCAACATTAACATTTATTTTTTCATCCGGTTCAACTTTTATTTCTTCCTTCTTAGGAGCATCACCAGTTGAATAAGTAATCTTTTCAACAGGTTTATTAAATAAATTGAACTCTTCTGTCTTAGTTGATACCTTATCAATAGTTTTATCTATCTTTTCTACTGTTTCTACAGTATCATCTTTAACTTCTTTAATATCTTGTTTAACATTTTCAATTACATTTGGAACTGTATTATAAATATTAAACTCATGCGTATCATCTGTTTTTGTAACTGAACCACTAATATTAGGTTTAACAATTGTAGCACTTTCAACCTTTGGAAGTGGAACTTCTAAATCGAAATCATCATCCGCAGGACTACTAGTTGCTATTGCAATATTTGGTTTATTATCACCAAGATTTACATGAACATCAACATCATCTGCTGGTGTACTATAAATATTATAATTATTAACAGTTACATTTGGTTTTTCAACTGGTTTACCAATATCATGTACTACTACTTCTTTTGGTTTAGGAGGTTCATAAACTTCGTCATCAAAACGACCATTTAGAATACTTACCCCACCAGCTGGTTTATTCTTAGTATCACTCTTAAGATCATCAAAATCTTCTTTAAGACTATCGAAACTATCACGAGCACTCTTCTCAACATCTTTTACGTCGTCTTTAACATCGTCCTTCAAGTCTCTCATATCTTCTTTTAGATTATCAATTTCATCTCTTAAATCTGATTCATCAATCTTAGGAAGTTCAACATCTTTCTTTTCTTCGTCTTTAATCTTTTGTTGTTCTTTCTTTTGTCTTTCTTCTTCAGCATCTAACTCAGCTATCTTACGATCAATATCTTTCATCATGGCATCAAGATCGATACCACCGCCAAGTCCACCGCCACCGAACAAGCCTGAATCACTAGATTCACGTGGCCCTGACATAAATGGATTAGAAGCATTAAATCCTCCACCACCCATAAAATCATTTCCACCGGCAAATGGATTACCTCCACCAAATGGGCTTCCACTAGGTCCACCATCATTTAATGAATTTTTAATCTTTTCGCCTTTTTTCTTTTTAGTAAACTCTTTTACATCGAATAAAGCAATATCTTTTTTTTCTCTATATGGATATTCGGCTTCCATCTTAGGATGTCCCCAATCCATCTTAAAGTTAGGTGTATAACTAACTTTATATGGAGATAAACGCCATCTAATAATAATTGCTTGGAATAGTTTTAGTTTTTGTAAGTCAGTAACTGTAACAAGTGGTGTTGAAGCCGTCTTATCATCTGATTTAGATTTAACTTCACCACACATTTTACTAATTTCTTCTAGCGCTGCTAACTCAGTACTAATTAAGTATACTAAATTACCACAGTTACCTTTGATTGTTTCAGCATCCTCATTACCATAAACGCTCTTTAATTGAGCAAAGTTTTGAATAATGAATGTAAATCTAATAGCACGAGAACGTGCTGCTGTAACCATTGTTGTAACATCTTTTAATGGTGGCATGTTTGCAAACTCATCAAGAATAAAGTTTGTTCTAAATGGTAACTTACCACCATTTTGTTGTGCTACATCGATTAATGTTTCATAGCATTGTTTAATGAAAATTGTAGCAAGTCCATGGTATGTTGTTTTTTCATCATGGATTACAATAAATACTGCTGTTTTTTCTTTACCAATATCACGCATATCAAAATCACTATATGCTAACATCTCTGATAAGTTTTCACGTGAAGCAAAGATTCTTATCTTTTGTCTAAATACTGATAAGATACCACCTTTTGTTTCAGATGGAGCATTGATTGTATTTGATGCAAATACATAAGCATTAGATTGTTCACCTTTTAATGTGAAGTATTCTTTAATATATGTATTAGCCCCCATCTTGTCTTCACCAACAGTAGACATATAGTTAATTGAATTTAAGTTTATCTCTTCTGGTTTTGCATCTTCAAATAAACCTAATGCTAAACCTGAGAAGTAGTCAGCTGCTGATTTCTCCCAGAATGGATCTCCACTCTTGTTATTTGGATCATACAAAATATTAATAGCAACGTCATCCAATAACTCAGTAGCTTTATCGAAATTACCATCTTTATAATATTGATATGGTAATGTTAATGGATTCCATGCATTACCTCTTTGAGGTTCACGGAAGTTTAATACTACTACATTATATCCACGTTGTTTTAAATACTCAGCTGCCGCTCTATGTAACTCACCTTTAGGGTCGGTGATAATCATACTCTCGCCTTTTTTAATTAATAACTCAACCATTGGTTCAACGACAGTTTGTGATTTACCTGAACCAGTAGAACCTATTACTAGGTTATGATATTCACCATTATCTACCCATAAATGTTTACCATCATTAACTAAAGGAATACCAGCGGCCTTAGTTTCTTGATCCAATGGATTAACCATTACAACATCTCTATCGTTTTTAATCTCATTATCTTTAGACCATCTAGAATAACCTTTTTCGTCTTTTTCAGACACTTCAAAACCCAAGCCTTTCTTTCTCTCAAATACATAAGAAGAAACGCTTGTGAATATTAAAACTAATAAAATAATAAACAATACAATTGTGGCACCTAAATAATGTGTTAATCCAGGAATTGGATTTAATCCAGAAAAGGTACCTGTAGTTCCAAAGGAACTAACATTAGATGTTAATATAGCACATAAATACAATAAGAAGATTCCAAAGATTCCAAACATAAATAAATCTTTGCCAGATATACGGAATTTCATGTACTAATCACCCCAAATCTAATAATATTATACTACATAACATAGTAAAAATAAAAGAAGTATTTCTTTTATTTTACCTATGCTTTCTTAATTCTAAATGTAAATAGAATAAATATAACAAATACACTAATACAAATAATAATTACAAGGTATGGATGCTTTTCACCCTTCTCCTTAACTTTATCATAACCTTTTTCTAAAGGAGTCTTACCATCTTCCTTAGTTTTATCATTATTAGAAGAATTATTACCTTTGTTTCCCTCTTGATTCTCATCACCCTTTTCAGGGTCTTTTTGAGTCTCTCCTTCGTTATTTGTTATACCTCCAACACTTTTACCTTCTCGGTCTTCCATCAATAAATAAACACCTTTTTTTGTATCTTTAGTAAATACCCAAGTATAAGTATTTCCATTTACATAATCAGCATTATGTTCCATAACATTATATGTTGTTGTAACATTAATCTTTACTTGTGATAATTGTGGATTATTTTTAAATAATAACATACCACTAGCTTCCGTTGTTACTAACATTTGCTTTTCATATGAATCATATTGTACTTGTGAAGATCGAAAAGCATTTTTTAAACTTGTCGCATTTTTATACTGATTAAACTTATAATCATATTGATAAAATGCATTATATGATCCATTTACTTCTGTTCCTGATGAACGATAATACTTAACACCATCAACAGCTTCATCAGGCATCGTATCTATTACTGGTGTATCATAGAATGCTGGAATATACTTTCTATATTGTTGAGCAATATCGTTGATGGAGAAATCCATATAAGGAGCTTCATTAATCGAAATTCTCTCCTTAACTGTATCTCCATCAATCGTAATATTAACATTTGCTGAACATCCACATAATAAGAAAGCTAAAATAACTAAGAAAAATAATCTTTTTTTCATCTAATCACTTCCCAGCCAATGAATACTTATCATAATATCCATCCATCTTAACTCCCCAGTAACCATCGCCACCAGTAAATGGACGTCTCGTAAATAATACCCCAGAATTCTTACCACTTGCTTCAGCACAGATATATTGATGTGTACTTTCATCAATACCAACAACTAAAACAATATGTCCAGAACTTTCTAGTAAATCTCCTGGTTCCAATACGGCGCTACTAGAACTTAATGATATCCTTCTAGCACCATCCATATGTTGGAAGTCACCAGCAAGACGAACTCCTACTTGGAATCCACCATTCTTAATAGCCCAAGGAACAAATCCAGAGCAGTCTAGACCACAAACAGTATAAATGTTTCCATAACCACTATAGATACATCTTCTACCATCATCTTCATATCCACTACCCCAGTATCCTAAAGCACCTTGTCTAACACCATCATGATGTCCTCCGCTTAAGAAATATGGAACCTTAGTATCATAATTATTTCCTAACTCAGCAATTAAAGTTACAGCAGCTGTTACAACACCAGCTCTCGTACCATAACCATTCTTCTTAACATTAGATTCAATCAATTGATTAAACTCTTGAAGACTTGTTCCTTTACTTTCTAGGAATCTATCTAATCTCTCATTTAAAATTGTATCTCCTTCTGAAGACAATTGATAATCACCATAATCAATATTTCCATAATTACTACATGTAGCAGAGTTCATACCTGTAGCATTTTTTGAACTATAATGTTCAACTAGTATTTCTTCATATGATTTACCTTGTTGTGCTAATTCCCACCAATGTTGTTGATCAGTATTAACATAATTTGTATTAACAACATCACCAGAACTATCTACTAAAACTTTACCTTTAACTTCTTCTGCAGCAGCTAATATTTCTGCTTTAGTAGCTTCATCTAATTGACCTTTCCAAACAGTAGCTCCAGCCATTCCTGCAGCTTCTGGTCCATAAATAGTTGGTTTACCACTTCTTGTATAATGATAACAAGGTTTATCTATATCACAATAAACTTGATCATTTGTACAAGCTCTCATTCTAATCTTACCAGTTTCTACATTATATCCAAAGAAACAATTATCTGGATTACTTGGACACATTCCAGAATTTCTCTTTAAAGAGAAACCTCTAGCAGCAACTATCGCTGCTTTAAAATATTCAGGTTGATCTTTATGCCAACTAACTTCAGCTAAAGCAACACCTACAACATATTTTTCAAAATCAATTGTTTCTAAAACTGTATAATTACTAGCAGAACCATCACAGTTAATTAATTCTACTTGAACATTATCTAACTTAACAGTTCCAGTTCCTGTAACACCACTAAGTTCATAAGAACAATAACGATGTCCACTACTATTTCCTTCAAATTCATCTTGGAATAATAAAATAAATACAAATATTAAAAATATTAAAACAATTAACGCAAATGGATGTCTTAAAAAGAAGTGTAATACGGCTTTACCAAGACGATCCATAATAGCTGTACCTTCTCTTGATGTTGTAGATCCGCCAGAAGAATCAGACATACTAGCATCATTCTTACCACGAACTTTACCTTTCGCCTTAGATCCATTATTACTAGCTTGTTTTGCTTTATCTCCAGCTTGCTTTGCTTTATCAGCCGTATCTTTAGCTTTCTTAGCTTTTTCTGCAGTATCAGCAGCTTTTTGTCCAGCTGATGCTCCATCACCATTCTTGGCAGCAGCAGCTTGACCTATTTTATCACTTGCTCCACTCTCATTTAATTTATTAGAAGCATCTTGAATTCGTCTACCACCTGGAGACATCTTATTAGCTCTAGTCATGGCTTTGCCTAACATTTCTGTAGACTTACCACCAGTGAATTTATCCGCAGCTTTAACAATACCACCAGCAGCCATCGCATATGGATTCTTAGAAGCTATTGCAACATCTGCAGCATTTCTTATATTATTAGCATTATTAGCATCTGCTCTTTCTTTTTCTTCTTTTTTCTTTTCTGCTTCTGTTTTTTCTCTAGGTTCACCATTTTCATCCAATGGTTGTTGTTGCATATTAGGATTTGCTCCACCACCAGCTATTTTTGGTGCTTCTTTACCACCATTCTTAGGATCCACATTATTCCCCTGTGGTTGTGCATTTCCTTGTTGATTATTACCTTGTGCTACTGGTGCTACTACTGGTCCAGCTCCAGCAGCTGGTTGCTCTCTACCAGTTGGCGCACTTTGATTACTAGATTGCTCACCTGGTTTTTGTAATCCTTCCCCTTGAGCATGATCTCTCATTTGTTCTTGCATTTGATTAGATGACACTCTATTGGCAAAACGACCATAATCGTCATCATCATATGTTCTAGTATAAGATTCACTTGTATTTCTTTCTCTCATTGGTTCATAACCATTTGAGCCAACTGATTCAAAGGAAGTCTCAGGTTTTTGTCTATTAATTGGTTCAGAACCACCTAATTCTACTTCTTTTTCCACATAAGTATCAGGCATAGCTGATTTTAAATCTGAAGCTAAACCTTCTTTATCTATTTCAACTTTTGTTGGTTCAATTTTTACTCTGTCATCATTTGCCATTAGACTTCACCACTCTATAAAAGTATAACATATTAACCACCATAAAAAAAGACCATCAGGTCTTTTTATTATTACTATAGTCCTCCACCAGAACCAAATGAATCTAGTTCTTCTTGAGTACAAATAATTCTAATTCTCATACGTCTTGAACCACAGATAAACAAGGCATCTCCTTGATTATAATACTTAATACTATCCATTTCGCTATCATTCAAATCAATTAGCAATCCTAAATCTTCAGTAGCTTGTTTCTTTAAATTCATAACTAAATAATATGAAGCATTATCGAATATCGCTTTACCATGTGTAATAACATTTGGTGCAGCGAAATCTGTAGGTTGTTGAGTAATGATAATTGTACCAGTATTATACTTACGAGCACGTCTTTGAATATTAGCTAAGAACTCAGCTCCTAATTCATTTCTTGTTGATAGAAGTACGTGTGCTTCATCTACACATAATACTGTAGTCATATCTTTATCTAGACATAAGCCCCATGCGAATTTCAAAATATTGAAGAATAATGCATTACGAACATTATCTCCACTATTCATTAACTCTCTAATATTGAAAACAATAATATCGCTTTCAATCTTTAATGTAGTATGTCCAGTAAAGTAATATCTTAATTCTTTTGTTAATGGTCTAACTCTTAATTCAAGTCTTTCCATAACATCTCTTTCACGAGTCTTATCTGGCATTGATAATAATCTACCCTTAATAGTAGCATAAACATCATCAAATGTTGGATAATCTTCAGAAGTTAAAGAATTAAAATCCGTATTTTCATCAATTCTAAATCTCTTATAAGTATCTTGAACAACATCACTGAACATTTCCATAACGTCATCTTCAATACTTGGAGTTAGATATTTCATAAACGCTCTAAGTGTTTGTAATGATCTAGTTAAAACGGTATGAGCAAGACCTGCTGCGATTTCATCATCATCAGCGTCAGATACAATCTCTAATGGATTGATCATGCCTAATTCTCCACCCTTACCTAAATCTAAGAAACTACCACCTACATTACGGCACATTTCCTCAAGTTCACCTTCAGGGTCGATACAAACAACTTTATAACCATTTCTAATATGACTTCTAATTAATAACTTAGCAGCAGTAGATTTACCACTACCAGAAGTACCTAAAATAATCATATTAGCATTATTTCTATTATGTTCTTTCTTAATCTTATATAAGAATTGATTATATAAAATAACACCACCAGAGAAATCTACACCTAATAAAGTAGAATCTCCAACGTCTTTAACACTATCAAATACAAATGGATACATTGCTGCAATTGTAATTGATGGTATTGGTGTACCTATTCTACTTTCAATATCTTGTTTTGGGAAGATAGGAATAATAGATTTTAGTACTTTTTCTTGTTCAAACATCAAAGGAATAGCTCTCATTCCTAATGCATCAACATAGCTACGAACTTGCATCTTTTTAAGTTCTAGTTCTTCTGCATTATCAGCAGTAATCATGATATGTAATTGGAAATCATAGATTCTAGCTTGTGTAGCTGCTAACATTGAAATGAAATTTTCCAATGATTCATAGTCTTGTCTAATTCTTTCTTGAATTGTTTGATCACGTTCAGATTGATAACGCATCTTTAAATCCGCAATCTCTTTATTCAACATGTTTTGTAATGTTGAGAATTCAATAGGAATATGTTTAGCAACAATTTTAACACCTGCTAAAGTAGTCAAGTTTGCTAAGAAACCAGGTCCAATAAACTTTGGATAACTAATAACAGTTAAAATAGTTGCATTCTTTCCACTAATAATAAATTCAGTTGGTTTAAATTGTAGCCCTTTTGGAGCAATTTCACTTTTTATGTTCATTCTGGTCTCACCGTCCCAAACGTTGTGGTCATACCACCATTTAAGAAGTTATCAAGTATCATTCTTAAATCTGCATTAGAAACTTGAGTAGAATTAATAGTTGCATTTGCAAGTCCAGAGATCATATTGTGTAAACGTTTTTGAATAATTTCAGGTTTCTTTTCTTTGAAAAGCAAGAAATATTCAGTATCAACAATATTATATTCTGCTCCCATAAATGAATTTGCTTTATTAATGTCTTGCATCAATAACTTTCTAACTGCTCCAGACATACTCTTTTGATATAACAATTGTAATTGTGACAAATACAAATTGATATCAACTGGTCTATCTGCAACAACCAACCAGAATTCAAAATCAATCATATTATAGAAATTCTGTAGATTAAAGATAACATTATCTCTTTCACCTGCATCAAGAATAAAGATATTCTTTGGTGCAACTTTAATACCAGTAACAAAATAGCCATTATCTAACTGAATCATACCATTCATAATATTCTTAATAGGAACCCAGTCTTCGCTATATTTACTAGATTGTTCTACAGAAACATTACTTTTTTCTATTGTCGCCACTACCTACACACCAACCTCTCCAATAATATTTTTTTCTTCCAGTGAAGAAACGATATATATTACCAATAAATGTTCTAACATTATGATAGTTAGGAACAGGTGCTGTTAAGAAAACAGCAATTATTGCAGGGGTAATATATCCGATCATAACCGGTAACTTATCTGTTTTAAACATAACAAGTAATCCAACTGTTATTCCTACACCAACAAGGAAGATTGTTAAATCTACTGGTGTAAAATAGCCTAAAATCATTTGTGATTTTTTAGAGTTAGCCGGAATTAAATATTGACCTTCATTCATCTTCTACACTCCCTTTTTAACTCTTCTTCTCAGCTTCACGCTTAATAGCTGCTTTACGTGCATATTCTTCGGTAGTTGGTAAGATAGTTCTAACTTGTTTACCTTGATCCTTAGCAACAGCTGAAGCTGTATTAGTTTTAACATCTTTAATACCATATCTTGATATTAAATCTTGAACAAATTGAGTATATTGTCCAGGTTGATATACTGTACCATTATACTCATATGTTTCCTTACCACCCGGTTCAACTTTATGTTTAACAGTAATCTTTCCTTTATTACCTATACTACTATCATTTAATTCTATTTCAACATCCTGAGTTCCTTGGAAATCAGCTGCACTAATTTGACCAGCTGCCGCATTTGCCCCGAAGTTACCATTAACAATGTCAATTACTGGAACATAAATTGTTTCACCACTAGCATTTTTTATTGGAACTTGTAAATTTGGATGATTAGATAATAAATCCATATGTTGACGAAGTTCACTAACAACAATTTCTTGCATATCTTCTTTACCAGCAGCAAGTTGGACTTGAGCCCATTCATCAGATCTTGCTTCTTTAGCTTTTTTAAGACCATCTATTTTGACTTGTTGTTCTTGCTCTAGTATAGCCATTTCCTCATCAGTGTATTTAAGATCTAATTCAACTTCAACTTTTTTCAATGCATCGGCTGTAGCTTCATCAGCTGCATTTTTAGCTCTTTGTGCAGCACTAACAGCTCTTTCACTTGCTTCAACCGCTTGTATCAACGGTGCTAATTGAGCTTCAGTAAGTCCAGAAGCTCTACCACTGTCAAGTGCTGCTCGATCAGAATCTAATTTTGAATGAGCAGCTGCTAATTCAGAAGCTCTAGTAGAACTAACTGCTCTAGCAGCACGATAATCTTGGGCAGCTTGTGAAGTACCTGTATTAAGTCTATCTCTTAAAGCTTCATTATATGATTCTTCAGTATATCCATCTTTATATCGACTAATAACTCTTGATTGTTCTTGTTCTAATTGACGAGCCAACGCCTTAGTATAAACGTCTTTCTTTTCAGCTTCTGCTCTTAGTTTATCTTGAATGTTACCCATGGCACCACCAAGTCTAATAGCAGCTTCTTCTACTGATAAGTCTACTGTACCAGCAGCCCAAATCTTGATTCTTCTTCCACGTTCTTTAACAAAATTACCAAGTTCAGTATTTTCTTGGAACTCTTTATCAAGTTTAGCCATTTCTGCTCTTAATGCTTTCATTCGATCAGTAGCAGCTTTAACTGCTTCATCACGCTTTTTAGTATCAGTAATACTTTGTGCAGCGGCCAAGTCTTGCTCTGCCTTCATGTAATCTTTTTCAGCTTGTTCTTTCTTTTTAGAAATTTCTTCTCTTTGTAATCTTCTAGTCTCAGACTCTTGCATCTTATCATCAGTTTTACGAGATGCATCTCTTGCTTTAGATAACATATCTTGCCAACTTAAAGCTTCTTTCTTTTCTGGACCAATTTGATCTAATGCAGCACGACCAGCGGCTCCAAAGAAACCACGACCTGCTCCACCTATTTTACGAAGCATAGCTGCATAATTGGATTTATTTTTCCAATCGATATTACCATTAGCATCTCTTGCTAATTTATTTTGGTTAAATCCATGAACGGCAGATGTAATACCACCACCAAGGATACTACCAGCAGTAAACGCTCCACCTTCAGCTAACTTTTGTCTTAATCCTAATTTCATATCACCCTTAGGAATATCTAAAGTTTCAGCAATAATATCTGGAGCTTTTCTACAGAAAGCAATTAAACCTAATATTAACAAAGCAAGTGCTAAGTATTTAGAAGCACCACTTAAATTTGAATTCCCCCACAACGCCGTCGTTGACGAGAACAACTGCGGTATATGACAAATAATATAGACGACGACATAGACGACTGATATTCGGATAAATACTTCCAAGAATGCACTAATTACACTCTTATACCAGTTATCAAATATCTTTTCTCTAGATGGTACTATTTGCATTACGAGCGGTATCGGTGCGACAATTTGTAAATATGCTAACTTCGCAGCACGAACACCCATATCGATACTAAATGAAATGAATGCGTATAATGCAAATCCACCAGCAATAGTAGAAATTATGAATAGATATTTTATTTCACCATCATCAATATAATTATTAATAAATGACAAATAAACTTTAAAACTATCACCAGCTGCTGTTCTTGTATAAGCTTCTTTTAATGTTACTTTTTCAGTAGCTTGTGAAACTGTATCTCCTAAAGAAGAAATACATGAATAAGCTGTAGCTCCAATAACGAAGATGTTAACAACTGGTACAGCCCATAATAAAGCTGATGCAGCTGCTCCACCAATACATGTAGCCGCAGTTAAACCAACCAAGTATTCACTAGGTTTTCCTACAACTTCTTCAGATGTAAGTCCACTTTCTTCTGAAGGATAGAAGAACGCTTCCCATAAAGATGTTGCTGTAACAGCACCACCAATATCTGTAATATATTTATTAGGATCCGTTCCATCCTCTAAAACTTCATCATTAAAGAAGATATTTCCTAGAATATTATTTTCTAGAATCAAGCCTTGAGCTTGATATAACAAATTGAAAACAATTGGTGTCATAGCAAGTCCTACAACAGCAACAATTATCTTTCTAACCAGCTTAGCTCCTAATTCTTCCTTCATATTCTTATCCGGATCTACAATAGCACGTAGAATAGAATAAGATAATACAAACAAGACTAAAACGCCTACAATAATGTAGACTTTATTTGCAACCTTCATATAAGCATCGGAAGATAATAATCTAGCTCCAGCAATTGCCATAAAAATATTATAAGCTTTACCAACTAGATCATATACAATAGAATCCAATGTAAGAAGAATAGCTACGAAACCTTTTTTTATGATGTTACCTATAAGCATCTATATTCCTCCCAGTCTAATGTATTCCGCAAGTTCCGTTCCATCCCAATAATGGGAATAAGAAATTAATTAAGGTAGGTATAAAGAATAATAAAATAGCAAGACCCAATCTCTTAAGAGAAGTCTGTGCAGCTTTCTTTAAAGCTTCTTTATCCTGACTAGCAGCAGCCTTTATAAAATCCATAGTCGATAAGACTAAACATAATATAGGTCCTGCAAACTTAATTATATTAAACAAATCTTGTAAAAATGCAATAAATTTTCCTTTTGCATCAATTTTTTTACAATCAGCATTGTTTGTTCCATCTAATTTATAAACTACATTTTCCCCCGTCAAAACAGGCTTTGCTTCAACTTTTGGAACAGCAAAAAACATTCCAACTAGTAGAATAATTAATATAAAAACCTTTTTAGGCATAAAATTCACCTCATATCATGAAAATTATACCACAAAAAAAGCGATATTAAAACAAATATCACTCCATTAACAAATTTTCTTAACTAGTTAGCAGCCTGACGTAATACATTGTCTACACAATTGTCCGTCATCTGTATTGTTAGCAAGAGTAAATGCAAATCCAACAACTGTTGGTACAAAGAATATGCAAATACCTGCGATAATTCTAATTAATAATTGTTTAGCAGCTTTTTTAATTTCTTTTTCGTCACTAGCTACAACAGCTTTACCTAAGTCAATCATACCATAGATGATAACTAACAATGGAATAACGATTTTGAAAACTCCTAATATTTTACCAACTAAATTCCAAATATCTTTAGTTGCTGAACAGAACTCAGCTAATAAATACATCATTATAATACATCTCCTTCATTCATACTTTAATTGTACTTAAAACCTTATTTTATGTCAAGTTTTAATATAAAAACTTGTAAAATATATTTACTCTTTAACAATTCCAAATAACCTTACTGGTTGATTACCTTCGTCTGCAGGTTTGTTCTTATCAAATCCCATCATGTTCAAGAATTCATCAAGAGTTGTATGTTTATCCTTCTTTTCATCAAGTGGTCTAATATTAAAGAACACACTACAACCTGCTTCATTTTCAAAGTCTCTAACATCATTCGGATCTAATAAGCTCTTATTTAAAACAACCTTAACACTCTTCATCTTATTTAGAATTGTATTATCAGAAGCTATCATTTTATTTAGTTTAATTGTTGTTGGTTCAACTAAATAAACCATTTCTGAACAATTCATCTCTTCAGGGCTGTTATTAATATCAACCAATATTACATTATATCCACTTGCTGGATTATTTGCATATGATTGAAATTCAGCACTACCGATACTTCTCATTTCCGTATCGCCAAAATATTTAAAATCGTCTTTATCCAATTCTAAAGCCAAAACGGAATAAAACTCAGATAATTGTTTTTTTAACATATAAATCAATGTTGTGGCACCAGCATGTTCAGTTAAATTCTTAAATCCAATAACACGAGTTGCAGCCATCATTGGCATTTGTTGTTGCTGCATTTGCATCATGTTTTGATTTATGAACTGTCCGCCACCTTGATTATTATTCATTTGATTGAAATTATTTTGTTGCATCATATTAGGATCATTTCCAAGCATATGATATTGTGCAACATCTTTATAACTATTTGGATTATCTACTAGATAAACTATATCATCGATATTTCTTGTAAAATTATAGATTCCCATCGAAACTAATTCAGAACAATATTGTTGTGAATTAACAATTGGTGAATCATCTAATAATAAAATTACTTTAGACATATCAAGTCCAAAAGATAACTTTTGGATTTGTGTAATATCCTGATATCCAGCAATGGCCGTAATATCTAAGATCATTTTATTAAAGAAAAAATTTTGAAATTGAGCTATTAAATCTTCAACTTGAAATACACCATCGATTGTTTTAATCAAATCAATTCGTGAACTCAAATTAGACAACATAGCCGTATACTTGTTTGATACTATGACATTCATACAGCCACTCCCTTATTTTCCTTGACAAATAACCATTTTAGATCCGCCGCCATCATCGATATCTTGAACATCGTTAATTTCGGCAGTTTTACCATCTACTTTAACAGCAAGCCAGTTATCTAAAACAGGTAATTCCATTTTATAGAATAATCTAACCTTATAATAATATCTATTATACATATTACCTAAATCCTCTGAATTATTGCCTTTTGCAAATTTTGCAAAACAATAATAGTATTTCTTACCTTGTTGAGCTGGTTCATATTTGTGCTCTAACAAAGATGTAACACCATACCAACAAGTGTTTTCGTTATACTCTTGTGGACAATAATTCATCGCATCATAGGCATTACCTAATAAATAATAATTAATTGTTTGAAAAGTAGGAACATTAACTTTAACACGTTCTCCTGAAACTATTTTAGAAGATACCTCACTTAAAGTAGGCATTCCATTTAAACCTGTCATTCCCTTTCCTTTTTCAATAATTGTAAGCATTTCATTTTTCATTTTAAAAGATTTAGTGTAATTAATTGAAATAATAATATAACATGAAAAAATGAATATAAAAGTTGCTATTAAACCTAATAACCAGATATTAGATATTCCTGCTTTCACAATTATTCCCTCTTTCTATAATTACTTACATAAATCTTCGTCAGCAAATGTTTGAATTTCTGAACTGGTATTAACCATATAAATGATTGAAGTTTCACCAGTTAGATTAACTTTAATGAATTGCCTTAATATTGGCCAATCTAATCTAAAGAATGTGGTAACACCATAATAAGCTCTTGGGAACGAATTATAAGATTGTTGACCTCTTAAAAACGAATTCGTTTCATCAGTTTCACTCTTAACCCTACATGTTACAACATGTTTAATAATGCAATAGTTAACTTCGCCACCATATCCAGATGGTGATGTTTCCCCATACATAAATGGATGCCATTTAGTTTTACTGCCATCCGGTTCCTTTGGACACTCTCCTGTACTTGCGTAACCAGTAGATGCCAAATAATCACTAATTTCATTTAAAGTATCTTCTGTAACACCATCGTTAGCTTCGATAATTGAAATTATATGATCCTTAATTTTATAAGTTCTAGCATAGTTAGTTGTTACACTAACAAAAGTTGTAAACAAAGCTATCAATGTAATAGCTAAGCCATATAACCACGTTCCACCAATTGCTTCTTTCATTTAGTATCACCTATCCCCTAAATGGGCATTCAAAAACATCAGCTGTGGCTTTATCCTCACTTGGATTATAACAATAAACCATATCGTTCTTGTTTAATCCAATATCACAGATGGCATCTGAACACCTAGCATCGTTCTTTAAATTTGTCTTTAGCATAGGCCAAATAAACATAAAGAAAAGGACCGTAAGCGATGCAACGGCCATTACAGTAATAACAGAACCATTAAGATCCCCAATAGCATTCTTCATCCAACCTCATCCTTTTCTTATCTATTATTCTTCTTCTTTACAATTTCTTGTATAATTATGATCTTGGTATGTTACGTTGCAAACGAATCCAGCACAAGTAACAGTTCCTTCACGTGTGTTATCACTACCTTTATCTGAGTAGTTACCTTTAGAGTTAACATTAGAACATGCACTACTTAAAGTGATGTTTGCTCTAATACGAGGTAATAAGAAGAATGTGAACAATGCAGCTACTGCAGCAATCGCAACAACTGTAATAACAGTCATATTTAATTCTCCTGTTGCTTCCTTCATAATACACCCAATCCTTTCTATATTCTAACAATATAAGTATATCATTAATAATTATTCTTTTCAATATAAATAATTAAAAAAACATTTTGAAAAATCAAAATGTTTTATTACATATTTATCATTCCCATAACGGCAATAACTAGCAAAATCATAACACCTACACCAGTACAAACTAGCATACTCATGGTCTTACTTTCCATCTTATCTAGACGATCCTTATATCTTTGATCTCTTGCTTTTTGTTGTAAATTAGAAATAGTTTTTGAGAAAGTAATCAATTGTTCTTGCTTTCTCTCTTGACGTCCTAAACTTAAACGATAAAGCAAACGCATCATACGCATTGAGTCACGAACTGGATAAGTTTGTGCAAACTCCATATAAGGAGTTACGGTAGCATCACCGGCATTAATCTTGTTAATCATTTCAATTAATCCATCTCTAAATATTTCTGGAGCATCAGCAATTGACTTACCTAAAGCTACCGGAACAGTATAGTGTTGAATTAAAATCTCTAAACCTTTCAAATAATAAGGCAACATAGCATCAATCTTTTGTAAATGTGCTTTATAGAATTTGTTAAGTTTAACATATTCCATCTTAAATGAAGCATATCCACCAACAAAAGATAATACAACTTTAACAAGATTTAAATCCTTTAACATTAGGAATAACAATAATACAGTAACCAATAAGCCATTCTTAATTCTCTTTTGATATAAAACATCAGAATCCAAACCATCACCATACTTAGCACGAACTAAGAAGTCATAATTTTCTTCCTTAAGTTTCAAGAAAATATCTTGATTATCTTGAATAAACTTATTAGGTTTAATATAACCATTAACAGTTAGAACAACAAAGGCTGTAATACCAATAACTAAAATCTCTATATACATAATTATTCAACTCCTACATCCTCATTGTAATATTTCTCACCTGTTACCAAGAAGTAACAGTTAACAATGATAATTGCGTGTAAAATAATCTTAACATATACTTTTTCTAGCATCTTTAAATATTCAGCACGTCCAAACAACAACTGCATTACCAATACTAATAAGAACAATACCATACCGAATGTAATAAACTTCGTATGGAATGTTGCTCTATCCATTCTATCACGGTAAACACCTTCAACTAAGGCATCGATATCCATTGACATCAGCTCTAAAGCTTCACCAGAGTCCTTAGCACCTTCTTTAGTGATTTGTAAGAACAATTGGTGCATATTCTTAACCATATAATATGGATAAGCGCTATTGAAGAAATCAATTGATTGATCGATAGTACCGTTTTCATAAGACATTTGAATCATTCTCTTAACATCTCTTAAAACAGGATCTTGTAAAATACCAGAATCCCTAACACCTTCAAGAGATTTAACAAATGATTGAGTTGTATTAAACTCCATAATAACGTTTGTTGTATAAACTTGAATTTGTTCGAATAAGTATTCACTATACAATCTTTGTGTTCTTAAATAATTTAAATAAGGAACGAAACATACAGCAATTGCTGAATAAACAATAGATATTGGAATGTTATAAAAATATAAGAATGACAAACCAAAGAATCCGCCGCCCATCATCGCAACTTGCATTGTATATTGTCTAACGGAATAATCATATCCTAATTCCTTAGTCTTTGCTTTAACTTCAGAATAACTATAAGGTGCATATGAATTATATACACTAGCTACAGTATCAGCAAAGAATTTATAAACATTATCACCAGTATTATAACGATAAGCTAGGACAAATATTGCAATCATTAACCATAAAATTAATTCCATATATTATCTTTCACCCTTTCATTACAATACTTCGTTAGTTACTGCTACACCTTGTGGAGCAACTGGAGTTGCTGGTGCAGGTGCCACTGGCTGTGGAGCCACTGGCGCTGCAGGTGCTGCTGGTGCAGCAGGTGTTGCAGGAACTGCTGGAGTGCTACTACTTTGAACTGTACTAACAGCAGGTGCTGCTGGTGCAGTTGGTTGAGCCGCTGGAACCGTAGCAGGTTGCGCAGGAACTGTAGGAGTTGGTGTAACTGGTTTAGCAGGTGCTGCTGCAGCTTCTCCAGTCGCAGCACCAGTTGCACTTTCCTCTTGCTTAGCATTTTCATTTAATGCTGTGGCTAAAGTATTAGTAGTACTCTTATTAGCATAATTATCTTCTTTACTATCTCTATAATTAGATAGATCGATTTTCTCTTTAGCATCTCCTAATCCGAAGATATCATTATTTTCAAAGTAAACATTACCTATTGCTAAATAATCAATAAGCTTTTGTGTTGGATTATGTAATGTGACTTTACCATCTAAAGTCTTAGAGTATAATTCATTTGCTCTTGGTTTATTATCTTCATCAACGTAGAATTCACATACTTCCATGATCTCACGTTGGAATCTACCTAAAGCCTTTGAATAATAACCTTTAACATAAATACCAATTTGAATATATCTATGAATTGAAGACAAATATTGTTCAATATCTTGACTACCTTCAAGTAACGCGTACATACGCATTGGTATACTTGATGCCTTATCGGCGTGGATAGTTGAGATAATGTGGTGACCTGAAGAAATAGAGTTACGAACTGCCATAACAGCTTCAGCAGAACGAACCTCGGCAAGTAGAATCCATATTGGGTTCTGACGCATGCAGGCTACTAAGGCTTCAGTATATGAAGCTATATTATTAGTCTTCATTGCAACTATATCACGATGAGGGAAAATCTTATCTAAGTGAAGCTCTAATGTATCCTCAATAGAAATGATTTTTTCATCTTCTTTAGCATTACTTGCCAAATACTTAACTAGCTCTGTTTTACCTGAACCAGTTTCTCCAGCAATCATGATATTACAGTGACCCCAAACACATTTGATTAAGAAATCATGCATTTGTTCTGTAACATATTGTTCATTTAATAATTTAGTTTTATTTAATCTAATTTTAGCAGGTGTTTTACGTATCAAACAAGCGATTCCATTAGTAGCAATGGAATCGTGAACAAAGTTCATACGTAACTCGGCACTCTCGGAGTCAAGAAATGGATGAGCCATGTTAAATGTTCTACCCATAACGTTAGCACATTGGAATGCCAATTTTTCCATAAACGGATTGTTAATATCAGGACGTTCAACTTGGTAAACACCTTTAGATAGTGTTTTTAACCAAACCTGGCCACCATTACTGTAAGAGATATCGGTAACATCATCGTTTTCCAAAAACTCTGACAAGGGGCCAAAATCCATCTGGGAGAAAACATTCTTCTCATCCATGTTAACACCTTCTTTATTCTTTCTTTAAATTTTCCTAACCACAAACAGTTAAATCAGTACATTCGTTAGGAATAATATATGTCTGATTAATAATAAATTGCTCTAAATCTTCGTTAGTTAACTCTACTGCTGCACCATTAACTGTATATGATGCATTTCTTGGAATAGGTTCCAAGTCGATTCCTAATTTTTCTGCCTTCTTTAGAAGTAAGAACAAATATTCAGGAACATCGAACATTAATATAGCAGATTCAGTAGGATGATCTTTATCAGCAAATACATTTCTACCTGAAGCATCTTTAACGGCAAGAACTTCAATAGATTTAATCATTCTACCATAAGCTAACAAACCATCAATATTAGTTGTCATATAGATATCAATTTTATCCCCAGGGAATATTGAGTTTCCATATGTTTTATAAACGTCAACTTTTAATCTATAAATAGTATTACCATCAGGAATATTAGAGAATATTGAATCTGGCATTTCTTCTTCAGTCATTAAGTTTTCTGTGAAGAAGAAAGCATTTTGTGCAATCTTACTATCATATGCAACTAACATACCATTTATATTTTGTGAATTAGTAACAATATTACCCATATTCTTAAGTGTATCTTTAGGAACATTTGTGTATAAAATATCATTTTCAGTTATTTTAGTACCAGCAATTAATGTTCTAGCTGCATATGGAATTGAAGTTGGTTGAATTGAACGACGAACACGCCAATTATAACCTAAATATAGAACTACAACTCCAAGTAATACACCTAAAATTGTTATTGTGTTTTTATTACTTAAAAACTTTTTAAAAGGTACAAGTATATTTCCCATTTTATTCTCTCACCTTTCCTATGTATTATAGTATTCACAAGATCCAGATGTTTCTTTGTTTGGAGTACAAACATAATCAACACAATCTATTAGATCTTCACTATTAAACTCTACTATTAAATCGATTGAATTAACAACGTCTAAATCTGTAACTGCATCGTCTCCAGAATCTCTACCGATTATAAAACCAGAAGTTTTAGTAGAAATCTTAACACTTACTTTAGGTGGAGATTCATATAAATCATAGAACTCTACATCATAAGTATTAGATGGAGAAACAGTTTCAGCGAATCTCCTAAGGAAGTTCTCTACGAAAACTTCCTTATGGATTCTTAATTCTCTTGTTTGTTGAAAATATGAATAATCAACACTATCATATATTGCGCTATTAGCGACTTCTTTTAATTGATAGTAGTCTTGAGTGCTTGTAGTTGTAGCATCACTTGTTAATAACAAGATTGATACTATAAATAAGCCTAAAACTATAAACCAGTAACCCCAGTATGACTCTTTCATCTACATTCACTCCTTTCCTACTTAAACGCCAATCTGAATGTTTGGCCATCGGTACCTTCGAAATCTTCAACCGCATCAGCATTTGTCTCGATATAGTCAACCCAACGGCAATTTCCATTCATAAGACCATTAATGCTTCCTTGGATTGGATTACCATCACTTGGTACACCATACTCTTTTTGAGAGTAGTCTGTAGATGCATTTGGTTCTACATACTCACAAATCATTTGAGCTTCATTTGATCTACCAGCAAGGTTCAAGTTTTTAAATCCTTCAGCAGCATTGTCTTCCTTCTTATATGGATCCATTGTAATTTCAAGGAACTTACTACCGTAGTGAGCGAAGTTAATATTAGTAATAGTATTATCTTCGTCATTATCTGACCATCCAGATGATTCAGTAAATAATCCCCAATCACAATTTGAATCAGTTGATCCAGGAGTTGGACTACATGTTGATGTTGTTTTTGGTTTCATTAATACGTTACCGTAAGCTTTTAAGTTAGTATAGTTAACACCATAATTTGTCTTAGCATTATCTTCTTTAATAACACTAATTGCTTCAGGAGTTAATCTATAAGCATATTCAGCAGCATGGTTCTTATCGTAGATTTCATTACCTACAGATTCAATTGCCTTAGCAGCAACAGCACCCTTATTAGTAATATATCTATTATAACCATTGTAGTTGAATATTGACTTACCAGACCAGTTAGCAGCTAATTCTCTTTCGCCACCACTGTCATTTATTGCAGATAAGCTAGATAGTGAACTAACAGTATTATAGAATCCCATTGATCCACTCTTATTATTCTTAATCTTATCATTATCAGATGTAGCATTAGCTAACTCTCCATGAGCACTAACATATCTCTTAGTTACATTAACATCAATCTTATCAGTATATGTTGTATGGTATTCAATTGGATCACCACAACACTTACAAATTGTTTCAATTACTTCATAGAAACATGTTCTAGTATTATTTCTAAATACAGATTCTTCAGTTCCCATTAATCTTGCTAATCTATAAGTATCAGTTTGTGGCTTATTGAAGAATGTACCAATATTATTGAATGTATATGTATATTTATATAGGTTTCTAGCAGTAGTCATTTGAATTGGGAATACATTGTAATCACCTAATTGAGACCACTTTCTAATTTCTGAGTTAGGACTCTTAGCATAACTTCCGCCACTAACTAAGTTAAATTTATCAATAGCATCATATAAGTTATTAGGTGTTCCCGGTTGATCACCACCATGAGCAGTAGCTCCATCTACATGACTGAACCATTCACCTTTATTAACATAGAAACTACTATTAGATACTGACTTCTTAATATACTTAATTCCATCGTATCTCCATAATCCTATTAAATGACAGTTACCTTGTTGATATACCCAACCTTCATCAGATGCATGAGTATTTGCAACATATGGAGAAGTTTCTCCTTCAGTTGTTACAAGGTCTAAACCAACCTTACAAATAATAACTTTCTCAGAACTTAATCCAGCAGTAACAGTCGAAGTACCACCAGAAGGTTCATATTTTTTAGCCGCATCAGAATCTGGACTAGTTAAATCTCCAGTATAGAAGTGAGCATCTTTATATGAGATATCAACTATTGCATTTTCATCACCAGTTTTCAAATGTAAACCATTTGCAATTTCTTCGTGAGTACCACCATTATATTTGCCTTCACTATTTACTACTACCGTATTCTTCTTATTATTTGGAATTAAAATATTATCATTGAAACTATTATTACTCATAATATTCATGTAAATCTTTTCATCGTATACATAAGAAGTTGTAGGATTAAATGTTGTAATAATTTCATTTACTTGTCCTTCAGATCCTAAAGCTTTAAAGTTAGTATCAACGCTTTGACGATCAGTATTATCATTAACTGCTACTCCATTATATTCAGTAGTTTTAAGTACGAAGTTTTGACATCCAAACCATTGATTTGCATTAGAGTACATTTCAGATTGTAAAATTGACAATTGACTACCTGAAGACCAAATAATATTTTGTAAGTATTTCTTATCTTCTTCAATCATGAATTTTGCAAGAACACTGTCGCTTGCAGCATCAGCTTGAATCTTAGAACTTGATCTACTCTTAACTTTATAAATCTTATCATTTACTACATTTTCTAAGTCAGATACATCAGCTTTTACATTTTCATCTGCAAAGTCCTTTGAAGTTCCTTGCTTAGTAGTAATAGAACACATTATCTCATCTGGATATGATGTTCCACCACCTGCTGTAGCACTTGCTGCATCCGTAGAACCATCTACTTTTTTTGTACAAGTAACATCATCAGTATGAGTGGTTACACTAGTATTAGTAGGAGTTCCACTAGTACCATTTTCATTATATCTGCCATACATACCAGGACCAGCTTCACCATCAGTATATTTCTTTGGTAAAGAAAGTGATGTAATAAAGTTAAATGTTACATCGTTATCAGTATAATCATTAGCACTTGGACCGCCAGTATATTTAGTATTAATTGTTGTACATTTTACTTCTGATCCATCGTCTTCATAGTAACTACAATCATAAGTGTGAGGTGCTGTTCCACAAGTCTTATGATGCCATTTATACTTTTTAACATTCTTCCAACCTTTACATAGCGTCATTGATTCTAATTGAATAACATCGCCATTAACTAATGTATTAGCATATGATTTATCATTAAATCCGTTGCCATTATGTTGACTATCAGTAAATACCATATCTCTTAATCTATGAGAAGCATCAGAGTAAATATTATACTGATGAGCAATCTTTTTACCTAATTCAACTTGTTCATTTTTATAAGTATTAAAGTTCAACTTAGTAGTATAACAAGTTTGTTGTCCAGACATGAAAATGTCTGATTTATTAATTTCAAAATATGAACCAGCAACTACTGCTTCAGCTCCCATGTAACTTCCGAATGTACCCATTGTTATCATCCAGTCTTCTTTACATGTAACTTGGCAATAGTGGTTACCTTCATAGTTAGCAACATTTAGTAAGTTACCAGCACCATCGTGTTTATAAGCATTTACATTACCTGTAGTAAATTCATTAATATCTACTACACAGTGAGATAAATCTTCTTCAAATTGACTTGAATCTCCAGTTATTTTGTACTTAACACCTTCTCTAAGGTTATATTTAACGGATTTTTCACCTCTAGAAGAATCAGAATATGGTTCAAATTCACAAACTTCTGCAACTGTATTAATTGCACAGTTATTTGAACATACATTATGTGCTAATGCAGGATATGTTCCTTCATTAACTAAACCACAACAAGCTTCAACGAATACATCAATATTACATTCTCCGCTTCCGCCACCAGCAACTGTTTCACAATCACTTAAGTATAAAGCATCTACTTTATCACAAGCTTTTTGTTCAACGTCACCATCTAATGGGTCAAGATATAACACTACCTTGTCACTAGCTCTTGCAAAGAACAATAATCTTTGTTTTTCAGGTGGTGTTGCAGGTTCAATAACAAAAATATCTATTGTTCCGGTACTACTAAACTCAATTTCAATACCAGCTTGTTGTTTTTCTGCATCAGTTTGTGGAATTTTAAGTGCTTTAATATCATTTACAACAAGTTTTCCACTTAAATAGAATGTTTTTCTTCCTTCAGAATCTGGAGCAATTTCAGTTTGAGATTCAATCTTAATATCAACTAAATCAAAGTTAAATCCTCCACAATTTGAACAAGAATATGTTTTATTTGTTAATTCTACTCCAGATGGAGCTTTAATCTTAACTTTTTCATATTCAATAGTATAAGAATTCTTGTCATCACCTAATGTAACAACAGGTTTTCCTTTATCAACTTCAAAGTCTTTTGAGTTAGCAGCATTTACTGCATCACCTTTATGATCTATATATGTTTGAAGGAAATCTTTAGTTACTTCGTAAGCTTCCCATCTTCCACCTGGAGGATCACCATACATTTGTGTAAATATAATACCTAATGCTCCATCAATGCTTCCGGCAGCAAGTTGTGCACCAGCATTTTGGAAATCAATTGATGAACCAGTTTGATTAGCTTGTGCTTTTCCTTCAGCAGCAAACGCTATACGGAATGCAGTATTAACACCCATACGATAATAGTTCGTGTCGCATCCACTAGTAGTACATCCACCAGTTTGAATTTTAGAACTATCAATTTTATCAACCATAGCGATTAGGCCGCCTGAGTTATTAACAAATGAATTATCTAAAACATAATCATCATAAGGGGCATGAATACCAGGGTCCATACATAATCCTGCAGTATAATCTCCAGTATCGCCTTTACATCTGGCTCCATAAACAGATGAGTTTAAGTGTGAACCTTGAATACGATTCAATGGCCAGTCAACTAAAGTTGTAACATCAAATACTCCACTTTCACAACGTTTAGGACTAAATATTGTGTGGTCATATACTTCTTGAGCTTGAACATATGAAACTTGAATTTCAGGTTCAAATTCGTAAGTAAATCCACCAGGAGAAACTACAGCAACATGATATTCAATTGGTGTACCACCATCATAAGTAACTGTTACTATAACTTCATCTTTAACTTTTTTACCCATTAATTTACATGCAACGTTTCCATTTGGATCTTTTGTATCAGAACTAGTTGTTGCTTCCAATGAATCAGTATCATCAGAAGAACATGCTGTAACATTACGTCCTGTCTTCGAAATGAAGTCTTCAACACCTATATATACGAATCTAGATGTTGGATCGCCACTAGCAACATAATCATAACTTGCATAGTAGATTGCACCAGTAGCTTCAACTTCTAAGTTATCGAATGAGAAGAAATGTCCATCGCTTCCTCTAATCCAACCTTTAAACTCTTGGCCGCCTCCGGCACCAAAAGTATTTTCAATATCAGTTTTTCCAGGAAGTGTTATTTTATCTGTAGGAGAAGTAGCTTCTTTAATGAAGATATTATACTCTCCTGTACTTGATGCTTCCCATGAACCTTGGTTAATGAAAGTTCCATGTCCTAATGAAATACGAACATGTGGTTTCATTTCGTAACAAGCTTGATAACTTGCTCTTTCATTACCATTAACAGATGTACCTCCAGGTATCAATGCACCTAAACCAGTATTAGCACATTTACCAGGAGCTTGAACTGTAACTTGAGTTTGAGTATCAATCCATCCTCTAAAATATACAGGAATTCCTGATGATGATACATTTCCACCAGCACCACAAGTTGGTAATGTTACACTAGCATCTGATGTAGCATACCAGAAATTCATATTTCCATTATTATGGCTTTGCCATCCTGAACCAAATGAACAAGTTCTATCAGCTCCAGGATATGCTCTAACGCTTCCCCAAACATCAACATGAACAGTAATTGGGAAAGTTAATGTGTTATCACCTTTTTTATACTTGATTGTAATACCAGTATCAAAAGCAGTATTGTATGCTGCAGTAGCAACTGCTACAGTACAATGATCTCTTGGTCCAGTAGGACAATCTAATACTAATTTACTTGAATCATAATCTACACTAACAATATCTGTTGCAGTAGCAAATATTGGTGAGAATGTAGCGAAGATATCTGTATTTGCGTCTGGACGACTTGCATCTTGTTGTCCTGTAATAGACATTGATCCAGACATTTGATAATCTACAGTGTAACTCTTTTCCTTATCTTTATTTTCTCTATCTTTATATGTACAAGTAACGTATTCTCTACCTTGATTAACATTTATTGTTTCAGATAGTTTAAGAACATAAGAACCATCAGCTTTTTTAGTCAAGGTTATTACACTATTCTCTTGTTTTGTACAATTAAATGTATTAGCTTGTGCTCCTCTAGGAACATCAATGCTCATCTCATCACCATAAGTAAGTGTGACAGCCTTTACGATATTAGCACCAAATAAGACTAAAATAAGTAAAGTAAATAAGTAATATAATGATCTCTTATTTTTCATTATGCTTCACTCTTCTTTCTTTTTAGTATTATCACAGTAACTACAACCCCAATCGCCACAATCAATCCTACTATTACGTATTTATGTTTCTTAACGCCAGTAAGAGCATTACTAATTATTGAATTGTTATCTTCTTCTTCAACTTCTTTATTCTCTAACAACTTAGCTTTATAATCTTCAACTTTCTTATAGAAGGTTGCAGAATCAAAATCCGATGTTATATAAGGAGCACATAGATAATAATCTTGAATTCCTTCGCACATTGCTAAATTAGTATAGTAATTATACTTCGGTAAAGTAATTCTTATTGTTCTTAATACATGATTAGAACAACCTCCACCAGAAGGATATACATAGATAACATAAGAAATGATTGTGTTATAACTCTTTTGTCTAACAGTTATTGCACCATCTGGTCCTATGTCAGCATGTGTTCTGTAGAACTCGCCAGTCTTAACATTCTTACCTGAGTATACATATTTAAATACAAAGTCTTTTGTCGCATTGTATAACTTCAAATCAAGAACATGATCTATAGCATCTACTTCTTCACCTAAGTCAACAGCTTTCTTTCCCATGTTTACTTCATTAGGAACATAGTTGACCCTAATCTTTGCAGCTCCCTCTCTAAGCCTTCCAAGTTCAGCATTTGAACATTTTGCTTCACCTTCGGCTAAAACAGTTCCTATATTTATTAATAGGAATGATACCAACATCAATATTATTGGTAAAATAAACTTATTTTTTTCCATCATAAAGCACCAACCTTATTCTACATATAATTTTACCATTATCGTCGTAAAATAACAACAATAAATTGAAGATTTTTTTTGAATATGCTATATTATTTATGGTGATTTTTTATGAAGAAAAAACTTATAATTACAGCAATTTCATTAGTAATCATTCTATCTATTGCTGCCCTAATATATGCTGGTGTTGTTTTAAATACAAAAGAAAGAGATGAAGATAAACATCTTCAAGAATTAAAAATAAACGAATTAGAAGAAAAAGTAGCTAATAAAGAGACTTTCGTCCTAGTAATATCTCAAACTACTTGCTCGCATTGTGCTGAGTATAAACCAAGATTAAAGAAGATTTTAGCTAAATATGATATTACTGGCTACTATATTGAAAAAGATATCTTATCAGACGAAGAAACAACCAGATTAAACAACATTGCTAATATTAGTGGAACTCCTACAACAGTCTTTATCGTTGATGGCGAAGAAGCATCAACAGCAACAAGACTTGTCGGTGCTAAAAGCACTGATTCAATCATCTCAAGACTTAAAGCTATGGGGTATATAAAAAAATAAGGTGATTCTATGATTAAAGATTTAAATGAAAAGAAATTATTTAAAGGTATTGGTACTGTACTATTGTACTTTTTCTTGTCGATAGTCTATCAAATACCTTTTATTTTTTTAATTGAGAAAAAGAATTTCTCAGAACCATTAGCTATCCTGATTGTCTACATACTACTAGCCATAACCTTTGTTGCTATCTATCACAAAGATTTAAAAAAAGATTTAAAAGATTTTAAAAAGAATTATAAAAAGATCTTACTAACTACTCTTAAATATTGGCTAATAGGTTTTGTAATCATGATTGTTTGTAACAATCTAATCGCCCTATTACCAATTAAAGGAGTTGAAAACCAAGCTAGTAACGAATCAATGTTTAAGCAAGCTCCAATGATTGAAGCAATCATGGTTATCCTCTTTGCTCCCCTAGTTGAAGAAATCGTTTATCGTTTAAGTTTTAAACGCTTCACTAGTTATAAATGGTTATTCACAATTGTAACAGGTTTAATCTTTGCTTTCGTTCATGTAATGACATCAATCGGAAGTGTTAGAGATTTAATAATGTTAATCTATTTAATTCCTTATGGTGCCTTAGGTTGTGCCTTTGGTTATGCTTATTTTAAAAATGACAACATTTACGGTACAATGGTCTTCCACTCTTTACATAACCTAATATCTATCCTAGAATTAATACTAATAGGAGGTATCTTAAAATGAGTGAAGAACCAAAAAAGACTAGAACTGATAAATACGCTATAGAAGATCAAGAAATTGAAATAACGGAAATAGAAGAAACTCCTAAAGGTCATCCTGTTTTATCTAAGATTTTACTAACATTAGGAATCTTACTAATCGTCTTCTATATTTACTCATTTATAATCTGTCCTAATACATTAAAAATAAACGAATACAAAGTAGCATCTAATATCTTACCAAATAGTTTCCATGGTCTTAAAATAGTTCATTTTGCTGACCTACACTATGGAACAACTATTAATAAAAAGCAATTAGATAAAACAATAGAAAAAATTAATGAAATAAAACCTGATATCATCTTCTTCACTGGCGATTTAATTGATAAAAACATCGTCGCTACTGAAGATGTTCAAAAAGAAATAATTGAATCATTAAAAAACTTAAACGCATCCCTTTATAAATATGCAGTAATTGGTAACGAAGATGATAACGAATTATTTAACAAGATAATGAAAGAAGTAGATTTTAAAGTCTTAAACAACGAATCTACACTACTATACTACAAAGACAAAAAGCCAATAGTTATCACAGGTTTTAACAATACCGATTCTAATCCAGATTATTCAAAGCTAAATGAAAAGATAGATGATATTGATCCAACAAATCTCTATCACATCGTCCT
>Ga0310697_10001300_pt1 | contig 29902 bp, 18 predicted proteins | sample 172DNAGHGlowgp2_FD_203883 | JGI IMG/M metagenome (GOLD analysis project Ga0310697, IMG submission 203883) | Sheep rumen microbial communities from Palmerston North, Manawatu-Wanganui, New Zealand - 1728 DNA GHGlow gp2 (v2) (version 2) | ecosystem: Host-associated > Mammals > Digestive system >... | reverse complement strand
ACATTTTTAGGGTTTGTAGAAGATCGTCCCCCCGACGCCGCCTCCACCCAGCGCTTGGTCGTCAAGTAATGCAAGGCACAACAACAACGCGACAGCAAAACAGACACCCGGATTAAAGCCGATTGCCTGAAAAACCAACACCGCCCTTTCTCCGTTTCTTTGCCCTCATTTCGTCCACACTTCTTCGACATTTCGTCGTACAAGCTGGTAGAACAGCAAAAGAACCATGGGTTAGCGACAGACGAAGGAGCGGGAGAAGGGCGGTGATGGGTTGAAGCAGGGTCTTTTGCACGGCGATATGCAAACAGCCGTGACTCCTTTGGGGGGTCACGGCTATTGGCATTATTCGCGGTTTGGATTGCTACCGGTTTACAATTTTCTTAGTGACGGTGCCTGCGGCTGTGGTAGCCTGCAGGAGGAAGACCCCCTGTGAGGGCAGCTGCAGTGTGGCGGCGGCGCCGGTGGTGGACACCGTTTGCAGCAGGCGGCCGTCGAGGCTGTAGAGTTGCAACTCGGCAGGTTCGTCGGACGAAAGGCTCACCTCGCAGCTGCCCATAGCGGGATTGGGATAGACCGAGAGGTTCAAGACCTGGACTTGCTGGATTCCGATGGCGGTCGTGGTGAAAAGAATCCACTTCAACTCACCAGTGTTATCCTCCCCACAATAGGGGACAACTTCGACATAGTACCGGCGATTAGGTTCGAGATTAGGCAGGTGCCAGAGGGGCTCAGAAACTTCCTCGCCAGGATTCCAAGCGTCGGGTATGGGATTGGAGGGGTTGCCTACGGAGACATACCACCGCGTGTTGTTCGTATCGGTCCAAGTGGCCCTATAGCCTTCCAATCGGTTGTCCGAAGTGACTGTTACACTGTCATCCCACACCACAAGAGACTCCACTTGGGCACAGGGGGTGAGGTACTCCACAAACTCCCACTCGCCATAGACACTATCTTCGCAAACCGACCGCACGCCAAAGTAATACCGTGTATTCGGGGCCAGCGTACCTGCCTCTTCCAACTCATAGATATCGAAGTAGGACTCGCTGGTGGTAACCATCGTGCCCTGCGCCACATCAGTGCCCTGCACGCCGTATGCCACCTCCCAGTGGTCGGGCGTTGAATAGCTCCACCACTCCATTACATACTGTGGCGGAGCATCAAAGACTATGCTGTGAATTTCCAAATTAAGCACTCTGGCACACGTGTCAGGCAGGGTGGTAAACTGGACAGAAGTCCAGTCGCCATAGATGCTGTCGGAGCAGAGGGTGCGCAGATAGATGTCGTAGGCCGTGTTGGCGGCGAGGCTGTTGAGGGTTGCCGTGTTGTTGGTGAGGGTTAGGCGGGTGCCGTTGCCAAGGGAGAAGCCTGCGGGGCCATACTCCATTTCAAAGCCGTCCACCACGCCTGCGGCGCTCCAGTTGACTATAGCCTCGTGTATGTCGGGGATGGCAGAGGGGGTGGAGATGTTGGCGCAGGTGTCGGGTTCGATTATCTCGACTGTGTCGTGCCACAGCACGAGGTTGTCCACACAGAGGTAGGAGCCTTGCTGCCTGTTAGCGCTTGCGGAAGAGATGAGGAGGATGACGAGCGAGTCGGGTGCCTGGTAGGGGAACGAGGGCTGGAGGTCGTGGAGGGGGAGGTAGTCCACCGTGAAGGGGGAGAAGTTGGCCATATCGGTCAGCGATATGTTGGCGCCGCCGCCCACTACGTCGCGTTGCTGGGTGACGGGATTGTAGTGGGTGCCCAGCAGGAGTACCCCGCCGTTGTCGCCGCTGGTGGCCGAGTGGTACTTGTAGCTGCCCGTCAGCCTGGTGGGCTCAAAGCCTGCGAGGGCTATGCCGCCGGTGATGAGGTCGTTGACGTCCATGGTGGCCATAGAGGCGAGGAGGGTTTCGACGCTGTCCATGTTGGAGATGAGCGAGCCCAAGAGTGGGATGAAGACATCGAGGTCTATGACACCGGTGGAGAGGACGGTGGGGAACACCGTTTGGGTGAGCAAGGAGTCGAGGAAGGTGGCCACAAGGCTGTAGATGTTGGAGTCGACCAGGTCCTCGAGCATAAAGGTTTCCATTTTTACGGCCAGGTTGCTGTCGGGTACGGAGCCTGCCTCACGGCTTACCTTGAGCAACGGCACGGTGGTGTTGATGGTGATGGGGAGGCCGGGTACCGGGACGGTCTCGTTGACGGGGTAGGACGGGTAGTCCCATCCGGTGGGATAGGAGAAAGAGTCGAGGACCGGCAGGTTGAGGCCAAGGAGCGAGACGCTGTAGCCAGGGTAAAGCGACCATTGCTCAAAGCTGCCGCGCGGCACCGGCATGCTGGTCTGGGCCTGAAGGGAGCTGCCCAAAAGCAGCAGACCCAAGGCAAGGATGATAGCTTTCTTTTTCATAATTGTGTCATTATTTGGGTTATTATTTACATGATAAACATTACTTGCAGTGCTTTAGCAATTGCTCGGCGAGGCCGATGCTATAGCCGTTGCTGTGGAAGAGGATGCGGCCGTGGCGGTCCACCACTGCCACAAGGGGGTATTCGTATTTGTCGAGCTTGAGGGCATGGGCCAGGGTTTTCTCGGCAGGGTCGCACACCCCGGCGGCAATGCCCACTATGTCGGTATTGGGCAGCTGGTTGAGTTCGCGGTTGGCCATGTCGGTGGTGACAATGAATGTCATGCCGCCCCACTGGCGGAAGGCGGAGCTGAGCTGCAGCATTTCTTTGACGAGGTGTTTGGCGGGTTCGCGGTGGGGGCCGAGGAAGGCGAGGATGCAACCGGTGGTGCCTGCGTAGTCGGAGAGTTCAACGCCGTCCATTAGTTCGAAGCCTTCGGGCATACGGGGCAGGGAGCCGAGGTCGGCGGTACGCGGCACAAGTGGGCGGAGGGTAATTTCCTTAGTGGCCCGCTCGCCCGCCTTGAGGGTGAAGAATTCCATGCGGCTGAGCACTTCGCCGTCGGGGTAGCGGTTGCCGGTGGAGAGGCAGTAGGTGCCGGGTTCAAGCTGAAGGGTGGCGGGGAAGGAGGCCATGCGCGGGTCGCCCTCGAAGTCGAAGGTGCGGTAGTCGCCATTCTCGAGTTTTTGGAGGGTGAAGTGGGGGTAGTAGACGGGGGTGGCGGGGTCGGTGCCGCGGTAGGTGAGGGTGAGGGTGGAGGAATTCGGAGTGTTCTGAGTATTCGGAGTGTTCTGGAAGTTTTGGGGTTGCCAGGCGGTGCCATCCCAGACGTAGATGGTGTTGGTGGCGTTGTCGAGGTAGGCGGGGATGTCTAATGCCCGGCAGGCAGCCACGAAGAAGATGTCGCGGCTGTGGGGGTCGGCGTGGCGCAGGCGGTACACGCCCATCGGGGAGATGGGGCAGTTGTAGTAGTTGCCGGTGTCGTCCACGGCGATGTTCTCAAGGGTCCATTGCTTCAGGGCTTCAAAGTCTTGCCTATACTCTTCGGGCTGTTGCCGGTACCAAATAGGATAGGTGGTATCGGCTTTGCGGATGCAGGGCGACAGTTCCTTTAACAGGGGCTTCCGCCAGTCGCGTACCAGCTCGTTGCTGATGCGGGCAGGGAGGATGCCCTTTTTATAGACATCGTAGGTGTAGAGGGCTGTGGTGCAGGTGCCTTTGACGCGATCCAGCCAGTCGAAGCCGGTTTCTTGGGCCTGGAGGACATCGGCGGTAATGTCGCGGAGGTCTTTGTCGGAGTAGGACTTTAGGTAGTCGTAGATGTGTTCGCCACCGCGGTACTGGGCACCCCAGTGCTCAAAGTATTTGCATATCTCGGCATAGTTGCCTTCGGACTTGTGGATGATTTCCCACACCTGGGCATCGGAGAAGAGGGCGGGGTTCCACAGCCAGTTTTTGGGGAGGTAGCTCTTGAAGTTGTCCTTGGTGGGGAAGGTGGCGGTGTAGGCGTTGCGGAGGGAGTCCTCGTAGGCTATGCGACGGGCATTGGCGGCGGCTTTCTCGGGCGTGGCAGTCACCTTGGCAGTGCCGGGTGCGGGAGGCACAATGTCGAGGAGAAGAATGTCGGACTGGTCGGACAAGTCAGACTGGTCAGACTGGTCTGACAGGGTCAAAGTTATTGTGCTGTCTTTTCTTACGTCGAGTGTGCTGAAGGCGTAGCGGGTGCCGTCGGTGGCCCAGACGAGGATGTCGCCGAGGCCGGTGGTGAGGCCTGCCTGACCGTTGGCATCGGTCTCATAGTCGGCCAGGGTGTAGTACTCGGCATAGTTGTACATCTTGAATTTCACGTGGGCACCGGGCAGTGGCTTGCCGCCCTGGTCGCACACGGTGACGGTGACGTGGCGGGTGGGTGCATAGTGGCTGAGGAGATTGAGCTCGCTGTAGAGGGCGGTTTGCTTGACCACCTCTTCGTCGCCATGGTAGCGGCCAAAGGCCTTGCTGTGGACCATAAGACAGCGGGTGGAGGGCACGGCAAACCAGCCCATGTTGAGCTCGGGGTCGGGCTCGCAGGCACCGAGGAACATCCACTCCCCTCCTTTGCCGTCGAGGTTGGCAATCCAAACCTCAACCCAGGCGTGGTTGTCGTCGCAATGGGCCCAGCGGGGGGTGTAGCACTGGCGTGCGGGGATGCCCACGGAGCGCAGGGCGGTGACGGCAAAGGTGCTCTCCTCGCCACAGCGGCCAAGGGAGGTGCGCATGGTGGCCAGGGGTGCACTGGTGCGGCTGTCGGCAGCACGGTAGGCCACATGCTCATGGCACCAGTGGTTGACCTCGAGGGCTGCATCGTACATGGAAAGTCCCTGCACCCGCTGGCGCAGCTGATGGAACATAAACTGGCGGGCGGTGTCGAGGTTCTCGTTGTTTACACGGTATACCAGCACAAAGTGGCGGAATATATCCTCGGGCACGGCCTTGCCCCACGGCATTTGCTCGCGCGCCATGAAGGCGTAGCGCACCTGGCTGAGGAAGAAGTCGGGGGTGTAGTCGGCCAAGTCGCTGTAGGGCATGTAGGCATAGAGGAACTGCATGGCCTCGCGCTCGGAGCGGCTGAGGGTGTCGAGATGCAGGAGCGCGCCGACGCGGTCAAGCTGGGACATGCGGGTCTGGTAGTCGGCTTCGACTTGTTGCCTATAGGTGCGGTCGGTTAGGAAATGGGGGTTGCGGCTGCATGCTGAGAAGAGCAGGGGGACGAGGAGAAACAAAAGGGATAGACTTGTTTTCATAGGCCTATGGATTTTATCAGTTGTTTTACTATTTCGGGGTCAGTTTCCACTGTGCCGTCAGGCAGGGTGTGCTTGCACGAGCCATGGATTTCCGTCACTCCGGTTTCTTTCACAATGCGGGCGGCGTTGGCGGGCGTGACGCCTGCACCGGCCAGGATGGTGATACGTCCGGCGGCGGATTGCTGCAGCGCCCTGAGGGTGGGTATGCCCTGCTCGGCATCGGGGCTGCAACCGGAGGTGAGCAGCCTGTGGCAACCGCAGCGGATGACGGCCTCGAGGGCGTCGAGAGGCGGCTGGCATATGTCGTCAAAAGCACGGTGGAAGGTCACCTCCATTGGGGCGGCAATCTCCACAACACGGCGGGTAAGTTCCTCGTCGATATGGCCGCTGGGTGTAAGGAACCCCACCACCACCGCACGGACACCACCCATGAGGCGGCAGGTCTCCACCTCGCGACAGATGGTGGCGTACTCCTCTTCGGTATAGCAGAAATTGCCTGCACGGGGTCGCACCAGCACGTGGACACGCAGTCCGCCAAGGGCGACACAGGAACGGATATCATCGAGCGTGGGTGTTAGGCCGCCCACCTCTAACTGGCGGCACAGTTCTATGCGTGTGGCACCCCCTTTCAGCGCGTTGCGTGCCGATGCCGGGGAATTGGCGCATATTTCTATATCCATGGTATGAAAGGCTTAGATGTTGAACTTGGTTTTGTGCATCCTGTCAAGGAACGATACATTCTCGCTCACTACGCTCTCTATGGTGTGGTCGAAATCGCCATCGGAGGCAGGATGTATGCAGACCTCGATGGGGAGGCTGTAGATGGGAAGGCCGGCCAATAGGTCAGTACCTTTCAGCTCACGAAAGCGGACGGCGTCTTTCTCGGTGGTGAGGATGAGTTTGCGACTACCCTCCAACTGCCCAAAGAGTTTGCGCATACGCTTGATGTCGGACGCACCAAAGCGGTGATGGTCGGCAAACTGCAGGGGGGTTGTCTTGCATTGGGTGGCAAGATACTGCAGCATGGACTGGGGATTGGCAATACCCGTGACGGCCAGGACGTGGTCGATGGTGGAGAGCGGCATTGGCGCGCCGCCCATGAGGGGGATGGGGTCGCGATACTCCACATGGCTGAAAAACACCTTCTGGTACGACTTGAGCTTGAGCCGAGCCACAAAGTTGTGCCGCTCAATGGGGTCTATTTGCTGAGGCGCCTTGGTGACGACGATGATGTTGGCACGGCGGTAAGCCGAGCGGAACTCGCGCAGGTCGCCATAGGGCATAATACAATCCTTGAACCAAGGCCTGTCGTACTCCGTAAGGAGAATGTTGATGGTAGGCTTGATGTAACGATGCTGAAACACATCGTCGAGCACCACAAGCTGTGGGGGCAAATCGCGTGCGAGCAACCGCTCTACCCCAGCCACCCGTTTCTCGCATACCGCTACGGTGAGATTGGGGAACTTATAGCCTATCATGGCGGGTTCGTCGCCCACGCGCGAGGGGCTGTGACTGCCGTCGTCGAGGACGAAACCCGTCGTCTTGCGGCGGTACCCACGGCTGAGGAAGGCCGTCTCATACCGGTCAGAGAATTTTCGCAACAGATATTCCACCATCGGGGTTTTGCCAGCCCCTCCGGCACACAGGTTGCCCACACCAATAGTAGTGACAGGCGGTGCCACCTGTCTTTTCAGGCCCAAGGAAAACATCATATTACGCAACCAAACGCCCACGGCATACCACACCGTCAACGGAAAGAGTACCCACGAAATTGTTTTACGGAACGACATAACAACGCTATTTATTTGGCTGCAAAGATACACAAAAAAAATGACTTGGCATGCAAAATAATCTTTTTTCACGAAAAAACCTCTTATGTGTGAAAAAAAACGTATCTTTGCACTTCGCTATAAACTCAAAATTATGCACAATTCACGACAGATAAACCAAGACCTCCACTACGTAGGCGCAAGCGATCGCAAGCTTGCTTTGTTTGAAAACATATACCCCATTCCCCGCGGGGTGTCGTACAACAGCTATGTGCTGCTCGACGACAAGACCGTCCTCCTCGACACTGCTGACGCAGCCGTGGAGGCTCAGTTTTTTGAGAACTTAGAGGCCGTGCTGGCCGGTCGCAAGCTGGACTACTTAGTAGTGAACCACATGGAACCCGACCACTGCGCCTTGATGGAAGACCTCCTGCTCCGCCATCCCGAAGTGACCATAGTCACCAATGCCAAGGCTGCCAACATGATAAGGCAATTCTTCAACCTCGACATAAACAGCAGGCTGCAAACCGTTGCCGAAGGGGACACCCTCTGCACCGGCCGCCACACCCTCGCCTTTGTAATGGCTCCCATGGTACACTGGCCCGAAGCCATGGTAACATACGACACAACCGACAAGATACTCTTCTCCGCCGATGCCTTTGGCACATTCGGAGCCTTGAACGGCAACATCTATGCCGACGAGGTAAACTTTGACCGCGACTGGCTGGACGACGCCCGCCGCTATTACATCAACATAGTGGGCAAATACGGCATGCAGGTGCAATCGCTGCTGAAGAAAGCCTCAGCCCTGGACATCCAAATGATATGCCCGCTGCACGGTCCCATATGGCGGCAGCAACTGGACTACCTCATCAACAAGTACAACATCTGGAGCAGCTACAAACCCGAGGAACACGGCGTCCTCATCATATACGGCAGCATCTATGGGCACACAACAGCAGCCGCTGAAAAAATGGCCTCACTACTGGCCGAGCGCGGCATCAAGGGCATAGCCATGTACGATGCCAGCCACACCCACGTAAGCCAGTTGGTGAGCGAGTGCTTCCGCTACAGCCACATCGTGCTGGCCTCTTCCACCTACAACGCCGGCATCTTCACCCCGATGGAAGACCTGCTCCACGACCTGAAGGCCCACGCCTGGCAAAACCGCACCGTGGCCATCATCGAGAATGGCACCTGGGCTGCACAAAGCGGCAAACAGATGCGTACCCTGCTTGAAGAGATGAAGAACATCACCATACTTGGTGAGGATATCTCGCTCAAATCGGCCATGAAGGAAAACCAACTCCAAGACATGAAGTTCCTTTCCGACCTCATCGCAGTCAATCTGAATAACAAGTAACGACATCACAAGATATGAACACCCTAAACCAGAACGCACTATTCAAGCTAACCTATGGTCTGTACGTCCTCACCGCACGCGAAGGGGAAAAGGACAACGGCTGCATCATTAACGTGGCGCCCCAACTGACCGACACCCCACCCGCGATGCTTGTATCGGTAAACAAACAGAACTACACCCACGGCATGATAGCCCGCACCGGACTGTTCAACCTCTCGCTCCTTACCGAACACACACCCATGAAAGTGATAGAGCACTTCGGGTTTCAAAGCGGGCGGGATATGAACAAGTTCGAAAACTGCGAGACCGAGATGCGTGCCAGCAACGGGCTGCTCTACGTGCCGCGCTACACCAACGCCTATATCAGTGGCAAAGTAAGCCAAACGGTAGACCTCGGCACCCACACCCTATTCATTGCCCAAGTAACCGAAGCAGTGCTGCTGTCCGGCGACCCCTCGCTCACCTACGACTACTACCACCGCCACATCAAGCCCCAACCACAAGCCATGGCCACCCCCGCAGGCGATGGCAAAACCCGCTGGGTGTGCCAAACATGCGGCTATGTGTACGAGGGCGATGAACTCCCCGACGATTTCGTTTGCCCCTGGTGCAAGCACGGCAAAGCCGACTTTGTAAAAATAACAGATTGAATTATCAACATTAAAACCAATAACAACATGCTAAACAAAAAAGTTTCCGACCTGCTCAACGAGCAAATCAATAAGGAGTTATACTCCGCCTATCTGTACCTTGACATGAACAACTACTTCGACAAACGCGGCCTCAACGGCTTCGCCAACTGGTACATGATTCAGGCCCAGGAAGAGCGCGACCACGCCATGCTCATCTACAAATACATGCAAAACAACGACTGTCCTATCAAACTCGAAGCCATCGCCATGCCTGACAAAGTCTTCAAAGCCGACATGGACGTGCTGAAAGCCGGACTGGAACACGAGGAATATGTCACAGCCAGTATCCACACCATCTACGACGCCGCCAGCAAAGTGAAAGACTTCCGCACCATGCAGTTCCTTGACTGGTTCGTCAAAGAGCAGGGCGAGGAAGAGACCAATGCCCGCGACATGATTTCCAAGATGGAACTCTTTGGCAGCGACCCCCGCAGCCTCTACATGCTCAACCAAGAGCTGGCCGCCCGCACCTACAATGCACCAAGCCTGGTACTTGACTAATCACCATTGTGACATAAAATCGACAGGGACACATGGCAACCCATGCGTCCCTGTTACTTAATGTGATAGTCATGAGTCCACACAATCATCCAGTGGCCGTTTACCGTACCACCATCAGCATCCTGCTCCTCATGGTGCTATATCTTGCTGTTATTGCATTATTTGCCTACGCAGCAATCCAGGCAGATAGCCTCTTCGCTAAAATATTGCTGTGCATTCTCCTGCTATCTCTTATTCCCGCAGCCATTATCCCGCTACTCAAACACACCAAAGACCGCATCATAATCAGCCCCCAGTACTTGTCGCTCACCAACGTTGATACGTTTTCCAAGCAAGGTCGGCTGACCACTGTCAAAAAAGTCCAGTTGCCATGGGGCGACATCCGAGACATCTCATCCAACTTCAGCATCCACACTGGCAAAAGAATTCACATTCAAAAAAAGGTGGTCCTCACCCTCCGCAACGGCATGCGGTACATCATCGACCCCGACCTGTACGATGTTGTTTTTCTTGAACGGAAGCTGAAATCCTTCTGGCATCGCTTTGATAACCGACATTGAGTTCCACAACTGTACTTGACACAGAATAGTAATGCTGGTGTCAATTCCTTCCCTACAACATAGCCTTCCGGTACAGGTGTTGTCTCTCCCTATGCCCTCAGCTGTTTCTATGCCGACCGTCTCTGCGTCACAAAGGGCTATGTAAGCATGTTTGTGAAACGCCACAGTGGCCTGACTGCCCTGCAATGGATTGACCGCGCCCTAATACGCGAAGCCAAGGTGCTGCTGCACCATACACCTATGCCCGTCGCTGAGGTGGCCGAGACCCTCGGCTTCGCAACACCCTCGTTCTTCATACGATTCTTCCACCGGCAGACAGGAATTTTTTCCCCACATAGACAATATAAAAACAATAGAGCAAAATGTAACATGTACTTTTTTTTTCGTATTTTTGCACCTGAAATAACTAACGTTGTGAATCAAGAAGTGGGAATATCGTTATGCACCCGTGGCACAGCAACACGCATTGTCGGCAGTCGTCTCTGCCATGTGGCAAACGGGTTTGTCACAGTGGTTTCGCCAATACTGCCTACCTTGGATGTGGAGCGGAGCGACGACTACGACGAGTGCGTCGTGGCCGAAAGCGCCGAGAGCGTGATGGGCGAAACGGCACCCTTCTTCTCAAAGATAATGCCCGCCGTAATCCAGTCGACACCCTGCACACGGCTCACCGACAACACCTGTGCCCATATCCTCAGCACCGCCCGGCGCATAGCCGACAGGGAGGCACTGAACCCCCCAACCGACATCTTCCGCCAAATGAACAGCCGCCTCACAACCCTCATGCGGCTGCAGATAATCCTCGAGACCCACTACGAGATAGCCGCCACCCATCGGCCTCCCACCGACGAGCCGTCGCGCGGAGAACAAATCTTTGTCAGATTTGTGCAGTCGCTCTCCCGCCATCAAGACCAGCGGCTCACCGTGGCCGACTACGCGGCCGAAGCCTCCCTCTCGCCACGCTACTTCTCCTCCATAATCCAACAGCACACCGGGCAAAGCCCGATGCAGTGGATACACCTGTTCACCATCGGCCGTGCCAAACACCTGCTCATGCAGACAAACCTTCAAGTCAAGGAAATAGCCGACCACCTCGGCTTCCCCGAACAATACACTTTTCGCAAATACTTCAAAACCCACACCGGCCAATCCCCCACTGCCTACCGCCGCTCCCACTCCCCTACCCCGCTGCAACCCCCATCCTTAGCCTACAGTTGCAGGACACTTTAACCACAGTTATTCGACGACACGCCGAAAAACTGCAAACTAAATACCCAAAAACAATAGTAAAAAATACGACTCAATATGGAAGCAATATTTATCAATGGTAGTCCACGCAAGGGCTGGAACACGGCACAACTGCTGGAACGTGCCATGCAGGGAGCCCAGGATGCCGGGGCCAATGTGGAAATGGTGAATCTCTACGACCACACGCTGAACTACAAAGGCTGCATGAGCTGCTTCGCCTGCAAGGTGAAAGGGGGCAAAAAGGGCGTATGCTCATTCCCCGACGACCTGAAACCCATACTTGCGCGCGCCGTCGCAGCCGATGTGCTGGTGTGCGGCTCGCCCGTCTACTGCGGCTACCCCACGGCCGGTCTGCGCGCCTTTATGGAACGGCTCATCTTCCCAGCCGTAAACTACTCGGACTTTAACCATCCCGTCACGATCCGCCCCAATCGTTCTGCCACCATCTACACCATGAACTGCCCCGACGAGTCCACCTACCGGGCCATCGCCTACGACACGCTGCTCGACAACAACGCCAACCAGTTGGGCATGTTTGGCCCCACGGAAATCCTGTGCAGCTACGACACGTGGCAGTTCAGCGACTACAGCCGCTACGATGCCGCCCGTTTCAACGTGGAGCACAAGGCCCGGGTGCACGAACAGCAGTTTCCCCTCGACCTGCAGCGCGCCTACGACCTTGGCCGCAGGCTGGTAGAAGAGGCCAGGCAATAAAAAGGGCGGGACTGAAAATGTCCCGCCCTTTAGGTTTGAAAGGTATGTACCCTATGCCTTGTTGAACTTTTCCTTGCCTTGGCGGCAGCGGGGGCATTTCCAGTCTTCGGGCTGGTCCTCGAAGGCCACCCCGTCGTGCTCGGCCGGGTCGTAGACATAGCCGCAAATGCTGCACACATATCTGCCTGAGGACTTCTTTGCTGCAAAGTCCACCTGGGCCAGGACGGTCGGTACCGGGTGGTCGAGGTCCATTACACGGTCGGCTTCCAGGTTCTCGTAGCCCTGGGGCGAGTGTGTGGAGAGGTAGACCGTAGGATGGTTGCGGACGAACTCGCGCACGCGGTCCAGTGTTTGGCGGGCGGCGGGCAGGTCGTCATAGACCACGGAGAGCTTGTTCTCGTACAGGGCCTCGTCCACATAGGTGACATCACCCTGGAACATGTAGAACTTGCCGCCCTTTTCGGCTACCACCAGGCTATTGCCGTTAGTGTGGCCCTTGGCCTTGACAAAATAGACACCGTCGGCAATCTTTTGGCTGGCGGGGAAATTGTAGTAGGGCCCATCGGTGAACTGCACGGGAACCAGGTTGGGTATGCCCTGAAGCTCGTCGACACCCATCTCGTCGGCATTCACGTATATCTTGGCGTTAGGGAAGGAGTGCAGCTCGCCGCTGTGGTCGGCATGCTTGTGGGTGAGCAGTATTTTGGTCACGCGGTCGGGGGTGTAGCCCAGTGCCGCAAAGGCATCCATATAGTTGCAGATGTCCTCGCCCGTATAGGCAAGGGATTTTTCGTCGGGCACCTCCTCGGGGGTGCCAGCGGGCAGGCCTGTGTCCACAAGTATTACCTCGTCCCCAGTGTCGATGAGGTAGTTCTGCAGGCTGCCGCGGTAGCGGATGTTGGCGTCAAACTTGTCCATTCCTTCCTCGCCCCCAAAGGCAAAGGGTTGCGAATAGAATCCATTCTTTCTGAATTTAACTGCTCTAATTTCCATGGCTTTGTATTTCAGGGCGCTTAATTAATTGACTTGATGAATTGGCGCAGGTCATCGAGGTCCTGCTTGTCAGGGTGGCCGGCATGGAGCGGACCCATGGCACCACGGCAGGTGAACGACCGCTCGTCGACGGCAATGCCTTGCTTCTCCAACAGGGAACGCATCTGGGGTACTGGCGACTTGATGATGGCACAGGAGCCGAAACATACCACACGTTTCACCTTATCGGGGCTGAGGGTGCGGACAAACGCTGCCATCTCGCCGCTTATCTTGCCCATCAACACTCCGCAGCCCAAATAGAGCGTGTCGACGGGTTCAGCCACCGGCGTTGCAACAGTTGCGGGGGTTGCACCGGTCACCTCCCCTATCACGTCAGCCATCTGGGCTGAGTGTCCGAATTTGCTGTAATAACGAATTGCTGTATTCATATGTTTGATAATATTAGTCCGTCGTGTTGACTACGGGAATGTTCCCTTGCGTTTTCGCATTGCAAAGATACAACTTTTATTGCATTATTTGAAAATAAATTTTCCTATTCCACAAAAAAGATGTAATTTTGCAGTTTCAATTCAATAGCAGTTATTAACCCTAAAACAATTAAGAAAGATTATTATGAGCAAAAAGTTTATCTGCCCCGTATGCGGCTATGTTTATGAAGGCGACACCATGCCCGAGAAGTGCCCCATCTGCGGCAAACAAATGCAAGAAGTAAAAGAAGACATCAAGACCTGGGCTGCCGAACACATCGTAGGCGTGGCCAAGGACGCACCCGAAGACATCAAAGCCGACCTCCGCATGAACTTTGAAGGCGAATGCAAGGAAGTGGGCATGTATCTGGCCATGGCACGCGTAGCCCATCGCGAAGGCTATCCCGAAATCGGCCTCTACTGGGAGAAGGCCGCTTGGGAAGAAGCCGAGCATGCCGCCAAGTTTGCCGAACTGCTGGGCGAAGTGCTGACCGATAGCACAGCCGAGAACCTCCGTGTTCGCATCGAAGCCGAATATGGTGCCACCGCCGGCAAGACCGATCTGGCCAAACGTGCCAAGGCCCTCAACCTCGACGCCATCCACGACACCGTCCACGAGATGGGTCGCGACGAAGCCCGCCACGGCAAGGCTTTCGAAGGCCTCTACAACCGCTACTTTAAGAAATAAGCCCGTACAAGACCACAAAGAAAGAGGTGCCAGCCATAGGCAGGCACCTCTTTCTTTTTGTCAGTCGAAATGCAGCTCGCCCTGCACTATGGAGCGGCTCACACGGCACCACTGGCAGATATCCTCAAATATGGCTCCACCGTGCGACAGTCCGTAAAACTCATCCTCTCCAACCAGCACATATTCCCACCGCAGCCCGCCGCGTTGCTCATGGGTCAGCTCGTTGATGCTCTCGCACCATTCCATTGCCGCCCTGCGCTTTTGCTCCACATTGCGGTCCTGGGTACGCCCCTGGCCTTTGGTCTCCACCATATACATCGTCTCGGCCGTGGCCACCAGAAAGTCGGGGTGATAGGTCGCCACCAAGCCATCGGTGCGCATATAGGCTATGCTCGCAAAGCGGTGGCGCGTCTCGCTGATTTTTATCCATCGTTCAACCCCGCCATCGGCATCCACAAACTCCATGAAGGCGCGTTCCAGTCCGCCACCATGCGAGGGGTAGGCCGTGCGGGTGTAGATGGTCTTGTGCAAAGGCAGCGAGTATTGCTCACGCATCGGCAGTCGCTCCACTGTAGAAAATCGCGTTTCTTCCACCTCCGCATCCGTAGCGCTCACCTCCTGCTGCAGTAGATACAGTGCCTTCGACAGCTCCGCCACAATGTGCTGGGTCACCACTCCGTTCTGTGCCAACAATATCTTCCAGTCGTTGCCGCTGAAGGGGTCAAACCCCATGCCGAACAGTCTCGTCCTGATGTATCGGTCCAAGGTTTGCATTATCATTGCCTCACCCACCTGCAACAGGGGCATATTGCGGTTTTGCATATGCGTCACCGTGCGCAGCAGTTTCTGCAAATATTCGCGGTAGCTCTCGGCAGTGAACAGGTCGGCCTTGACGGTGAACTTGCCAAAGGTGGTTTTCATGGCCACCGCCTGCGATACAAAGGTCTCCCCCTCTGTGGCCAGATAACGGCGCAACTGCTCGAGCGTGAAGGCGGAGAACACGGCCATCTTCTCCACGTCTATCTCTGGCAGTTTCATTATCTCCTCCCGCTCATGCAGTATGTTGAGCCACGCCAGGTCGTACCTCTCGTAGTCCTCTTTCAGCTCTGCCACCACCATGTCGCCCATGCCTGTGGCAGACGATTCACCCGTATCCACCGCTGCCAGACCGCCATTCACCAGCTCGTCATAGAACTGCCTGAACCGTGGATGCTCTACAATGAAAAGGATGTCCATATAGTTAAGCGGCTCCTGCTTATCCACCAATAGCCTACGGCGGTTCTCGGCCTTTGCCTCGGCATATTCCGGCTCGCGCCACATCAACCGCAGCCCTCGTCCTATTACCTGTTCCAAAAGTATGGACGACTCACTGCTGCGCAGCGGCACTATCACGCAGATATTGTTCACGTCAAATCCTTCCCGCAACATCATCACACTCACTATTACCCTCGGTCTTTCAAACCTGTCCACATTGCTCAGTCGCTCGCTCACCCGCTTCCACTCCTCCTCTTTCATATTGCCCTTGGCATCGCTGTCCACACGCAGCACCTCATCGGGCAACAGCCCTTCGCTCACCAGATAATGCTCCACAAAGGGTGTCACCTTCGTGTCCTCGCACACCACCATCATCTTCGGGTATTTCTGCCCAGCAAAGTCAGCCTGCAGCCTGTTGAGCCGCTCCAGCCCTGCCCGTAGCATCAGTTTCTGCCCAGTGCTGAGGGCTATCACCGAGCGTCCCTCCCGTATTGCCGAATAGTCCAAGTCTGCCAATTCCGTAAGGCTTTGCCGCTGGTCAAGCGAAAGGGTCTTTACCAATCCCCGCTGCATGGCATCCTTCAGGCCGAAGTCCGTCACTATGTGGGGGAAGAACACCTTGCGTTGGTTACGTCCGCTGCCCCGCTGCTCGTAGGGGGTGGCACTGAAGTCCACCTGTATACGGCACTGCTTGCCCTCCAAGATATAGTCCAATGCCTGCTGCCACTGCACGTCGTCCTTGTCGCCACCGTTCTCGTGTACATGGTGCGCCTCGTCGTTGATGACCATCAGGTCGCTCAGGTCGTGCAGGTATTCCATTTCTGTCCCACGCAGGTATCGCCTGTCCAAGACCTCCAAACTGTTGCCTGCAGATACGCCTGGCCGCAGGGGTAGCACGCTGTCCACCACAACCGTCTCCTCTTCCGCCTCCTTTTGCAGAAAGAGATGCCAGTTAGTGATGGCTATCATTCCTTCGCCCATTGCCTTGCGGCCGATGCCCTGCTCCTTGCTCACCGTATTGGTCTGCACAAAGTTGAACACCTCCTCGCGATAGGCTGGTGGTATAAATAGTTCCTGACACCTGTACAGGTCGCTGCTCTCGGCGTTCCGCATGCCGTTCTCCAGCTTGCCCAGATAGGCATCCAGCAGTCGGTCGTACACTATTATGCCGGGAGCCACCAGCAGGAACCTTTGCGTGTAGCGGTCGCCACCCGTATGGCGTGCGTTCAGCATCTGCCACAGCAGCAGGGCGTGCATCACCCACGTCTTGCCTGTGCCAGTAGCCATCTTAATGCCATACTTGGGCAACTGGTACTTCTCCTGCATCAACAGCGACAAGTCTGCCAGCGCCATCTCCCCTTGCAGCACGGCGGCATAGCTCTCCTCTACCCTTCTCACCCCAGCCACCTCGTGCAGGTATATCGTGTTCAATATGGCCTGCCGCTGCCCGGCATGGAAGTTCAACGTCCGCTCCATGGTGAACGGCTCACAGAACCAGTGTTGCAGCAGCTCGTGCGTCGTCGGTGTCACAGCATCCATCATGGTTCCGTCCTCCCACGCATTGTTCACCTTATTACTCAACTCCCTTGCCAACAGCAGGGAGATATTGTCCTCGTTGTATTGCATCGTACCTCCGTTTTATATTTGTTCTACTACCACGCTCTCAAAGCCGAACACATCCACAGCCTTTACGCACACCGTGCGGCTCTCCTTGTGGGGCACAGTGAGGTCGGTACGGGTTACGCAGTGCAGCGCGTCATGGTCCACGGCGGTGTTCTCCCTATAGTCCTGCCACAGGCTGCGGAAGGTTACCCCGTCATAGTCGGGGTCTATGCTCCAGTATTCTATCAGTGCCAACGGGTCTTCTGCCGCTATGCGGCGCACCGCCTCGCGGTCCTTCTCGTCCAAGGGTATGTTCTCGGGTGACAGTTGCACATAGTCCCTTAGCCTTATCGTCAGTGTGTCGCCATCGGCCGACACCCTTTTCTCTATCGGGTACAGCGAGAGGTATTGCAGCCCGCTGAAACGCACCGTGCCCGACTGCACCAGCTTGGCAAAGCCCTGCTTCTTCAGTTTGTCCAACAGGTCGGGCGGTATGACCAGCACCTCCACGCTGTCCTTATACTCTTCGATGGCCTGGCTGATGTCGAAAGCAAAGTTCCACGCCAGTACCACCACCTTCTTCCACCCGCCACCCATCAAGGTCTGGGCGGCCGTGCTGGCCCGTTTCAGCGTGGCGCGGCTCGTCAGGCGGTTGGGGCTGTCCACATACACCAGCGTGTGGCTCTCCTTCAGGTAGCCATAATTGCGATCTGCCACCTGATCCTCAGTAAAAGGCAATGCCCCATACAGCTGCATCACCACCTGGCTCAGCTCACCAATAGAGCGGAACAGCCGTGTGCCATGCATCATCTCTTTCTGGTAGTCGCCGATACTCTGATACAGGAACGGCTTCACCTCCTGGTCTATCAGCCGCTTGCGCATCACCAGCGTGGCGGGCTTGCCAATATCGGTCGTAATCCACCTCCTGCCTAATCGCTCCGCCACCGCTGCCGTCGTCCCACTGCCTCCGAAGAAGTCACACACCAAGTCGCCCTCATTGCTACTGGCCTTGATGATTCGCTCCAATAAGGCCTCTGGCTTCTGGGTGGCGTAATCAAGACGCTCTTTCCCGTTTTTCCCAACTTGATATATTTCATCCCATATGTCAGTATCGTCCCAATAATCAGAAACGGGTTTATCAGTTTGTTGACGATATACGACTTTCCCATTTTCATCTCGCATGGCAACTTTAACCCCATCAATAATTTGGACAAGATTTCTTTTCCTACTTTCTGGTAATTGTACTCTTTGTTCGTGAAAAGTGGAGTTTGGAGACATCCTGTAGAAAAAAACATTATCATGCATTCTTTGAAATGCAGATGAAACGTTTGCCCACCGACTATATGCCCATATGATGTCATTTACAAAATTCTCCTTCCCGAACACCTCATCCATCAGCACTTTTACGTAGTGTCCCACATGCCAGTCGATATGCACATAGATGCTGCCGTGGTCGGAGAGCAACTCGCGCATCAGCACCAACCGAGGGTAAAGCATCCGCAGGTAGCTGGTGGTGCCGTCCTTCCATGTGTCGGCGTATGCAAACTGTTCTATGGTGGTGGGCTTTTGGCTGATGTCACCACCCAGCAGGTTGAGCTTGGTGCGGTAGTCCGCCTTGCTGTCGAACGGCGGGTCAATGTAGATAAGGTCTACCTTGCCGCGCAACGAATGCAGCCCCGTCTGCGGGTCGCCCGCCAGCAGGGCTTGCATACACAGCAGGTTGTCGCCATAGATAAGGCGGTTGTAGTCTTTCCGGGCGCTTTGTGCACTCTGAAACTTAATGGCATTCGACGCTTTGGCTGGCATCACCACCTCGTTGGTCTGCAGGGTGATGCGGTTTGCCGAGCTGAGACGGTCGAGGATGGCTGCCGCCTCGCGGTTGCCGTCGCGTACTATCTCCGGCAACTCGCTGATAAGACTCTTCATGGGCATAGGTCTTGCTGTTTTTTGGCTTGCCATCCGTCCCTTCTACATCTTCCGCGACCGCATACAAAAAAGGAGGCGAGCCAATCTCGTCTCCTGACTGCGGCCGTAGGATGCCGGTAAAAGGGAAAGTCAAAAAGCCCGCCTCAACGCGAGCATTCGCCTTTGTAGCCCTTTTACCCCTAAGTGAAATTTCCTACGTTTCAGTCAGGTCGGAACAAACAGCAAACGCTATGGTTAATAATATGTCTTTTTTACTTTGTTACATTTCTCTATTTTTGTTGGTTTCTCGGTGTTCTCTGAGAACTCTGATTATTTCTTAATATAAGACAGGAAGTCCAAGTCGATGCTCAGTGCAAGGAACGGTTTCAGCAGCCAGGACTTGGCGGTTACGTCGTCGATGGTTTCGGACTTGAGCACCGAGCCTTCCTCATAGCCGGACACCAGCACATTGTACTCTGCAATGTTGACACCCACTGTGAAATAGAAGAAGTCTACAAAGCGGAACGATGGACCCACGTAGAAGTTTTTGAAAAGGTTGCTGCCACCAAACCCCACGTATATGCCCAGGTCGTAAGCAAAGTCTTGGTCGAATTTGCGGAGCTCCGGGGTCTTGATGTTGGTCTCGCCTATCTTGACCGACTTTAGGTCTTTGTTAAAGTACTGGGTCAAATCCCACAGCATGACCGAGGCTCCTGTCACAAAGTCGAACTCTATGTTGCCTGCATTGCGATTGCGCAGCACTTTGTTATAGGTACCCGCCTCAACTGCCGGCTGTAGGCGCACCTCCCAGTTGGGCGTGCGGTAGAACCGCATGGCAATGCCCTGAATAGCGCGTACTTTCTTTTTGCGGTTGGTGGCCTCAGCCACCCGAGCCTCTGCATCCTTGGCCCGTTGCGTAAGGTATTTGTTGGCTTCCTCTTTGCGGACGTTCTCAAGCTCGGCAGCACGCACCATGTTATTCAGCGAATCGACCAAATGGCGGTAGCGGTCACGTTCGGCCTCTATTTTGTTCTGGTCAACCCCCGATTTGGTGAAGATTTCCTTATAGAACTTCTCCTTCTCGGCCATAAGGGCTTCGCGCTCCTGCATGCTGCGAAGCATGGTGCTGTCCACCACCCGCATCACGACGGTGTCGGTGCGGTGCAGGACGACAGTATCGGTATGGTACAGGACAATGGTGTCGCGGAGACGAACAGTATCCTGTGCTGCAGCCGCTATGGCAGCCATACTGATTACGAGGGCAATTAAATACTTGTTTCTCATCTTGTGGCACTATATGAATGGTTGGCAGCTATGCCTGAAGCATTGCCAGAAGCGCTTCGGGTGTGAGGGTTTGCTGTGTGCCGGCAGCCATGTCTTTTACCGTGAGTGTATGGTTGGCCACCTCGTCCTCACCGGCAAATATCACATAAGGCACACCGCAACGATTGGCATAGTCCATCTGTTTCTTCATCTTGGCAGCATCGGGGTAGATGAGGGTTGGGATGCCCTCAGCACGGAGCAGGGAGGCACAACTGATGCAATATGGCAAACACGCTGCCCCGAAATTGATGAAGAGAGCCTTGGCGGGTTGCCCCAAATTGGCGGGGAACTTGTCGAGTTCTGTAAGCACATCGTATATTCTGTCAGCCCCGAACGATATGCCCACACCCGACACACCCGGCATGCCAAAGATGCCCGTGAGGTCGTCGTAGCGTCCACCACCGCAAATGCTGCCAATGCTCACATTGTGTGCCTTTACCTCGAAAATGGCACCAGTGTAGTAGTTAAGGCCACGGGCCAGTGTGAGGTCGAGTTCCACATTGCACTGAGTTTTTGCCTGTTCGATGTAGCCAAAAAGTTCCTTCAGTTCTTCCACGCCTTTAGTGCCTGTGGCATTATCGGCAAACAAGATGGTCAACTGCTCCAGCTTGTCGGCAGTGCTGCCCGAAAGGGCCAAGACGGGGTCGAGAGCAGCAATCTGGGAGTTGTCCAATCCACGCTCCTGCAACTCGGCGCGTACATTGTCGATACCTATCTTGTCCAGTTTGTCGATGGCCACGGTAATGTCCACCAACTTGTCGGGTGCACCTATTAGTTCCGCAATGCCAGCCAGCACCTTGCGGTTGTTAATCTTCAACGTGACTTCAACATCAAGTTTCTTGAACACCGAGTCCACCATCTGCACGAGTTCTAATTCGTTTAGCAGCGATGGGCTGCCTATCATATCGGCATCGCACTGGTAGAACTCGCGGTAGCGTCCTTTCTGCGGACGGTCGGCGCGCCATACGGGTTGCAACTGGTATCGACGGAAAGGCAGGGCCAGCTGGTCACGATGTTGAACCACAAAGCGAGCAAACGGCACCGTAAGGTCATAGCGAAGACCGCGGTCACAAATGCGCGGTGCCACCTTGCGGTAGTCCTGCGAGAAATCCACTCCATCCATAAAATCACCCGAGTTCAGAACCTTAAAGAGGAGCTTGTCACCCTCTTCGCCATATTTGCCCATAAGCGTGGAGAGGTTTTCGAGAGCCGGAGTTTCAATGGGCTCAAAGGCAAAAGCCTTGAAAACCTCACGTATGGTGTCGAATATATAGTTGCGACGTGCCATTTCATTAGGCAGGAAGTCGCGAGTACCCTTGGGAATGCTGCATTTCATGATAGTAGAACTTGTTTGAATAGATATGATTTGATAATAACTACATAAGTCAAATATTATTGTATGGCACCACAAAAAAACCGGCAGGGGAGGTAAATCATACCACCCCTGCCGGGGACTTGTTATTTGATGTTAGGAGTGTGGAAGGTCTGGGGCGTTACGACTTGCCCCGTCACCTCCCATGTCTCCCTATCGCACTATCAGTTTTTTAACCATATTCACGTTGTCGCCGGTGACACGGACAAAATATGTGCCCTGTGCCAAACGGTCCACATCCATGGACTTGACGCAGTCGTCGCTGCATTCGAGAGTCTCGGTAGCGACGGTGCGGCCATTCATGTCAACCACGCTGATGCGCACTGTGCCGTTGGCTCCGGTTACGCTGATGGTGGTAGTGGCTGTGGCAGGATTGGGGAAGATGGTGCAACCGATGCCGTCCACATTGTCAATACCCACTTGGTCGGTGGCAAAGGTGCTTACAGCACTCCACTCACTATAGGCCTGGTCATTGCAGATTCCGCGGACATAAACGTCATACTGTGTGCCATAGTCCAGACCCGTCAATGTGGTCGTGGTGCTTTCTGTCGTCACAGTTGTGCCAGCACCATGGTTGAATCCTTGGGGTCCGTACTCAAGCTCAAAGCTTACGTTGCCTGTACCGGCTGTCCAACTAACGGTTGCACTATTGTCAACTACATTGACTGTCACACCTGTCGGAGCATAGCAGGGATTCTCGTCCTCGAGAGTAGTGGCACTGGCGCTGGTCCAGTTTTCGCTATTCCAGTTGGTGCCGCAGACGGCCTTTACGTGGAAGTCATAGTCAACGCCGTCGGTGAGTCCCGTTACCTCATAGCTGTTGGTATTAACGTATGCCTGGGAACCCTGACCTTGGGTAAATCCGCTGTAACCATACTCAACAATCCAGCTCTGAGCCATGGGGTTGGTTTCCCAGTTGAGCGTAACGCTATGGGCTGTCACATTGCCGACAGTGAGACCGGTGACATCGGGACAGGTGGTAGTGGTGAACTGGATAGCAGCGCTCCAGTCGCCCTCAATCAGGCTGGTGCCGCAGAGTGCACGGACAGCAACATTGTAGGTCATACCGGCAGTCATGCCTCCCACCGTGGCGGGATGTGTGGATGTACGATAAATACTGTCGTAAGTGCCGGACCACACGTGGACATCCCACATATTCTCAATACCGTTCACATTCCAGTCAACCGTAACGGTGGCGTTAGTCACGTCAACAATTTGCAGGCTGTCGGGAGCCAGGCACGGCATGCTGTCGGTCACAATAACTCCGGTAGTCCACTCGCTGTAGCCAAGGCTGTCGGCGGAGCAATCCTGACGCACACGGAAAGTATAGTTGGTTGCGGGATGCAGACCTGTGAAAGTGTAAGTGTTGCCTGCGACTGCAATGTCGGGCGTAGGCCAGTTGGCAGCAGCAGTCTCCTTGATATTCACCTCATAGTTATTGCCGGCACCCGTCCATGTGATGGTGGCCGACTCAAAATCGTTAGTCGTACCCACTATCACCGGCTGCGGGCATGCCACGGCATTGCAGCTAAAGAAACGTAAGTCGGACACAAATTCGCCGGTGGAACCTCCGCTAACCGTAGTAATATCGTACGGACTGTTGTCTCTGTAGGAATAACGGGTCTTGGCTATCGAAGTGCTGTGAACCTTGAAACTGGCACCATAGGTATAGGTACCGTGATCACGCTTCACGGCAAGGAGCAGATTGCTGTGACCGTCCCATGTAAAGGTGGTGTCAAGTTGGTGAAACTGCCATTCCGTAGCTGTGTAGCTCAGGTCAGCACTGTCAAGCACCTTTACAAACTGGTGGGTCGAATCGGGATAAATATAGCTCATGGAGAGGTTGTCCTCAGGTACATTGGCCATGTAGACCGTGATATTGGTGAAATACGAGCCAGCGTCAGTCTGGTGGGGCAGGAAAGCAAATGCGCTTATATCACCACCCAAATCCACCAGCTGGGCCGAGTCGATGATGGTCTGCACATAGCTGTAATTGTAGTTACTGGTTCCAAAAGGAGCATACATGTTGGTGGCGGCGGTCATCGAAGAGCTATAGCTCTGGGCAAAAGTCATCCCATCGCAGAAAGCTGTCTGGAATGAATACTTGACCCACTCGCCAGTGTCGCCCACACCGCAAATGCTACGCAGGTAGACATCATAGTAACCCAACGGCGAGAGACCTGTAATGGTCAAATTGTTGGTATACGTAGTGGCCATCGTGCCGCTGCCACGGGTAAAGCCCGTCGTGTCGTATTCCACCTCATAGTAGGTGGCGCCGTTGTCGTTCCACAAAAGCGAAAGCTGAGTGGACGACTCGGCTATGGCGGGATTCAGCCGCACTCCCATAACACGGCAATGAGTCGGAATGCAGTCAACATGCACGGTGAAACCATCGTAATTAACACTCCCGTCCGCTTGGAATACCAGCGTAATGGGGCCGGAGGTAGATGTGAACGGGCCGAATGGGGTAAGGCTGGTTATGCCATAGTCGTTCCACAGCGAGGTACCCGAAGTGCCGGCACCGTCATAAATGGTCAGGTAGTCGTAAGTACTCTCAGTGTATGAACTGCCGCTTACCGACACCAGCGAATTGCTGTCGGCTGGCATGATTACCAACGTGGTGGTCTGGCTATTGGAATATGCATGGTCGGAACCGCCGTCATCAAATACCACGCCACCGCACATATAAATCGTGTCGGTGCTGCCTGCAACCATCGTGTAGGAATTGGGGATAGCCACAATGGGGCCTTCCCATGCTGATGTGTCGCCTGCACCGCACACCGAGCGCACCCACACATAGTAGGAAGTGCCACTGGTGAGCCCGTTAATGGTAACAAAGTTGGAGTCTATAACTGTAGTGTCGGCCGTCGGGATGGCAGTGACCAGAGTGTCGATGGCAACCTCCCATTCGGTAGATGTACCACGCTCTGTCCAACCAACCGTAATCGTGCTAACCGTATTGCCCAGAACAGCCAAATCCGTCACATGCTGACAAGAAGGTATCGTGTCGAGAGTGAAGTCGTCGAGATTGGCATACCAGTATCCTCCACCAATGGTGGTGCCGGCCATGATGGCAATATAGTTGCCGTTGCCCGTATAGCTGTCGAGCGGAACCTCATAGAGCGTCCAGTTTTCGCTGGTGACAACCACTGTGTCCACAACCTGGAAACTCGAAACCACTGCCGGGTCGGTCATCACACCCACCACCAATTCCGGCACATCGGCATAGCTGCTGTTGTTCATAGCCCAGAAGCTCAACTGCATACGGTTAATATCCAACACATTCGTGTCAATAGCAGGCAGCGTGATAATCGGGTTAATACCATCGTAGCTGTCCCACGCCCAGTACAAGCTGGCAGAACCAGTGTGAACACCATAGTAATCCACATACGGATTTTGATAGCCATTAACCGCATCGTAAGTGCGGGTCCAGCAGGGCAGGAATTCCTCGCTGTAATCTGTACCCATTCCCGAGGGAACCGATTCGAAGCCCTCGAAGTAAGGCAGGGAGTCAAGCAACAGGCAACTGGTGCGGAAAGAGAGCAGATTCGACCAGCTCGAGGTATCGCCGTCAGTACAGAAAGTGCGTACATAAACATCGTATGCCGTATTGGGAGTCAAACCGGCAATCACAGCGGTATCCACCGTAGTGGTGATTACCAAGCCTGAATCGTGCACAAAGCCTGCAGGGCCGTATTCAACCTCGAAACTGTTGTTACCGGCACCGTTCCAAACTACCACGGCACTGTCTGTAGTGATGTAATCCAGACGCACATTCTCCAAGCGGGCGCAAGGACGAATATAGTCCACCGTCAAGTCGTCAATAAACGCATAATCGTCAGTACCGACCGGGGCCATGATGGCAATATGATTACCGGTACCGTGATAAGTGTTCAGTCTCACGTGGCGTGGCTCCCAAGTGTTGGTCAGTGTCGGGTAGACTGTGGCAATCGAGGTGAAAGTAGCCGGGTTCTCGGGGTCGCTCATCACGCCCACCGAAACGGCATTCTCATAATAAGACCCGCTGGAATACATCCAGAACGAAACCTCGAGACTGTCGACAGCCGCATTCATTACAGGCAACGACACATAACTAAATGACTCATTATACGAGTACATCAACAAAGAATAGCTGCCGCTGTGGGCATAGCTGTTCACGGCATAGGGATAATCGCTATACTGGTAGTTCGTAGCCTTGTACCAGCATGCAGGTGCCTGCGGACCCGATGTGGGGAACGTCTCAAAGCCATACACAAAGGGCAGAGCCGTAGATTCACACTGGGTACGTGCCGAAACCACAGTGCTCATGGCAGTGTCACCACACAGGGCGGTAATGCGGAAATAGTAGCGTGTGTCGGGAGTCAGCGACGAGAAGACATGCGACGTAGTGGTGGCCGTTGGCTCGGCGGTCCAAGTGCTGTCGCTCTCGGTGCGGTATTCCACACCCCACGAAGTCTCCTGATAGCCGGGAGCCCACGTCAGCTCCACCTCGTTGGAATCGACACGGTCAACCACCACCACCGGACGGGCGCAAGTGGCCTCCTGCGTACAGGCAGCCACATGCAGCCGCATCACATTGCGGTATTCCGAGGTGCTGCCCCCGCTAACCGTGCTGATGTCATAAGTATTATAGTCGCTATACACACTGCGCGAAAGATTCGACTGGCTGGTAGCCTGGAAGGTGTAGGCCGTGCCGTCATAGTTGCCCGAATTGTCCACCACAGCCAAAAGCAGGTTGTACGAGCCATCGTAACTAAACGGACTGGTAAACTCAAAGTGGTTCCAACCGGTTGTGCAAACCATAGAACCCGAATAAACCAGCTGGAACGTATTGGAATCGTATGGCACAAATTCGCTGGCCAGTGAGCTGTAGTCGGTATTGGCCAAATAAATCTCGCAGTTGGTCTTGGCCGCATTGCTCGAACTGCCGGTATAATAGAAATCAATACCGCTGATGACGGTCGAACCGGCCATCTCCTCATTCAGAATCAACTGCTGGGCATACGTGTTGCCGTAGTAGTTGTTGAGGGGGAAATTATACGTATTCGTAGTGCTGGGGCTGGTAATCAGCAAAGAGTCGTGGATACTGGTGTCAAACGCCAGGCAAGGCATATGGGCGGTGGTAAAGAGCGTACTGTCCCACATACCGTTGCCCTCGTCGCACGCTGCACGCACACGGAGTTTATACTCCGTTGCAGCCGTCAAACCCACAATGGTAACGTTGGCAGCAGAGGGAGTGGCCGTGGCAACCGTCGAGTTGGTAGCCACCTCCACGCACTCCACCTCATAGCCCGACAAGGTGCCGAAGTGGGTGCCCGACAAATTCCACGTAGCGTGAACCGAACTGGTTCCCACGTTGTCCGCAATCACATTGTTCACAAATCCGCAGGCGGGACCCTCCATGCAGGAAGTGAACAGCTCGAAACCGGTATAGCCATAGTTATAGCTGCCGCCGATAAAGCGAACCGTGATAGGACCAGCCATCGAGCGGGTAAAAGGTATCACATCCGAATTGGTATTCGAACTGGAACGCCACAGCAGTGTGCCGTCGGTGCCCACACCCTCGTAAATACGCAGGCTGGCATAATAGCTATAAAGGTCAGTCGTCCCCCAGAAAGTGACAATCGAGTCCTCGCTCGAGGGGTAGATAACCAGTGTAAAGTCTGAACCAATAGTGTACTCATCATTCTCACCGCCGTCATCGTAAACCACCATACCGCAGCTGCGAACCGTGTCGGAGCCGCTCATGCCCATATTGTAATGTCCCGGAATAAAGGTTATGGGACCGGCCCAGGGACTGTAGTCGCCGCAGTTGGCGCGCACATAGGCATAATACGTGTGGCCACTTGTCAGGCCATTCAGCACCGCCGAGGTGTCGTAAGCCGACAGCGGAGTCAAACCTATGGCGGTGTCGGGATTGAACGGAAGCGTGTCGTAAATCACCTCCCAGTCGCTGGCCGTGCCATTCTCGTGCCAGCCAAGGGCAGCCCAATCCATACCCAGACTGTCAAGCCTGAGGTGGGTTGGGGTCAAACAGGAGGGTACCTCCTCGACCGTAAGGTCGTCAAGCATCAAAGTGTAGCTGCCACTGCCGACAACACGCATGGCAATGCGGTCGCCCGTGCCGCTATAGTCAGTAAAATAGACCGTATAAGGATAGTAAGAGCGGCCCCAGTTATTGCCCGATCCGGCAGTGAGGGCCACCGTGTCGACCGGCACAAAAAGCGAATCCTCCATCACACCAACCTCAAACGTAAAATTCACATTCATCACCGAGGCATAGAACGTCATCTGCAAGGTATTGATATCGTCCATCACTGGCAACGCCACAATCTCGGTCTGGCCGCTGTTGCTCTCAAACTCGAAATAGACATTGCTGTTGTGGGCATTGGAGGCATAGGAATATGCTGCCGGAAAACTGCCGGCACTGCTGCTTCCCGTGGCAACCTGCATCCAGCAGTTAGGAATCTCGCCAGTACTCAAATCTTCGAAACCGGTGGTATAAGGCACCGAGGTGCTGCCCATGCAGGCCGAGCGGAACGCACTGGCCGACGACCAGCCGCTAATACTCGTAGCGCCACAATTGGCACGGACATAAACATAGTAAAGCGTGTTGCCGGTAAGTCCGGTAACCGTATAGGTAGTATCGCTGACAAGAATGCCCGAAACCATCGAGAAGTCCGTCACCACCGTGTCCGAAATCAGCACTTCCCAACTGGTGGCGGCACCGTTCTCGTGCCAGGTTATGACAGCCTCGTCGTCAACAATGCCACTAACGACAAGGTTGTCGGGCGTGGCGCAGTACTCGCTATAGGAGCTGATACCCAGCTTCAACATGGGCAGAAACGACGTAACACTGCAGTCGTTGGGCGGCGAAGCCAGCGAATAGGCCGAGCCGTCGTTATAGCGGTAAATGGAGCGTGTCTCCGTCTTCGTGTCGCCGAGGTAAGACGGATAGTCCGAAGTGTAGGAACCCGTCCCGTCTATCACCGCAACAACCAAATCGGCCGTGTCGGCATAGGCAAACACACTGTCGAGCGGAATGTAAACCCAACCGGGGGCAAAACTCACGCTGCCCGAAAACACCTGCCGGAATTGGGAACCCGGCACCGCATCAGCCCCAGAGCTGAAACTGCCCTTGTTCACCTCAGCCATGTAAATGGTAAGGTTTCGGCTGATACTGTTGGCATCAACCCGAAAGGCAATCGTGTCGATAGTGCCGTCTATACCCACCTCGCCCGGATGGTAGATGGCCTGGGTAAAGGAATAGTTGTAGTACGCATTCGTGGGAACATACGTACTTGTCGCACTGCCCGACGACACAGTCACATTATAATGTGTCTGCGCGACGAGCACAGCCGGCATTAGCATAAATGCCAGCAAGAAAGGAATCAGAAGTTTTTTCATTTAGATTTTGAATTAATTGATACTTGTGTTCAGAATATTTTTGCAAAAGTACACATTTTTCTGTACAATTGACGGTCTCAAAAAAAAATTAATCTTAATTAACAAACAGGCCGACAGGCAAGCAGAAAAAGAGTATCTACAGCCATATAAAAAAGGTAATGAGTCATCACGGCTCATTACCTGTAGAGGGAGAACCGCTGCAGCGTCGCTCCTAATCCGTTCCTCGTACATCAACTGTTCCACACTCCTATTACAACTACTCTTGATGAATAGAAAAAGTGGACTACATCCGTATAGGAACGGCAGTATAACAAGCGGTGCGGGGGCGGCAAAACAAAGGCCGTGGGCGGCGCTGCGCGCCGCCCACGGCCGGGAGTGTGCTGGTGTTGGTTGCCGAGTGTATTGCCGTGCGGGCCGGGGGCTGGCGCATTTGCGCACTCGGGCGTTTACACATTAGCGTATCTATTCATGTGTTGTAACCCCATTTCCACCGTTCATGCGAGGTTGTTCTCCCGCTTTTTGTTCCATCGAAAATGTGCAGTTGTTCCAGACCTGGTAGAAGAACTGTCGAAGAATTGCCCAATAACTGTCGAATAACGATGGGCGTTGGTAGGGTGCAGCAACAAAAAAGGCAGGGCGGCGCTGCGCGCCGCCCTGCCGGGAATGTGTTGGTGTTAATGTGGGAGGTGTCTGTGTGATTCACACATTCACCCGTCCACACATTGACTCGTTAGCGTACTATCAGCTTCTTCACCATGTTGATGTTGTCGCCGGTGATGCGGACGAAGTAGGCGCCCTGTGCCAGGTGGTCCACTTCCATGGTCTTGACGCAGTCGTCGCTGCACTCGAGGGTCTCGGTGGCGACGGTGCGGC
>Ga0310697_10001298_pt1 | contig 29910 bp, 25 predicted proteins | sample 172DNAGHGlowgp2_FD_203883 | JGI IMG/M metagenome (GOLD analysis project Ga0310697, IMG submission 203883) | Sheep rumen microbial communities from Palmerston North, Manawatu-Wanganui, New Zealand - 1728 DNA GHGlow gp2 (v2) (version 2) | ecosystem: Host-associated > Mammals > Digestive system >... | reverse complement strand
CAGCTCTTCACCCTCACCCCCAACCCCGCGCACGGCAGCGTCACCGTCACCCTCGCCGTACAACCCTCCAATGCCACGCTGACCCTCGCCGACGCCTCCGGCCGCGAACTCCTCACCCTCAAAGCCACCGCCCCCACACTCACCATCCCCCTCGCGCCCTACCCCGCCGGCACCTACTTCCTCACCCTCCGCACCCCCGCCGCCGCCTCCACCCAGCGCTTGGTCGTCAAATAATGCAAGGCACAACAACGCGACAGCAAAAAAATAATAAATAGAAAGGATCAACCATGAACAAAGCAGCAAGCCCCGCACGCACCACCGAGGTGCGCCGACGGGGCAGGATATAAAAAACAATTGCCCCCCACACAAAAAGGTGGCAAAATAATCATTGTCAAATGAAAAAATAGTTGTAACTTTGCATCTGTAAACCGAATGTCAAGTCATGGTTGTCAGGCAGATAACCGTTGATGCTTCGTCTCTGGCAGCGGGAATGTACATTTACTCTCTCGTTGTCGATGGGCAGATAGTGGACAGCAAACGAATGATATTGACAGAATAAAACAACAACGTTATGAACAAGATTCTTTTCACCACCGTGGCAGTGCTGCTCGGACTGGCAGCCTCCGCACAGGACAGCATACCGTATCGCTCTGTGTTCGGCAACGAGGCAAGCGCATGGCATATAGCGCGGTTTATCCATACCACAGACCAAGGCGGTGCCACCACTACAGTGCTGACGGTCTTGACCGACACAACCCAAGAGCCGGAGGTGTGGCACCCGGTGACCGCCGACGGGGACACCACACTTTTCCTCATGGAGAGCAGCGACCGCTCACGTCTGTACCTGCGCTACCCGGACGACACTGTCGCGCACCTGCTCATGAACCTGAACTTGCAGACAGGCGACACGCTTCCTGTCCACTTCCGCAACGGCACCGACACCCTGGCCGTAGTGGACAGCGTGTATTACAAGGATGGCATCAAGCACCTCCGCACCTCGTTGACCCTGGCATTCAGCGGCTATGTGGGAGTCAAGGCACCCAACGACACAACCCACAACGAAACACAGGTCGAGGTGCCCGTTCCGCTGACACTCATCGAAGGCGTGGGACCCAACTGGGGATTGGACTACGGCAGGGAAAGCCTTGACACCATCCTTGCCGTCAGTCCGCTACTGCTGTGCCACTTCAGCGACTCGGCAAGAAACTTTCACCAGCATGTGGACACCGACTATCCCCGACCCGACGGTTCCGACAACGACTCCTGCACATTAGAGTACATCCGCTACAAATCGGTGTTCGGGAAAGAAGAAAGCGTCTGGTATACCGTTTGGGCTGCAAATGTCATTGACGCAGGGGACGCATATACAACTGTTTTGAGATATTCGTCAGATTCATCTGTTCATGAAACTGCATGGCATGCAATAACAAAAGACAACGATACAATTCTGTATCTTCGCGAAACACGTGACCATTCAAAGCTGTACGAACGAGCGTATGGCGACAGCACCGAATACTTAATCATGGATTTAAATGCCCGACAGGGGGACTCTTTTATTTTTCATCAGCCAAATGGTGACCAGTCTTGCACAATTGACTCCATCTGTTCCATAGATGGAGTAAAATACATCATCACAAATCCATTTATTGTGTATCCCGATTATGCTCTCTATAGTGAAAATTTTTGGGAGCCCTTAGTATTCATCGAAGGGGTTGGCCCCATCTGTGGTTACGAAGGATTCATCATATATCAATGTTGTTGCACGCCCATAATGATTTGCTGCTACAAGGATAACCAAAGAGTATTTCACAACAGAAATGTCGCCACATGGGGATATCAAGACGATACCTGTATCGTTCAATACCAGTGGCAAAGCATCATTCCTGTATCAGGAGATAGTGTTGTTGTCCAACCCAATCCTGTTACTGATCATTTAACAATAAGCAACCTGCCCCAAGGGTCTAAAACCATTATACTGCAAGACATTCATGGCCGGACATGGTGTTCCGCCAACACTGATGGGGAATCGGTAAAAATAGACCTATCCAACCTGCCTAACCAGATATACTTTCTGCACATCAAATCAGAAGGACAAGATATAACCAAGAAAATCATCAAGCTATGAAAAAGACTATTCTCACCACCGTGGCAGTGATGCTCGGACTGGCAGCCTCCGCACAGGATAGTGCACGATACAATTCTGCACTTGTGCCTGGTACAAAATGGTACGAGGTATTTATTGGACAAGAACCGGGACATGAGAGCATCGGGGAGGCATACGCTGGCTTGACAATAGATACAACTACTATACTTGTTGGCAACGCCGAGTATCATATTGTAAACAAAAGATACTCTTCTGACTTTTGTATATACAGTCCTGTTGCATGTCTTAGAGAAACCGAGGATCACAGCAAGATTTATGGACGATTCTTTCACGTTGAAGATGACTACACCAATCTGTCGGATGAGGTTCTACTTATGAATCTTGAACTAAATGTCGGTGATACTTTTGAACTAAAAGACCAGATTTATGCATTATTACACTCGTCCGATTCTCCGAAGAAGGCTGTGGTCGACAGCGTATATTATCAGGATGGATTGAAACATGTGCGGTTTGCAAGTTTCCGCTCCATAGAACAGGACGAATGGGAACGTACCTTCGAAATGCCATATGATCCGGAAGGAATACTCAATCGATTTACCAAGCATGCCGCGTTTGAATTCATTGAAAGCATAGGATGTACATGGGGCTATAGCTACTATGCGGAAGAATTCTTTCCTCCTTTCCAACATGTTATGTCGCGATTACTCTGTTTCTATCGCAATGACGAATTAATATACACCCCTTGGGAAGACAGAGACGATTTGATATGTATTATGTGTAATACTCGGGATGATATTGACACTGCGGATACTCAAAGCCATATAGAGGCTTTTCCAAACCCTGTCATGAATTATTTGACCTTGTCTCAGATGCCATACGGTGAGAAAACAATACTTGTTCAGGATATTAATGGCAGAACATGGCAACTCATCAAGACTCGGGAGGAATCAATACAAATTGACATGACACGCATGCCTCCAAAAATATATTTGCTTAGGATCAAGAATGACAAGAACAACATCACAAAAAAAATTATAAAGTACTGATATGAAAAAGATACTCTTTGCAATTGTTTTGACTATGTCGGTCTCATGCATGTCACAAACAACACAGGATGCAAGTAATGGCTATTATTATCCGCCAAAAGGAATTATTCGGTTTCTACTTGCTTTTGCTGATGTTAATAACGATCCTTGCAGTGAAGTTATTCATGGCTGGAATGCAGGGGAACTACCTCGATACAAAGATAGTTTGATTGATATTGTTTCCAGTTCCAATATGCAATATGGAATTTCCCGTTACTACCAACAAGCAAGCTTTGGCAGTTTAACAATAATTGGAGATTATTGTAGTCAAATGTTGACATTCAACTACAATAGTTTTAGCAATATTCCTACTATTCAATTGCGTACAATATCCCATCAATTAGATTCTATTTTTGCTAACAACAGTACCACCGAACATGGGTATAGACTATCTGATTTTGATAAATGGAATTTACTCTCAGACATATATGTATTAGACACCTTTTCAGCGGGACAAATACATAGACTTGGTTGTGGTTGTATGGAGACGTAACAAAAAGTTTAGAAATGAGAGAGCAGATTGTCGGAGGAGGACGGTAATCCCCTCCCTTTGCACACTCAAGCATCTACACCGAAGCTAATGGCTGCGAACCTCTCACACTCCCCGTCACCTCACACAAGTTCTCCATCCCCTTGGCCAAGTACCCCGCCGGCACCTACTTCGTCACCCTCCGCACCCCCTCCGGCTCCTCCACCCAGCGGCTGGTCATTGAAAACTAAAAGGTAAAAACTAAAAACTAAAAGGAATTGCTTCTGCAATAAGCCAACACGAATTGCCATGTAATGTGCCATGAATTAATGGGCGTTAGATGGTAATTCATGTTTAACATGGACTTTTTGATTAATGCACGCTCCGCGTGCGACATACCCCTGCCCCTCTCAAGAGCAAGCATACCCCGGCCTTACGGCCACCCCTCTCAAGAGGGGACGCTGACGCAGTCTATTGTATCCCACATGTATATGCGTTGTAGAATGCAACCTGCTACCGCGACATCCCCTTTTTAAAGGGGTACGGCGAAGCCGGGGGGTATGCCAACTGCCGCTTCTTTTATTCAAACACAAATTGCCATGTAATGTATCATGAATTGTTATGTTTTGTTGATACGTTGATATGATGGTATGTTTAATGAGAGCCGGATAAACTTATCAACTTATCAACGACCAACAATACCTCCCCCCAACTTCACCCAATCGTTCTTGCATTGCTCTTTTACCTGACGGCTGGGTTATGGGGAAGAATCCGCGCGATTGGTATTTGCCGTAATAACCGCCGGGGTCTAATGGAGGGGCAGTGTACTGTACGTACCGCATGCCCAGTCAACCTGCCCTAGAAAACACAACAGGCAATGCGCCGCCGCCAGGACGCTGTGCCTTCGCTCGGTAAACCACAGTTGTCCCCCAGTTATTCGGCAGTTCTTCGATCTCCGATAGAATAACTGCAGAAGAAGTGGTGAGGAATGACGGAAGAAGGAGCGGTGCGGCAACGGCGCATGTACAGGCCGGGGGCCGACGGAAAAGCAAAGCCGGGCGGTGGCTCGGCCACCGCCCGGCTAAATTGGCCGGGGCAGAGGGGTCCGGTTAGATGAGGCCCTTGCCTGCCTTGAACTTGGCAGCCTTCTTTGCGGCAATTTTGATTTTGGCGCCGGTGCGGGGGTTGCGGCCGGTGCGGGCAGGACGCTCGGTGACATCAAATGTGCCAAAGCCCACAAGGGTAACTTTTTCTCCTTTGGCGAGTTGCTCTTTCACAACATCGACATAGGCATTCAGTGCGTTGCCGGCGTCGACTTTGGTCATACCGGCTTTCTCTGCCATTGCAGCAATCAATTCGGTTTTGTTCATGGTGATAATTTTAACAGGTTAATACAACATTATTTTACGGCTGCAAATATATGCTTTTTTTTTTATTAGTTGTATTCTTTTTGTTTTTTTTTTTGTGTTAAAAAAAAGTCCGGTTTTTAATACACTATTTTCCAGCCTGTTATATTACAACCACGGAGAAATTCGGCAATACTCATGGCTTTCTTGCCGCTGATTTGGAGACGCAAAAGGCTTATAAAACCACCGTTTACACCGATTTTTGCATAGGTTTTGCCGTCGGTGGACAGCACGCCGGGGGCAGTGTCGGGGGCGGGTTGGAAGGTCACTTCGAACAGCTTAAAGCTGTGGACGGTGCCTGCGGTGTCAGCCAGCTGCATGGTGGCGGCGGGATAGGGTGAGAGGCCGCGCACCAGGTCGGCTATGCGGCGGCCGTCCATACGCCAGTCGACGGCGCAGTCGGGTTTGAAGATTTTGGGGGCCGGGGGCTGGTCGTCGCCGGTGGGTTGGGGACGGGGTTTGAGGGTGCCGGCGACCAGACCCTGGATGGTTTGGACCACGAGGCGGCTGCCCATTTGCGCCAGCCTGTCGTGGAGGGTGCCGGCGGTGTCGTCGGGGGCGATGGGTGTGGATTGCTGCAGGAGCAGGGAGCCTTCGTCGATGCGCTCGTTGAGCATGAAGGTGGTGACGCCCGTTTGGGTGTCGCCGTTGATGATGGCCCAGTTGATGGGGGCTGCACCGCGGTAGCGCGGCAGGAGCGAGGCATGGAGGTTGAAGGTGCCCATGGGGGGCATGGCCCATACGCTTTGGGGCAGCATGCGGAAGGCGACGACGAAGAAGAGGTCGGCCTGCCAGTCGCGGAGCTGTGACTGGAAGAGGGGGTCGCGCAGTTTTTCGGGCTGCAGGAGGGGCAGGCTGTTGTCGAGGGCGAACTGCTTGACGGGGGAGCAGGTCATTTTGAGGCCGCGGCCGGTGGGGCGGTCGGGCACGGTGACGACGCCGGCCACCTGGTAGCCTGCATCGAGGATGGCACGGAGGGAGGTGACGGCAAAGTCGGGGGTGCCCATAAAGACTATTTTCATGATGTGGTGTTTTGGGGGATTAGTTGGCTTGCGGTTGTTAGCGGACGCGGATGCGCATGCCCGATTTGAAGCGTTCCACGTCGGGGTTGAGTTGGCGCAGGCGGTCGGCGGTGGTGTGGTTGCGTTTGGCCAGGTCGTCGAGGGTTTCGCCTTTTTTCATGGTGGCGTAGAGGGGTTTGCCCGAGCGGCGGGGCTGCTCGGCTTCTTCGGGCACTATGCTTTTGTCGGCCTTGTAGGCCAGGGCTTCGCCTTTGGTGGGCTTGCGGATGCCGAAGTAGGTTTTGTCGAGGTAGAGTTTGCGTGTGCGGAGGGAGTAGTTGGAAAAATCCAGTATCCACTCGGGGTCGAAGGGTTCGTACTGGAAGCGCACCTCGAAGTGGAGGTGGGGGCCGGTGGAGCGGCCGGTGCTGCCGCCCAGTCCCAGCACTTGGCCTGCGGCGACCACTTGCATGGGTTTGACGTTGATTTTGGAGAGGTGGCCGTAGACGGTTTCAAGGCCGTTGTAGTGGCGCACCACGACGAGGTTGCCGTAGGCGCCCATGGGGCGCGCTATGCGCACCACGCCGTTGAAGGCGCAGTGGACGGGTTCGCCCATGCGCAGCCGTATGTCGACTCCGCGGTGGGGGCGGTTCCACCGCCAGCCGTAGGGGGAGGTGATGATGTTTTTGACGGGGAAGCAGAAGCGTTCGTTGTCTTTGAGCAGGCGGATGGTTATTTCGTCGGGCAGGGAGTCCATGGAGAGGTTGACGAGGCGGACGTGGGCGCCGGAGAGGTTGCGTCCGTACCACAGGGAGGAGGGCGGCGGGAGGGTGGAGTTGTACATGACGTCGATGAGTTCGTCGCCGGCGGCCAGGGCGGTGTCGATGGCGTTGGGTTGGGGTTCGGGCTCGTGGATTTCGAGTGCCGGTCGGCCGGGCTTGGCGTTGGGTTTGGCGGGTGAGGCCTGTTTGCGTGCCTGGGCCTGCCCTTCGCGTATGCGGGCGCGCAGGAGGGAGTCGTAGTAGCTTTCCTTGGCGGGCTGCTGGGCGGAGAGGGTGCCGGCAAGGGTGAGGAGGAGGATGAGTATTTTGAGCCGGCGGCGCAGACGGCCGACGGGTATGCCGAGCATTTCGCGGTATTTGGCCACGGTGCGGCGGGCTACGGGGTAGCCTTTGCCGGTGAGCAGGGCGGCGAGGGCCTCGTCGGAGAGGGGCTGGCGCTTGTCTTCGGCATCGACGGCGGCCTGCAGTTCGCGGCGCACGGCCTCGGTGGAGACTTCCTCGCCCTGGTCGTTGACTATGGATTGGGAGAAGCATTCCTTGAGGAGGAAGGTGCCGAACTCGGTTTGGACGTATTTGCTGTTCACCACGCGGGAGATGGTGGAGATGTCGTAGCCGGTGAGGGATGCCACGTCTTTTTGGAGCAGGGGTTTGAGGTCGGCGGTGTCGCCGGTGAGGAAGAAGCGGTATTGTTTTTTGAGTATGGCCTGCATGACGCGCATCAGTGTGGTGTGGCGCTGCTGGAGGGTGTCGACAAGGAGGTCGGCGCTCTCGGTTTTGGAGCGGAGGAATTCGAGGGTTTCTTTGTCGGCCGGTGTGGGTTGGGCGTTGGCGCCGAGTTGCCGGAGCATTTCCTGGTAGTAGGGGGCTTTCTGCAGCTGGGGGAGGAAGCGGTCGTTGAGGGTGAGGGCGAGGGTGTCGGCGTGGCGTGTGACGGTGAAGTCGGGTATGATGTAGCGCGACTGGTGGGGTTCGTCGTCGACGGCGCCGGGTTTGGGGTTGAGTCGGCGGATGCGCGCTATGGCGGCGTGGAGTTGGTCTTCGGTGAGGGAGAGTTCGTCCATGACGCGACTGTAGTTGTGGCGTGCAAAGGGTTCGAAGCAGCGGTCGACCACTTGGGTGGCCCAGCGGGTGTCGTCGTCGCGGTCGGGGGCGCGGTGTAGCTGTAGGGAGAGGCACTCCTGCAGGTTGCGGGCGGCGATGCCGGGGGGGTCCATCTGCTGGACGATGTGCAACACTTCCTCCATCTCGCCGACGGACACTTCGAGGCCTTGCGTGAAGGCCATGTCGTTGGCCAGGAGGTCGAGGCTGCGGCTGATGTAGCCCGCGTCGTCGAGGCTGCCGACGAGTTGCTGGGCTATGGTTTGCTGGCGGGGGGTGAGGTTGCGCATGGAGAGTTGGTCCATGAGGTGGTCAAAGAAGGATTCTTCGGATATGAAGACGGCCTCGTGTGCGTCCTGGTTTTTGTCGCGTTCCTGCCGTTCGCGGTAGCTGTAGTCGTCATCGTCGGTGTCGGCGCAGAGCATGTCGTAGGCGGGGGTGGCGGTGTCGGGGAGGGGTTCGAGCATGTCGTTGCCGGCGGTGGAGACTTCGAGGACGGGGTTTTTTTCCACCTCCTCTTTGAGACGCTGCTCCAACTCCATGACGGGCATTTGTATCAGTTGCATCAGCAGCAGTTGCTGGGGCGACAGTTTCTGCTGCATTTTCATGGTTTGGTGTTGTCCGCTTTTCATGTCGATGTGTTTGAGGAGGGTGATATGTGTGCAATAACTGCCTTTTGGCAGTTTTATTATTCCTGCGGCTGAAAAAAGTTGTCTTTGAAGTTGAGGAGGTATACTGTGCCCGTGGCGCGGGTGACGGCGGTGTAGAGCCAGCGCAGGTATTCTTTGTCGATCATTTCGTCGGTGAGGTAGCCTTGGTCTATGACGACGGTGTTCCACTGGCCGCCCTGGGTTTTGTGGCAGGTGAGGGCGTAGGCGAACTTTACCTGCAGGGCGTTGAAGTAGGGGTTTTGCTTCAGCGCGCGGAGGCGGTCGTGGCGGTTGGGGAGGTCGGCATAGTCTTCCATGACGGCGTCGAAGAGTTGCTGCGACTGGGCAGGGGTGAGCGAGGGGGATTCGCTGTGGAGGGTTTCGAGAAGGAGTTTGCAGTCGTGGGCAGGGAGGTCGGGATAGTCGACAAAGCGGAGGGTGGCATCAGCGAAGTGGAATCCATAGAGTTCCTGGTGGTTGCGCAGGCTTTGCACCTCGGCTATGTCGCCATTGGCTATGAAGCCTATGCCGCTTTCGGGTTCGAGCCAGTAGTAGTTGTTTTTGACTACCATGAGGTAGTCGCCGGCGTTTACTTCCTCTTCGCGGAAGAGGATGCGGTTGCGGATTTCCTGGTTGAAGAGGTTGGCGCGCTTGTTGCTGCGGGTGATGATGACCATTTGCTCTATGCCGTGGTGGTTGTATTCGCGGTTGAGCACCTCTTCGAGGTCGGAGCCGTGAAGGCGCAGCACGTCGGGGCAGCCTTCGAGGTCGAAGAGGGGCATGGACGGGGCACTGTCGGGCGCGAGGAGGGCTATCTGGCGCCGGAGGAGGGTGGCGTTGAGCAGGATGCCCGAGAGTTGCTGTTGCCTGACCACTTCGGTGAGTTCGCTGTGGTGCAGGGTGAGGCGAAGGACACCGGTAAGGTAGCCGATGTCGAGTGCCGGGCTTTGGCTGGAACCCACCGGGGGGAGCTGGGCAGTGTCGCCGATGAACATGAGGCGGCAGTGGTTGCCCTCGCCAACGTAGTCCACCAGGTCTTCGAGCAGGTTGTGCTGCTCGGCCCCATAGTCGCTCCCCTGGCCTATCATAGAGGCTTCGTCGACAATGAAGAGTGTGTAGGAGTGTTTGTTGAATGCCCGGGCCATGTGCATGGTGCCGGTGCCGTCGGTGGCGGTTTGGTAGATTTTGCGGTGTATGGTGAAGGCGGGCTGGCCCGAGTAGGCGGCCAGCACTTTAGCGGCCCGGCCCGTGGGGGCCAGCAGGAGGGTTTTGATGTGCAGGGCAGGCGCCGACCGCACCAGGGCGCTGACCAGTGTGGTCTTGCCGGTTCCGGCATAGCCGCGCAGAAGGAACGCCGCCGCGGGGTCGGGGTCGAAGAGGAAGCGCACCATCTCCTCGCAGGCGGCCACCTGCATGGCTGTGGGGTGATGGGGGAAGTGGGACAGGATATGGTTTACTACTCGCTGCATGGCGCCTATGTAGCAAAAGGGGAAATCCGCCCACACTGGCGAATCTCCCCTTTGTTAGCTTGATATGGGGTTATTACTCGGCCTCGGGGGCAGGAGCGACATCGGTGGCCACGGGAGCGGCTGCCGGAGTTACGCTTTTGGCTGCCGTCACATCAACCTCGGTGTTGATGGAGGCCTCGCCGCTGTGGCGCGGGATGGTCAGAGTGGCTGCCAACGAGAGAACCAACAGAGCGATGGCCAGTCCCCAGGTGATTTTTTCTATCGTTTCGGTAGTCTTGCGGACACCAAGCACCTGGTTGGGGGCAGAAAAGTTGGCGGCAAGGCCACCACCCTTGGAGTTCTGGACCAATACGACAAGTGCCAGGGCGACACACACAAGCATGATAAGGATGACAATAAAAGTGTACATTGTTGTTTGTTTGTTGTTATTATAATTACTTACTTTTTAATTTCTGTTCATCTTTGCCTTTATTTCAGCAATTCGAACTGCAAAAGTACTACTTTTTTCGGGATTATTGACCATTAATTTTTCATAGACGGCGAGAGCCTGCTGGAACTTTCCCTGTTTTTCGAGTATAACAGCAAGAGTTTCAGTTTCTAAGAAATCTGATGGAAGAATGCTTTTTTTAGCAAGTTCCTGCACCGACACGTCGTTGAAAGCATCGGTTTCGGCCACGATTCCACCGTCGTTTTCGAGAAAATTGGACAGGATGACGCTCTTGGGGGCGGTTTTGAACGAGACCTCCTGGTACTCGTTTATTTCCTGCATGATATCAAAGTCTGCCGGTTGCGGAGCCTGGGGGGCGACCGTCGTGGTCGGGGAAGCGGGGACCTGGGGCTGAGGGGGCAGTGGAGGTGGTGGAGGGGGCTGGATGCCGTCGCGCAACTGGCTATACAGGCGGCCGGCGTCCTGCACGTAGAGCGACACCGTGGGCAACGACTGCTTTTCCCACAAGGGCGCACCGTTGGCCTTGTCGGCCAGGAGCGAGAGCACTTGCAGCAGGGCGCTGTAGGGGTGGCTGTCACGTTCGCGGCGCAAGGCATCCCACTCGTCGGGCGTGATGCTGCCCGGATGGTCCAATAGGTTGCAGAAACTCTTTTTATCCATATATCTTGACAAGTTTTTACGTCACTAATTGCGAATGCAAAAGTACGGCTTTTTTTTGAACTGGTGAAAAAACAAATAATTTATAGCCACACTATCGTGAATATCAACCACATATTGACAAATCACGCATGCGGGTGCAACTTTTTTCTTGCCAATCAAAAAAAAGTTCGTACTTTTGCAACTCCAAAATTGAAGAAAAAATGAAGAGAACGTTTCAACCATCACGCAGAAAAAGAGCTAATAAGCACGGATTCCGCCAAAGAATGTCCACCGCCAACGGGAGACGCGTTTTGGCCGCACGCCGCAGAAAAGGCAGAAAAAAACTGACTGTCTCTGACGAGCGCTAATGAGGGAAAAACCCGAATCCAAGCATAGACTCTTTGCAAAGAGAGAAGAAGTATTGTAGTGCAGTACTTCTTTTTTTTACCCGTAAGCCGAGGGCAAGCCAAGCGGCTCCGGGCCGGACAACACAATTCACCCCCCTATTATGAAAAAGAAGAAAGAACAGCCCATTCTTGAGGACATCACGATAACCGACATCGGAGCCGAAGGCAAAGCCATTGCCCGCGTGGACAGCATGGTGATTTTCGTCCCCTTCGTAGTGCCTGGCGACGTGGCCGACATAAAAATCATAAAGAAAAAGAAAAGCTATGCCGAAGGCCGAGCCGTTGCCATCAAGCACTACTCCGACAAGCGCTCCGAGCCACAATGCCCCCATTTCGGCACCTGCGGAGGATGCCGGTGGCAAAACCTAAACTATGCCGAGCAGCTGACAGCCAAACAGCAGCAGGTGCGCGACAACTTTGAACGCCTGGGGCACATAGACTGTTCGGGCATGCAGCCCATCTGCGGCTCGGAACAAATCTTCGAATACCGAAACAAGCTCGAATACACCTTCTCCTCGCGCGCATGGCACGACCAGCCACCCACCGCCGAGGCCAGCCCCGACCCCGGTGCCCTCGGATTCCACATCCCCACCCTCTTCGACAAAGTGCTGAACATTGAGCACTGCGCCCTCCAGCCCCCACTCAGCGACCAAATACGCCTCGCCGCGCGCGACTATGCCATCGCCCACCAACTGCCCTTCTACGACATCCGCAACCACACCGGCTGCCTGCGCAACCTCATCATTCGCAACACCGCCGACGGGCAGTGGATGGTCGTCCTGGTCATAGCCGAATACCATGCCGGCTGGGAAGGACTGCTGGAACACCTGCGCGACACCTTCCCGCAAATCACCTCCCTCCAATACATCCTCAACAACAAATTCAACGACTCCTACACCGACCTCCCCTCCACCCTCTTCTCAGGGCAGGACAACATACGGGAAACCATGCCCGGATACAACAACAGCCAACCCCTCCACTTCACCATCCGGCCCCAAACATTCTACCAGACCAACTCGCGCCAAGCCCAGCGGCTATACTCCTTCGTGGCACAATATGCACAGCTCTCCCCCTCCGACACCGTCTACGACCTCTATACCGGCACCGGCACAATAGCCCTCTTCCTCGCCCACATGTGCCGCCAAGTCATCGGCATCGAATACGTAGAAGACTCCATCGCCGCCGCACGGCAGAACGCCGCCGACAACCAGCTGCCCAACACACGCTTCTTTGCTGGGGACATGGCCAAAGTACTCACCCCCGAATTTGTCGCCCGGCAAGGGCGTCCCGACGTGGTAGTCACCGACCCCCCACGGGCCGGCATGCACGAAAAAGTGGTGGAACAGCTCCTCGCCATGCAACCCCGAAAAATCGTCTACGTAAGCTGCAACCCCGCCACACAGGCCCGCGACATCAGCCTGCTTGCCCCACGCTACAAGGTGGGACGCATCCAGCCGGTAGACATGTTCCCACACACACAACACGTCGAAAACGTGGCCGAACTCATCCTTCTCCCCTGAGCTTACACCCCTGTCGCATACTTTTTTCACAAAAAAAGTCACCATATTAAAAAAAAGTGCTATCTTTGCATGTTGTATCCCTGCATGTTGCAGCCCGTTACGACTATTGTAATAATTTGATAATAAATAAATAATAAAGAATAAACTAATAAATTTTCACACGATGAAGAAAACATTATTAAGTCTGTTATTGGCCGTTGCTTTCATGCCCTTGGCACTTGCACAAGACAACACACAGCGTATCATCAGCACAACCAGCGCCACCGCATGTGGCAGCTACGAATGGTCTGCCAACGGCCAAACATACACCACCGACACCGTGGTCTACTACATCAACCCCACCGACGACACCCTGTTCGTCCTCAACCTAACCATCAACACCCCCTACACCCACACCCAAAACGTCACCGGCACACGCTGCACCTACCAGTGGCGCGGCAACACCTACAACCAGTCAGGCCTCTATAGCGACACAGTTGAAGGCAACACCGCCACCGGCATTTGCGACAGCGTATTCCACCTCAACCTGACCCTCTCCCCCACCGAATACGACAACACAACAGTGCACGCCTGCGGCAGCTACATCTGGCACGGCGACACCTGCTACAACACCGGCATCTACTACGACACCACCATCGCCGACGGCTGCACACACATCGATGTGCTCAACCTCAACATCGTCTCCACAATCAACGTAAATGAAACCGTTGAGAACTGCGGCAACTACACCTGGCACGACAGCACCTACACCACCACCGGAAACTACACCTACGCCATCATCGACACCGCCAGCGGCTGCGACACCATCCACCACCTCAACCTCACCATCAACATCGACACCGCCGCCATAGTAAACGACTCGGCCTGCGGCTCCAAAACCTGGCGCGGCAACACCTACACCGCATCCGGACTCTACACCGTGCTCGACACCAACCGCACCACAAACTGCATCACCCTCCACACCCTCTCCCTCAACATCAAAACACCCCGCACCCCTGAAAAAGACACCGCCATCACAGGGTGCAACGGTGCACTCTTCACCATCAGCAGCCTCGTCGGCACCACCATCAAACGCTTCACCGACAACACCAACTTCGACACCACCATCATCGACCACCGCTGGGCAAGATGCTACGACAGCACCATACACATCAACGTCACCATCCACAAATCCGGCTACGACACCACCTACGTCAAAGCCTGCGACAGCTTCTACTGGGATCTCAACAAAGTCACCTACTACAAAACCCCGACCAGCGCACCCAAATATGCCTTCGCCACCGACACCTTCGGCTGCGACAGCATGATGACCCTCATGCTCACCATCAAAAAAGCCCCCATCATCTCCGCCATCAACGGTGAGTGGAACCTCCAGGCCGGCGAAACCGCAGTCCTCTATCCCACCTGCACCTCCGGCGCATCATACAAATGGACCTACGGCAACCAGACCTCATCCGCCGACACCCTCCGCATCCCCAACGTGCAAGGCAACATCGACGTAGCCCTCGAAGCAACACTCAACTATCCCGCCGACGGGTTTGCCTGCCATGACACCAGCTGGATAACCATCGTCACCTTCGTAGGAATCGACAACACCGACGCCGCCAACGTCACCCTCTACCCCAACCCCACCGTAGGACAGCTCAACATCGAATGTGCCGACGCCATCAGCCAGGCCGTCGTCTACAACATCCTTGGCCAGCAAGTAGTCGCCAAGCAAAACCTGGGCAGCAAAACCGTCCTCGACCTCACCTCGCTGCCCAAAGGCACCTACACCCTCAACCTCACGCTCCAAAACGGACAGAGCGTCATCCGCAAGTTCATAATCACCAAATAATGCATCCGCATAACAACACAAAAAGCGTCCTGCACACGACTGCCGGACGCTTTTTTCATAAAGCCCTCGCCACCCTGCGGCTCATGCCCCTGGCAGCTGTGCTCCTGCCGGCCGCCTGCCACCGCCCCGACACACCAGTCAAACTGCAGGGCGAAGCACAAGGCACCTACTACAACATCGTCTACTACGACCCCCAGCACCGAAACCTAAAACCCCAAATCGACTCGCTGCTCCACGACTTTGACCTCACCGCCTCGCTCTGGGAACAAAACTCCACCATACGCCAAGCCAACCGCCACGAAAACCCACCCGCCAACGCCACCTTCCAAAACCTGCTGGACCGCTCCCTACAAATGGAGGAATACACCCAAGGCGCCTTCAACTGCAAAATAGGCACACTCGTAAACCTCTACGGCTTCGGATTCAAAAACCGCGAAGACGTCACCGACCGCCAAATCGACAGCCTCCTCCACCTCATACAGCAAGGCACCTGCCGCATAGACCACTCAGGCGACACCGCCCGCATCCTCCTGTCGCCCGGCATCGAACTCGACTTCAACGCCATAGCCCAAGGCTACGCCGTAGACCTCCTTGCCCAAATGCTCGACCGCCACGCCATCAACAACTACCTCATCGACGTGGGAGGCGAAGTCATAGCCAAAGGCAGCAAACCCGACGGCACCCACTGGACCGTAGGAATAGAACGGCCCGCCAAAAACAAATACAGCACCCAGGAAATCGAAACAGCCATCGCCCTCCGCAACCAATCCGTCGTCACATCGGGCAGCTACCGCAAATACTACGAACACAACGGCACGCGCTACTCCCACACCATCGACCCCGCCACCGGGCGCCCGGTCAGCCACACACTCCTTAGCGTATCCGTCGTAAGCTCCGCCGCCTGGTATGCCGACGCCATGGCCACCGCCTTCATGGTAATGGGATTAGACAAAAGCCTCCAATTCATACAAAACCATCCCGACAACCCCGACATCCAAGCCGTCCTCTTCATCTACGACGACCACGGCACCTACAAAACACACGCCACACCCGCCTTTCAAACCCTGATAACACAATAAAAACACACGCACAATGAAATCAATGACAGGATATGCCAAACGGCAATGCAGCACCGAAAAACAGAAATACACCGTCGAGATAAAAACCCTCAACAGCAAAACCCTCGACATATCGGCCAAAATCCCGGCCACACTCCGCTCCCGCGAACTCGACATCCGCAACCTCCTCAACCCCTTAGAGCGCGGCAAAATCGACATCATCATAACCGAAGAAAACGCATCCGAATCAGCCACCCACCTCAACAGCGAACTCGTAGCCCAAAGATACGCCGAAATCAGCCAAACAGCCAACCAGCTAAACCTCACAACCGACAACCTGCTCCAAACCCTGCTCGCCATGCCCGACGTATGGAATACCGACGAAAACAGCGACATCACACCCCAAGAATGGGCAACCATAGCCCAAACCATAAGCCAGACAGTGGCCGACGTGGACAGCTTCAGGCAGCAGGAAGGCGAAATACTCAAACACGACTTCGTAAAGCACATCAACCTCATAAGCCAAAAACTCCAGGCAATACCCCAATACGAAACCGAACGCATCGACACCGCAAAAGAACGCATACACCGCTACTTTGCCGAAACCGCAATCAAAGAAATCGACCCCAACCGCTTTGAGCAAGAACTCATCTACTACCTCGAAAAGCTCGACATCACCGAAGAAAAAATACGTCTGGCCAAACACATAGCCTACTTTGTCGACACAATGGACAACGAGGAAAGCTGCGGCAAGAAACTGGGTTTCGTGGCACAGGAAATGGGACGCGAAATCAACACCACCGGCTCCAAGGCCAACCACGTTGAAATACAAAAAATCGTGGTAGAAATGAAAGACGAGCTCGAAAAGATAAAAGAACAGCTGGGCAACATACTCTAACACACCCCGCGGCACCGCACCGCCAAAACAGGCCCGGTGCAAGACCCCGCCAAGACCCATCCGCAGGCCAACCCGCAACGCGACCCAGCCGGCCGCCCACGGGCGGGAAAACCCTAAGCCGACCTCAAGCCGCTCCCTATTCGCACGTTGCAGAACAGTTATACCACAGTTACTCTACATTGATCGAACAACTGTGGTATAACTGTAGAACAACTGATGAAAAAAAAGCGGTTGGACAACGGCTCAGCAAGGCACAACAACCGGGGGAAAGCCGTTTGGCCGCTGACACCGGTGGGAGGCAGGCACCGACATGCGGCTGCCGCGGGGAGACAAAAAGAAAGCGGGATGCCGACGGCATCCCGCTTTACTATTGTGGTGTGCTAATTAGCTTAGCGAACAATCAGCTTCTCAACTTTGGTGAAGTTGTCGTTGGTGATGCGGACAAAGTAGGCACCCTTGGCGAGGTTGCTGACGTTGATGGTCTGGTTGGCCTCGGCGTTGATGCTCTGGTTGTAGACCACACGGCCGCTCATGTCGATGAGCATGCAGTTGACCATACCGGTAACACCTTCGATGTTCAGGTTGACCATGGAGGTGGCGGGGTTGGGCTGGAGGTTCATGCGGACACCGGCAGCAGCGGGATCAATCGAGATAGGCTGGCCTTCGGCAAAGACAAACTTGATAGTGTGTTCGCTTTGCACATCGACAAATCTGTACTGATAGACCCAGATATGGGATTGATTGTCATACTCAGCGATGAGGTTGGGGTCGCCTTCCTCAGTGTCTTCGTTCCAGGGCTGAACCTCAACACCGTCAACAAGAACGGATTTAACGGTGCACCAGGTAGCAGTGCTGGCCACAAGAGTAGCAGTGGAACCCTCAACAGGAGTGATGGTCTGGCCGCAAACCTCATTGCCACCGTAAGCAACGGTACCGAAATCAGTACTGTCGCATTCAACGTTGATGTTTACACGGTTGACAGCCTGGGCAGGACCAACAAGGATACGAATCATAGGATTGTATTCGTAATACCAGGAAGCGAAAGTGCTGGATTGACCGGTTCCACCATAGGAAGGATCGTTGAAGTAGTTCTGATATTGGGACATCGGGAAGTAGGATCCATATTTGGCGGTAGACTCGTTGTTGCGGAAGTAGATGATGGTGTCGTATCGGTCGGGACGAGAGGGCGAAGCGATGCGGTAGTAACCGTGAGACTCTTGAGCCACTCCAAAGTAGCTATCCTCTTCCATGCTGTAGCCAACACGATAGGTGGTGTTGGGTTCGAGAGCGGGCTGCTCGGGGAAGTTGATGACTACGGTATGGTAGTTGCCGGGTTCGAGATAGCCGGCGACGTCACGGCCAATAATGGTAGAGTCGTTGACATCTTGTTCGGTGATTTCCTTCACATTGGCACCGGTGAGGATGGAACGGAATCCCACGCTGCCACCGTCGTATTCGTCATACTGGAGGACGCTGGAGATGCGGGAACCAGTGCTGTGGTAACCTTTGACGGGAGAGGCAACGAGTTCGACGCCACGGATAACCCAACCCTCAGGGACATTGGCATCGGTGGTGTAGCGGGTAGTGACAGTGTAGCCGGCTTTGTAGAATTTGACTTCATCCGGGTCATCGGTTACGTACCAGCTGTTTCCACTCTGGATATAGCCAAAGGTCCAGATGTTGGAGGGGAGGTAAACCAGGACACCATTGTCATGGCCCCAACGGTAAACACCATTCTCGTTACCGGTAACTCTGTAGTACATGGTGTCGAAAGTGAGGTTGACAGTACTGTTGCCAACGGTGGCATACATATAGTTGTCGCCGAGGGTGCTGGTGGGGAGGTCAACGCCAGTGCCATTGGGGGTGTGGTCGATGTAGCCATACCAACCGGCATAGTCGAGGGAGTCGGGGAGAAGCCAGCCTGCTCTGTCAACATAGACTCTTGTATACTGGTCGGCGGTGATGGTCTGGTTGTTGAACATGTCAATCTCGGTCTCTACGTCCTGAGCGGCGTTGAGGTGATGGATAGTGGCAATAACGTTGTTCTGGGCGTTGTAACCATTGTTCTGGACTTTACCAATCCATGCAGGATTGACTTGCAGGCCCTGAGGAATCATACCATAGTTACCTTCAACGTACTCTTCGCCGAATTTTTTCATGCGGTCATCGTCACCGGTAACAACGGTTACATCGTCAATCAACCACCAGTAGCCATAGGTGTTACCTCTGTCGCCAAGGGATTTCCAGCGGATACGGATGTCAACATAGTTGCCGCTGGCAGCAGCAACGGGGAGAGAGAATGAGCGGAAACCAGCCAAGTCGCCATTGACGTCGACATCAATACCGGTGACGTTGATCTCTACCTCGTTCCAGTTGACACCGTCGGTGCAGTAGTCGATATAGTTGTGGTCGTAGTATTTACGATAACGCTGGAAGAATCTGACGTCAATCACATTGGCAGCGGAGACATCGATGCTGTCGATACGGATGTATGCGTTGAAGTTGCCAGTGGCCATGGTACGTTGTTCAAGTACCATCATCAGCATGAAACCATTCTCGGCGGTAGTGTGTGCAGTGTCGGCCATGGTGATGATGTTGTTGCTGAACGCTTCGGCACCACCCCACGCCTGGGTGATGTAAGGATAGGTGGCAGAAGCAGCGGTAAGCGAGGTTTGGTCTGCGGTCCAGCGTTGCCAGATTGCGTAGTCGTTGGGCTGGCCATGACCCTCGATGCCACCTGTGATGGTACCGGTGGTGTAGCCAGTGTTGGGAGCGCTGAAGTCGACCGTACGCAGAATAGGACCATCTTTTGTGAAGATTGAACTGCTGTAGTCGTTCTGAATCGAAGCCTCCGTCTTGGAAGCTTTAACTAAACCCTTCACACGAGGGGTTGCCGACTGTGCGAAAACGAATGTTGCGCACAAGGCAAAAGTTAGAACCATTAATGTTTTTTTCATTGTTGTTTGTGGTTTTGATGAATAATTAATTTTCAGTTTACATGCTTTTATACTCTCATCCACAAAACCTTGCGGTATTGCTTGGAGGGCCTTTTTAGTTTTACAATTACGATGCAAATATAAACCATTTTTTTGACATAGCGATATTTTTTTGTGTTTTTAAAGTTTTTTTCAACCTTTTGACGTATTCGGCGTAAGGCAGGGACGCTTTGCTGACGATAGGTGACGGGAGGCGGGGGATGATAAAATTGCATGACAGGCACAATAAAAAGAAGATTTATCAGTTTTATGGGCAATGATTGGATAGAGGATTATATTTTATGAAAAGGATATATATATTGTTATTGTTTGGCTTGCTGCTGGCATCCTGCGCCGGGAGCGGCAAGAGTGTGCGCAGCGATTCCCCCTACCAGCGTAAGCCTATTGTGGAGGTATCGGAGCTTCAGCTCAAAAACGAGGCGGAGCAGATAGATGCCACCACGCAGATGCTGCTTGGCAACCACGACGAGGCTGTGGCCAAGTATCGCTCGCTGCTTGCCGGGAATCCCAACTACTCGCCGGCACACTACAGCCTGGGGCGTTTGTATTTCTCGATAGGGTGGATGGACAGTGCCTTGTATCATGCGCAGCAGGCATGCCGCATTGACAGCAAGAACACTTGGTATAAGATACAGCTGGCGCGCATATATGAGCATTTGCGCGACGGCAAGAACCTGGTTGCCACATGGGAGGACATTGTCCGCAACAATCCCGACGTGGTGGATTACTATTACAGCCTGTCCAATGCATATCTTTTTGCCGGCAATGTGACAAGCGGCATTGAGGTGCTGGACCGGGTGGAGAAGCGTTTCGGCGTAACGGAGGCGGTGTCGCTTCAGAAACAGAAGCTGTGGAACGCCTTAGGGAAACCCGACAAGGCGCGCATGGAGCTGGAGAAGCTGGCTGCCGCCATGCCCACCGAGTCGCGCTACAACGCCATCCTGGCCGAGAGCTATATGACTGAGCGCAACTACGGCAAGGCGCTGCAGTATTATAAAGCCATATTGGAGGGCAATCCCAACGACGAGAATATCCATATCTCGCTTGCCTCCTGCTATCTGGCCATGAGCAACATGCCGGAGGCTTTCAGCCACCTGCGCCTCGGCATAGCCAATCCATCGGTGGAATGTAAGGACCGTATGGTTTACCTCAGCGAGTTTCTCCGCAACGAGAAGTTTTTTAACGCATATAACAAGCAGTGTTTCCGGCTGGCGGACACGCTGGCTGCCCATTGCCCCCCCAATGGCGGACACACGCTCCTTTACGGCCAGATGCTTGCCGCTCAGGAGCGTTATGCCGAGGCCACCGCACAGTTCAAGGCTTTTCTTGCCACCGACCGCAGCCAGTATACAGTTTGGGAAGCCTTGCTTATTTGCGAAAGCCATATCGAAGACAGCAGCGAGACATTGCTTGAGGATGCCCGCCAAGCCTCGGAACTGTTTCCCCTCCACATGCGCCCTTATGTCATATTGGTGGAGGGATACCTGCGACTTGGCGACTGCGAGAAAGCGCGCCACTACCTTGACCGCTGCCTTATGATAGCCCCCAACGACATCACAATCAAACAGCTGAAAGAAACATGCAACCAACAATGCCAATAACACGCCTTCTGTTTCCCCTCGCCTTGGCGCTGCTGCTCACCTTGGCTGGATGCCGCAGCCATCGCGACACCGCCCGGAGCGCCTCTCACGCGGTAACACCCACCACAGGGGCTGCCACCCCACGATACTTTACATCCAATTTTGCCTGCAGCGCCGAGGGGGTAGCTGCCAACGGGCAGCTCAGGATGCAACCCGACAGCGTCATCTGGCTCAGCGCCTCCAAGATAATAGAATTGGGGCGCGCCTGTTTCACCCGCGACTCAGTCATTATCCATGCCAAGGTGATGGGCCGGTGCTTCCGCGGCAATTACGACGACCTCTACCGCCGTTTCCACCTTCGCACCGACTTCGACCAGCTGTACCAGACTGTCACCGCCGACGACGCCGGCCTCCGGATTGCCGCACTGGCACGACAGCTGGGTATAGAGGCAACCGTCGAGCTCCAGCCATGGAAGGAGGTGGACAGGCTCACATTCCCCATCCCCATACCCGCCAACATCAACCCTCTTTAGATCAGTATACCCTACACAGCTCATGAAAAGATTGATTTTCCTCGCCGCCTTCACCTTGGCCTGCCTGACAGGAAGCGTCGCCCAAAGCCAAACCGACAGCACCCTCTTTACGATGCCCGAGGGCGACACAGCCATGGCCGCCAGGATTATTGACAACTATATCGGCTTGATAAACTTCGACCATCTGCTGACCGACAGCATACTGGCCGTGAAGACCTATGTGGTGGACCGCTCGTACCCCGACGATACAATCACCATCTATCGCTGGTATTCGAACGGAAACAAAAACCGCATTGAGATGTGGCAAAAAAGACGCATGGAGGATGCCTATTTCACCGACGGTAAAAAAAAGTTCCGCCGATTCAGCGGCACACGGCGAGTCTGGATGGACCTCACGCAGATGTCATACTACGACTTGACTATGCCACTCGACATACGCGGCGCCCTCTACAGTTGGCGCGCCAAGGGAGCAGAGGCCACCTGTCTGGGCGAGTACACTTATAACGAGCGCCCTGTCTACCGTGTGTTTGTCGCCTCGCCCGAGTTGTTTGACCGCAACTATTTTTTCGAGAAGGAGACAGGACTGCTTTTCCTTCTCACCGAAGACGAACACCTCTACGGCAACTCCGATCCTGCGGCCAACTCCAAACGCGTCGACTGGCGCGCCTGGCACGAGTTCACCCCTATTAACGGCTGCCTGCTCCCCACCATCGAGTCATACCAGATAAAGGGTCAGGTTATCATTATGCACCACTACTACCACTTTGAGCCTAACAACAACGCCCTCTTTACCCAAGAGTTTCGCAAACAATGAGCATCTTCGACAACCCTGACGAATACTTCATGCAGCAGGCCTTGCGCGAGGCTCGTGCCGCCCTCGACGAGGACGAAATACCCGTAGGGGCAGTCATCGTGAGCAACGGCAGCATCATAGCACGCGCCCACAACAACACCGAGCGGTTGCACGATGTTACCGCACATGCCGAGATGCTTGCCTTCACCGCTGCCGCCAACATGCTGGGTGCCAAATATCTTACAGGCTGCACCCTCTACGTCACGCTCGAACCCTGCCACATGTGTGCCGGTGCCGCCGGGTGGACACAGATAAGTCGCATCGTTTACGGGGCCTCCGACCCCAAGCGCGGTTTCACCCTCCTCACCCCCTCTCCACTCCATCCCAAGACCACTGTCGAGGGCGGGCTGATGAAGGAAGAGTGCGAGGCTTTGCTGAAATCTTTTTTTCAAAGGAAAAGACAATAGACCACTAAAACAAAGCCTATGACAAACCTCGCCACCAGCACCACCGCCACCCGACGCATAGAATGGATTGACGCACTGCGCGGCCTCACAATGATACTGGTGGTATTCTCACACGTGGAGGTACACGGGTACCAAATGTCTGTAAGCGTTGTAAACCAGTTCTTCATGAATTTCCGCATGCCACTCTTTTTCTTCATCAGTGGCTTTATTGCCTACCGCTCGGGCGAGATATGGAATCTTAGCCATTACAGGCAACAAATGCTCAAGAAAGCGCGCATACAAATCATACCCACACTGTTCTTCGGCCTGCTGTTCGCCATCACAGTCTATGCCCACAGAGAAGGGCTGGGCACAACCGACTCGATCCTCGCCTTCTTCGACAGCAAAACCAAGCTGGGCTATTGGTTCACCATAGTCCTGCTCCTTATGTTCGTGGTATACTACACCGTATCACTCCTGACAGCCCGCCTCAAAACCCGTCACCGTCAGGCTGTGCTGGCCATCATAGCCATAGTGCTGTTTCTCGTCTCCTTGGAAATGAGGACAGCGCTAATCCATTCGGCTCCCGCCCGATGGTTCTGCCTGTACCGCTTTATGTTGTACTTCCAGTTCTTTGTTTTCGGCAACATATTCTCCTGCTACAAAGAACAGCTGTTCCATTTGCTCGGCCGCCCCAACGTCATCGGAGCAATCATCCTGCTGTTTTTTGGCCTGTACATAGCCAAGTGTTTCTTGCCACAAACACCCTTTGGCCACACATTCGCAGGAGTGAATACAAACCGGCTGCTGACCGAAGCCGTGCGCTACCTCGGCATACTGAGTCTCGTGTGCACCTTCCGCCACTACAGCGACACCTTCTCCTCCCGGACACGTGTGGGCCGCAGCCTGCAATTCATTGGCCGCCGCACACTCGACATCTACCTGCTCCACTACTTCTTCATACCCACCCTGCCCATGGTGGGACTGTTTTTCGACAACTACCAGAATATAACCCTTCACCTCGCCACCACCCTGCTCCTGGCGCTGGTCATCATTGGCATCTGCCTCCTCCTGAGCGGCTTTATACGCACCAGCCCCACACTGGCACACTACCTTTTTGGCGTAAAAACAACACCCGATACCAATAAACAAGACAAACATATAAGTAATTAAAACACAGAATATGCAACCTACCTTATTAGTACTTGCCGCAGGCATGGGCAGCCGCTATGGCGGCCTCAAGCAAATGGACGGCGTAGGCCCCAACGGCGAAATCATCATGGACTACTCCATCAACGATGCCATCCGCGCCGGATTTGGCAAAGTGGTCTTCGTCATCCGCCACAGTTTTGAGCAAGAATTCAAATCCCACATCAACCCCGAGCATTTTGGCAACCGCATCGCCATCGAATACGTCTTCCAGGAACTGGACTACCTGCCCGAAGGATTCACCGTCCCCGAAGGGCGTGAAAAGCCTTGGGGTACCAACCACGCCATCCTCATGGCCAAAGACGTGATACACGAGCCTTTCGCCATCATCAACGCTGACGATTTCTACGGGCGCGACGCCTTCCAGGTAATGGCCGACCACCTCCGCACACTTCAGGATACAAAAGGCCAGTATTGCATGGTTGGATACCGGCTGGAGAACACCCTCAGCGAAAACGGCACCGTTTCGCGCGGCGTGTGCAACGTGGATGCCAACGGCCTGCTTGCCGGCATGACCGAACGCACCAGCATAGGGCGCACAGCCAACGGCATTGAATACAAGGACGCTGACGGTACCATGCACCCTCTGGCTCCCGACACCACCGTATCCATGAACCTCTTCGGCTTCACCCCCGACTACTTCGTCGAGAGCGAAAAACTCTTTGTGACGTTCCTGAAGGAGCACGGCAACGAGATGAAATCGGAATACTACATACCCTATGCCGTCAATACCTTTATCAACAGCGGCTATGCCACCATGCGTGTGCTCAAAACCACCGCACAATGGTTTGGGGTAACCTACAAGGAAGACCGTCCCACGGTAGTCAATCGTCTCAAACAGCTCCACGACCAGGGCATTTATTGAAACCCCTGCCCCATGGAATGCTTCGACAGCATCCTGAATTTTGCCGCACGGCACAGCAATGACGACCCGCTTAGCCTCCTGCTACAGAAAGAACGCTACCCAGACATCAACCTCAACCTGGTAGCCCAGCAACTTGAGGGCAGGAGGCAAGCCCGTGTCAAATGGCCAACGATAGCGGAGCGTGAAAGCTACTTCTATCCCCCAAAACTCAACCGCGAACAAAGCTCATCCGAAGCCACGGCACGCTATAAGGCCCACATCGCAGCCAAGCTGCAACCCCACAGCATGGCCGACCTCACCGGAGGAATGGGCATAGACCTCCTCTTCATGGCCCCGCTCTGCAGTCATGCAGACTATATCGAACTCGATGCCGACCTCTGTGCCATCATGCGCCACAACATCCAAGCACTCGCAATCAACAACATTGACTGCCACAACACAAACAGCATCACCTACCTCTCCTCCAGCACAAACCGCTACAGCTTGCTCTACATCGACCCGGCACGACGCGACAACAAGGGTCGTCGCGTGGTATCCTTCGAGGACTGCAAACCCAATCTCGTCACACATCTGTCCCTACTGCGCGACCATTGCGACCGGCTGCTTGTAAAAGCCTCGCCCATGATTGATATCCACACGGCACTCAATCAACTCGGCAACGTGGCGGAAATACACATCGTCTCCGTAGGCAACGAATGCAAAGAAGTGCTCTTTCTCAGCGGCGACACACCCGAACCCGACATCCACTGCGCCGATATAACAACCACCGGTATCACCCGCTACACCTTCACCCCATCGGCCGAGCAAGCCGCCGAACCATGCTATGCAACCCAAGCCGAAACCTATCTCTACGAGCCAAACGCAGCCATAATGAAAAGCGGGGGATACAACAGCCTATGCCAACACTATCGCCTCAGCAAACTCTCACGCAACACCCACCTCTACACCTCCCACAACCTCATAACCGGGTTCCCCGGCCGAATATTCGAGATACTCCAGCCCCTCCCGCTCAACGCCAAAGCGGCACGGCATGCGCTGCCCGAGGGCAAGGCCCACGTCGCCACACGCAACTATCCCCTGTCCGCCGCCCAACTGCAACGGCAACTCAAACTGAGCGAAGGCGGCAACCTCTTCGTCATAGCCGCCACCCTCGGCACCCGACCCCAAGGATGGCTTTGCCGCCGCGTTGACCCAAACCTCACCCGTCCGTAGACCGTCCAGCTGAACGGACCTTGAACGGACCTTGAACGAAGGAATAACGGCCCTGCACCAAACAAACATGCCCACACGGCAAACCAGAGGACAGACTCCGGCCACGGGCTGAGCCACAGACAAAAACTTTTCAACATAAAAAACAAAGAAATTAACAGGCAAACTTTGCCAATTAAAAAAATAGTTGTAATTTTGCATCCTCTTAACATAGTGGGTACAAGCCCTTACAAATACCCGTTCAGGCTTGGTGTCCAATGCGTTAAGCAAAAACAACCCGTCGCGCAAACCGCTATTAAATGCAGCAAAAAGGGTATCCGTCGCCCCAAAGCAGCACGAAAAACGGTCCAAACGGCAACAAAAATTATACACCATGCGCACAAAAAACGCATGGCCAAAAACAAAAGAAAAAACATCATCGTTATAAAAATATATGAATACATTAAGTTACAAAACAATCTCCGCCAACAAGAACACAGTCCAAAAGGACTGGGTGCTCATTGATGCCGAGAATCAGACCGTAGGTCGTTTAGCCACCCGAGTGGCCAACATCCTGCGCGGCAAGACCAAGCCTTGCTTCACCCCGCACGTGGATTGCGGCGACAACGTCATCATCATCAATGCCGAGAAAATCGTCTTCACCGGCAAAAAGATGACCGACAAAATCTACCAGCGCTATACCGGATACCCCGGTGGCCAGCGCGAAACCACACCCGCCAAGGTGCTCGCCAGCCATCCCGAGCGCGTCCTTGAACACGCCATCCGTGGCATGCTTCCTAAAAACCGTCTGGGCGCTGCCCTGTACCGCAACCTCCATGTGTATGCCGGTCCCGAGCATCCCCACCAGGGCCAGAACCCTAAAGTAATCAATATTAACGACGTTAGATAATAAACAAAATGGAAGTAATCAACACTATAGGTAGAAGAAAATGCTCCGTTGCCCGTATCTATATGACCCCCGGCACCGGCAAGATTGTTGTAAACAAAAGAGACTATAAGGAATATTTCCCCACCGGTCCGCTGCAGTTCATCGTCAACCAGCCCTTCCAGGTGGCCAACGCCGAAGGCAAATGGGACATCAAGGCCAACCTTGACGGCGGTGGAATCACCGGCCAGGCCCAGGCGCTGCGCATGGCTATCGCCCGCGCCCTTTGCGAGAACAACATCGAAGACCGTCCCGCACTCAAGAAAGAAGGTTTCCTCATGCGCGACCCCCGTATGGTCGAACGCAAGAAACCCGGCCAGCCCAAGGCCCGCAAACGCTTCCAGTTCAGCAAACGTTAACCGTTGCCCTGTTGGAGCCACTGCAACAAAGAATATAAAGTTTAGAATCCAAACCGTGGAGACGCTCCGTCTGGTTGCCAGTCCGGCAGCATAGGACCGCCGGAAAACCCGACCCAAAGGACTACTACGCGGTTGGTTCAAATCAGGAAAGTAAACAATAAAAAGAAAACAATGACAGAACTCAAATTCGAAGAACTGCTTGAGGCTGGTTGCCACTTTGGTCACCTCAAGAGAAAATGGAATCCCAAAATGGCTCCTTACATCTTCAAGGAGCATAATGGCATACACGTCATCGACCTGCAGAAAACCATCGCCAAGGCCGACGAGGCAGCTGCCGCACTGAAACAGATTGCCCGCAGCGGCAAGAAAGTGCTTTTCGTTGCCACCAAGAAACAGGCCAAGGATATCGTGGCCGAAATGGCCAAGAGCGTCGACATGCCATTCGTCACCGAGCGTTGGCCGGGCGGCATGCTCACCAACTTCGCCACCATCCGCAAGGCTGTGAAAAAGATGAACAGCCTCGACAACCTGATGCACGACAAGGATTTCAACAACATCAGCAAACGCGAACGCCTTCAGGTGCAGCGCGAGCGCGCCAAGCTTGACAAGAACCTTGGCAGCATCGCCGACCTCACCCGCCTGCCCAGTGCCCTGTTTGTCATCGACATCAACAAGGAGCACATCGCAGTCGCCGAGGCTCGCCGTCTGAACATCCCCACCTTTGCACTGGTCGACACCAACTGCAACCCTGACCTCATCGACTTCCCCATCCCCGCTAACGATGATGCTTCCAAGTCGATAGCCGCCATCCTCAAACATATGACCGAGGCTATCCAGGAAGGTCTTAACGAGCGCATGCTCGACAAAGACGCCCAAAACAATGAGGAGAAGGAAGAGAACAAGGCCGAAGAGGCTCCCGTGGAGAAAAAGACCCGTCCGCGCCGCCCCCGCAAAACCGAAGAGGCTCCTGCTGAACAATAATCATTAATAAAGAAATCTTAACTATGGCAAATATCACCGCAAAACAGGTAAACGAGCTGCGCCAGCTCACCGGTGTAGGCATGATGGACTGCAAAAAAGCCCTCGTCGAGTGCGACGGAGACTTTGAAAAAGCCATCGACTACCTGCGCCAGAAAGGCCAGAAAATGGCCGCCAAACGTGCCGACCGCGATGCCAACGAAGGCTGCGTGCTGGCCAAAAGCAACGGCAACTACGGTGCCGTCATCATGCTGAGCTGCGAAACCGACTTCGTGGCCACTAATGCCGACTTTGTGGCATTCACCACCAGCATCCTCGACAACGCCATGGCCAAGCACCTCACCACCAAGGAGCAGGTACTCGACATGGAACTCGAAGGCCGCAAAGTGAGCGACTGCATCACCGACCAGATTGCCAAAATCGGTGAGAAAATCGAACTCGCACACTTCGAGACCATCGAAGCCGCCGCAGTCTATGCCTACATCCATCCGGGCAACCGCATGGCCTCCGTCATCGGAATGTCCAAACCTGGCTACGACGAGGTTGGTCACAACATCGCCATGCAGGTAGTCGCCATGCGTCCTCTGGCCCTCGATGCCGACAGCATCCCCCAAGAGGTCAAAGACAAAGAGTTGGCCGTGGCCGCCGAGAAAACCCGTGAGGAGCTTATCGGCAAGGCTGTTGACGCTGCGCTGAAGAAAGCCGGCATCAACCCCGCTCACGTCGACACCGAGGAACACATGGCCTCCAACTGCGCCAAAGGCTGGATTACCGAAGAGCAGATCGAGATGGCCAAGAAAATCAAAGAGGAAGAGACCGCCAAGAAAACTGCCGCTCTCCAAGAGGAGCGCAGCGCAAAACAGATTGACCAGATTGCCCAAGGCCGTCTGAACAAATTCCTCAAAGAGAACACTCTGGTTGAACAGGAATACATTATGGAGAGCAAGACGACTGTCCGCCAGTTCATCGAGAAAACCGACAAGGAACTCGCCTGCACTGGTTTCAAACGTCTCGAACTGGGTGCATAACCCACTACTCTACAATAATAAGAGGGTGTCCCAAAAGGCACCCTCTTTTTTTTTATAGAGCCAGGGCAGTTGTTCCACTGTCACCGGGATTGTGAGGCGGCGGCAAGAGTCTGTCAGA